>Ga0114978_10001677_pt1 | contig 18632 bp, 19 predicted proteins | sample S_140212_EF_Meta_FD_87027 | JGI IMG/M metagenome (GOLD analysis project Ga0114978, IMG submission 87027) | Freshwater microbial communities from Lake Simoncouche, Canada to study carbon cycling - S_140212_EF_MetaG | ecosystem: Environmental > Aquatic > Freshwater > Lake | place: Lake... | reverse complement strand
TTCTTACTAAACTTGGTCTCCGTGTTACTACTCCGTGTTCTTACTAAACTTGGTCTCCGTGTTACTACTCCGTGTTCTTACTAAACTTGGTCTCCGTGTTACTACTCCGTGTTCTTACTAAACACTTTGATACATACAAGGTTAGGTTATATAGATTAAAAATATAATAAATATAGTTATACAACATCTTATTATTATTTATATAAATATTAATACATTAACTTTGTGTATTACTAACATCTATTTTAGACTAAAAAAGGTAAAGTTAAGATTTGAACTTAAAACCGTTGGTGCATGAAACCAAAGCTCTACCAATTGAGCTACTTTACCAAAGCTTTAATAATAAACAAACTTTATACACGACTATTTAGTTGGTATTTAGAAAGTGTCAATACTGTATGTATTTTATATTTAAATTAAGGTTTATTAAAGTCGTGTTTTGAAAAAAAAGGTTATAAAACAACTTTTAACAACCTTAAAAGTATTTATTATATAAATGTTTTTTTGTAAAAATACTTATATAATGGTTGTTAAGTATAGAGGTGTTAATAGGTATTAAAAATATACATGAAGATTTGAACTTACAACCACTTGATTTAAAATCAAGCGCTCTATCTATTGAGCTATGTATACTGAAAGTGTGTATAAATAATTGACTCATATTTAATTAGTCCTTGTTATTAATACCCGATTTATTACAATAAGTATGTAAAATATAAATACATAGAATACATTAAATAGGTAGATATTTACTAAAATAAAAACTAAATCTAATATGAACTGATGTTTAAAAAAATTATAATTAAAAGAGTATCTTAAATTTAATAAAAACAAGATGGAACATGTAGTAAAGAATATAATATAATAGAAGATTACATTATTTAAATAACTATTGCTATTATCTGTTAAAAATATAACATGAGTTTTAATAAAAACAAAATAACTAGATGGTATTAAATCTGTTAAATTATTATAATTAAATGTTAATAGTAGTAGTAATTCACCGAAGAAAAAAAAGAAACACCAAAAACTAAATAATAAGTAAATAGTAGGTCTTGAAGTGATTATTGTAAATTGGAATCTATGTCTCATAGAGCGTTTAACACTTCTTCTTTTCTCGCCTTTTTTAGTAATAATTCTACCTATAGTAGATATTAATAACTGAAAAGTGTTATAAAAATTAGCATATCAGTAATTAGAATACGTTAATATAGTACCTTTCTTTGGACCAAACGATACAATAAAAACTAAAATTAACATGTAAATTGGTGTGAAAAAAAAACTAACTAATCAACAACCTCTAACAAATCAAGAAATAAAATCATCCCTTAATACTTGAAAAAGTAAAAACTCTTTACCTAAAAAACCTGCACTATATGGTAACCCGGCTAAATTAAAACATACACCAAAAAGTAGTACAGATATATCAAAAGAGTATAAATAAGCACCACCCATTTGTCTCATATCAGTATTCCCATTAAAGAAATGTACTGTGTAACCAACAAGTACAAATAAAAAGGCTTTGTTTAAGGCGTGTATAATTAAATATATTAGGACCTCCTCATAACAACAAAAACCACAACCACAAACTAAATAACCTATTTGACTTATAGTCGAATAAGCGACTAACTTTTTAATATCATTTTGAAAAACAGCTGTTATAGCACCAAATGATAATGTTAAAGCCCCTAATAATATCAGGTAATAGTTAGTAAATAGGGTAAACTCAAATAGTACTGAAAACCTTATAATTAAAAAAATACCGGCGACAACTAGAGTTGATGAATGTATTAGTGCTGATGCTGGTGTTGGTGCTTCCATAGCATCAGGAAGTCAAACATGTGCAAAAAATTGAGCTGCTTTTATACCACCTGATGTTACTAAACAAAATGAAAATATAGTTAAAAAATGAAACGCGGTATTACCGATAAATAGGTAATGGAATGCTAAGAATGGTGTTTGTAAAAAGATTAGTGACAAATCAGTAGTATTAAAAACTACTATAGTTAAGATAAAAGAGATAAACATAAACATATCACTAATACGTGAAAAAACGAATGTTTTAAGAGCAGCTTTTATAGTATAAATACGTGTTGAGTAAAAATTAACTAATAAAAATGAAAATAACCCGATACACTCCCAAGCGAACATAATTAAAAAATAATCGTAACAAAAAAATAAAAATATTACACTAGTTGCAAATAAATTTAATAAATAAAGTAAACGATTTATAAAAGCTTCTCTGTACATATACTCAACACCAAAATAAAGGGCAAACATTGTTAATGTAAGTACTAAAGATGCTGCAGTTAAAGCTAAACTATCTACACAAAAAACTAAATGCGAGTCTATTATATCTAAACAAAAAAATCAACGACCAAAATCTATATAATAATAAGATCCGTTAACTAACATTATATAAAGTTCATTCAAAGATAAAAATAAACATATAGAAAATGTTAATATTGAGCTGTAAAAAGTTCCTACAGGTCCTATTCATTTCTTAAATAAAAAGATAAAAATACAATGTAAAATAAGCATAATAGGGAAAAATGAAAATATATTTAACAAGAATAACATATAACTAAAATAATAAGGTGTTATTATCTACTAGAATTTTTAGTTAAAAATTATAAATTTTAAAGAAATAAAAATTATAATATCTTATTAAATGTAGGTTTTTAGTACCTAAAAGGAATTTAAATGAGATATTATAGTGTTTATTCCATAATTGTCAATTATTTAATAAAATTGTTAAAAATTTTAAAAGAACTACCCGATAGTATTTATTGTGTAACGATATATTAGATATAGTCATACTTAAATAGTATTGGTTATGGAATAAATCTGTACACATTTCTGGTGATTTAATAGATAAAACGGTAGTTTTATTATCAATAAACTCTATACCAGAGGTTATTATCCAGTACTGTAAACTTTTAGTAAAATTAATACTAAGGAATGGTTTTCATCGAGTTACTAGTGTTTTTAATAGTATTGTTAAATTATTATTAAAAAATAGTTTTGTTAATGTAAACATTATTGAGAAGTTATTATTAAATAAATTACTGTTTAATAATGTATTTAAATCTTTGATAATTAGTGTTAATATCAGGTGTATGTTTTTAAATATTCAAATTAAATATAGTTTCTGGTTTAAGATAAGTGATTGATTTATATTATAAAAATTTTGTATTACATAACTCAAAATGGTAGTACTATTAAAAATTTATTATTAAATTACAGAATTAAACTGTATTTTACTAACCCTATTTAAGACAAACTCATGATTATTAATTATATTATTATTTAAAACAGTAAAATCGTACATTATACTATTATAACAGGTACTACTACTATATAAATCAAAAACATTTAGTTGTGTTTTTAAACTATTTACCCCATCGACGTAATATAATAAAATATCATTGCTATTATTAAATAAATTATTATCATCAAAACTAATAATAGTATCACTCTTATTCGAGAAATTACCTATATCATTAGTCAAATAATTATTAATACTATTATTAGTGATAGTTAATATATCGAATCGACTTAATAATGACTTAACAACCAAATTATTTAACATGTTATCGTATATAATAGATAAGTTTTCGTGTTTTTTAAAAACATCATTTAAATTGGTATTAAACCCTTTAACTTTTGAATCAAATTTAGTAGTTACTAAATTAGATGATAATTTACTAAACATAGAGTACCTTTTTAATGTAAAAAAGTAACTATTTTCTATAGAATCTGAGACTTTTATAGTTGCATTTTTATTAAAATTGTCATAATGTTTATTTTTTTGTGATAACCATAAATTTGTTTTCTTTAAGGATAGATCACTACTCATATTATAAGGGGCTAAAAGTTTTTTCGTATTAGTAAGTGTTATAGAACCTTTCATAATAGATCTATGTAGTGGGTTATATTTAAACATAAAACGTTGTATACCAACCATATTAATTTGATTTTGTAAATCAAAATTCAAAGTAGATGTTATTAAACTATTATGATCTGTATTAAGGTACCTATAATTAGTATCTGTTAAATAAAATAAACCGTTTTTTCTAAAATTACTTTTATTGCTAAACGTATCCAATGATCATTTATTATCTGGTTTAATATAACCTATATTAGTAGGTGTATTAATGTTTCTTGAAAAAATAGAAGGTTTATTATAATTACTCTTATGTAAAGATAGTAAATAAATTATTTTATATAAATCTTTAAGTACAAATACTATGTCAGGATTATGTGTATTTTGATTCTCAAAAAGATTTTGTAAATTATCTAAAGATTTACTAGAAATACTATTGGTGGGGTTGTAACTAGTTACAGGTAGACTACCTGTAATGGTGTTATTAATTGTATTTTCTAAACCATTTAATACAACTCGTGTCTCGTTATTTTTCAAAGACTCGTTAAAAAACTTATCTAAATATTTGTAGAATATAATATTAAAAAAGTTATTAAATAGGTAGTAGATACCCCAGAATGAAATGAAAATAATATGTGAAGCTTGTGCTTTAACAGATCAATAAAAATATAGTATAAAGTTATAATCTAATTCTATTACGTAAAAATTAGCTTGGGATTTTAAAACTATAAAAAGTAGGGTTATGAATAAGATGCTTACCAGTAATTTAACGAATGATGTTATAGAACGTATACTAACGTTAGATAACGAATAATTAGTTCATTTAGAATTTCTAAATGTTAAACCCCAACTACTCATAATACGTCTGTGTTTAGAATCACGCTCTATAAATAATCTATTTTTAAAAAGTACAGATGAAGGGAGTGTTTTAAGTTTTAATCAGTTAAATAATCGTTTAAAGAGAATGTATAACAACCCACTTATATTTACAAGTGAATTTTAGATTTTTAAAATCTACTGTTTTTTTTATTAAACTAGGTTGTTAAGTTAATAAGTTATCGTTATTAAAGGCTGTATCTTGTATACAAATAATACAAATAGTAAAATAACAATAAATACATTATATAAGATACTTAAATAGTTTATATCTATAAATGAGTAGGATATTAATCAATTATGTAGTATAGTATAGAAATTAAAGACACTGTTCTCATTAAATAATAGTAGTGAGGGGTGGTTAGTTACAGAGTTTGTCATATAAAAAATATTCCAATCGAAAAAAAACATATTATTTATATCAGTATACACATTTAGACTATCTATAAAAAAATTATCACAATTAAAGTAAGTACCTTGATTGTTTAAAACAGTATTATTTAAAATGATACTACTAATTTCACTATTTATACCGAAATAAGTTATATCCATAAAGTGTGTTGTTATATTAATAATTACAAATAATAATATTAGATTATGTATTAAGTTAATGTGTGAAGATGATCATTTAAAAAAATATAAAAAATAAAAAGGGAATAAGTATGATACACCAATTATTAGTAAAATAAAGTAGTTAAATAATTGTTTAAACCTGAATAAGCCTAAAATAATAATAATAAAATATATAATAGTTACATTAAAGTACGTTACTAAATCATAATAATTAGTGGTAATATCATACCATATAAAATAATTAAACAATGGTAAAAAACTAAATAGTATTAAAATAGTTAGTAATGTATAGATGAAACTTATAGAAAAGTACGTGTTATAACTGTATATGTTGAGGGGTTTGTCATATTGTATAGTATATAAGTTATTTATAATATACATTAGGTATAGGTTGGATAAAAAATACACAGATATAAAAAAAATAATAAATTCTAATAAGAATAAATTATTATTAAAGAAGTAAAAAAATTTAGTACCAAAATTATGTGAAACTAAGTCAAAGTTTAATTGTATTAAAAAATATGTTAATAAAATTATAAAAGTAGATGTGGTTAATTTTATAATAATTTTAAAGAGGTTTTTATTTACTAGTAAAGAGTGTGAAATAGTTAAGGGTATTATAAAAAATAAAAGACCGAAAACTTCTGAGGGGTCCCAATCCCATCAACCACCTCAAGTACCTTCCTGTAAAGCTCAGTAAGAACCTAAGAATAAGGCTATAGTATTAATAATTAAAGAATTAAATAAGGTTGTTTTTAAACCCAATGATATGATATTACTGTGAAACAGTTCTTTTTTTATAATATAACTATAGGATGTAATGAATATAGTTGATATGAAAAGGATAGAACTTAAATAGAATATATAAGGATGATATTTATTTAAATTATTACTTAATAGTAAATTAACGTCAGTAATATTTAAATCTAAAATATTAAAATTAAAGTTTAATATTAAAAAATCACAAACTTCAAAGCTATATATAAATAAAAGGAGTGTGAAAGATAATAAAATATTATAATAAAAATAAAGTATTAATAAGAAATTGATAAAGTAAAATATCGGTAAGTATGTAAAACTAGTTCAAAAAAAACAAAAAAGATTAAAGACGTTATCGTTAGTACCTGTTCTAGATGTTAAATCATAAAAAAAACTATAACCATTATATAATGTTATAAATATATTTAGGCTAAAATATACAGCTAATAGTAATAAACTAATATTAACTATAAATAAATTGTGTTTAAATATAACGTATCGAATTAAATTTACTTTTAGTAAAATCGTATATTATGTATAAATCAAATGATTAAATGGTCGTAAACTATAAAAAACGAATCTATAAAATAGTGTGTTAAATAATTAAACTCTAATAATACTATTAAATAACTCAAACCAGTAAAAAGTATCGTGTGTGGATAAAAAAATAGGTGGTAAAAACCATAAATACTCTATTGCAAATCAACCACCAACAAAAAAAAGTATAAAATGTACAGATGCTATAATCAAATGTAGATATTCAGCTAAATAAATTATTAGTAACATACCACCACTATATTCAGTAGCATAACCAGCAACAACCTCTGCTTCAGTTTCAGCATGATCAAAAGGTGCTCTTTTTGATTCTAATAAAAACAGTATTAAAAAACCTGATGCAGCTGGACTATATAAAAATAAAAATCAGTACATATTTTGTACTAAAACAAAATCATGAAAATTTGCAGATTGTGCACTAAATACTAACAATGAGTATATTATAGTTATAAAAATATCTAATGATATAACATGTACTAATGATCTTGCTGTAGCTATTATAGCGTAACGTGATTGACTCAATAAACCTATAATTACGAAAAATATATTACCAAATAATATTAAAATTAAATGGTATAGTACCATAGAATCTACATTCTCAAATATAAACATAGAGGGACCTCATATAAAATTCTGTGAAAACATTAATTGACAGGTAAATAATAAAGCTATAAAGATAGGAGCTAATGCTGATGTAGGTCTAGGTATTAAAAAGGTTTCTTTAGTTAGTAATTTAACTAAATCTAGGAGTATCTGGAATGAACCATTTCGACCCATTAAAGTAGGTCCCATACGACGCATAGCATAAGCTAATAATTTTCGTTCTGTTAAAACAACAAATAGTGTGAAAAGTATAGAAAATAAAGCTAATATTAAACCGGTTTCACTCATAATAAACAAATATAAAAGGTATACTAATTAATAATTAAAAGACTAAAATAAAATAACGTTATAAATAAGAATATGGTAATTAGTAAAAAGAGTGTAATTAGAATAGTTGATGAAACATTGTTAAACTCAAAGATAGTATTTTTATGACCAGGTCACACAATTAAATCTATATAAAAACGCACTACATAATCAAAAACTAAACGCTCATTAAACAAATAAGCGGAATATATTAAAAACTTCCTCATTCATTTATCTATAACTTTTTTTTGGAGAAAATCAATTAAAAAACCGTCTTGTCAGATTAAATCATTTAGTATATAATAATTACGTAAAAAAAATGTTTTTTCTAAAAAATTTGAAATTAATTCGTTTAATAAACTTGATTTTCAAAATCTAATGTTACCTAATATGTTTAATAGATTATTATATAGTATTATATAGCAGATATATTTAAAAATTTTAAATACTTTATAAATGTTATTAGAAAATAACAATTGTTTTTTTATAATTAAACTACTACTATCTAGAAATTTTTTTTAAAGAACCCATGAAAGGTAATTTATAATTTTTATTATTGAATTTTATAGCATATGTAATTTCAGTATCTTCAAAATTACTAAAACTTGTAGTAGTATATCATCTATATTTTTTATTTAATACGGTTTTATCATAAAGACCAAAGCATTTACGGGAGAATGTTTGTGCAAACTGAAAACCGTAATGTTCGATAGTATCTAAATGGTGTACAATTCAAGCCATATATAAATAAGCATATTGATATGAGAATTTAACTCATGGGTTACCTACATAACCCCCTTCTGGTGCATAATAATAACGACCACAAGGTAACATACTTACAGTACAATACATAGATAACATAAATAGTATAAAACAAGATGTTTGTAATAAGGAACTTTGCATAGGTATGATAGGTAAATATTGACTATTAACATTATAAAAATTATAAATAATTGGTAATGCTGCTAATAAAACAAATCATAAACCCATTCACATTAAACCTTCGTAATGGGATGGTGATACAACTAATAAACCCATAAGTGGTCTAAAATATCAATGTGGGGCAACACCGTAAAATCTAATTTCATCTAATTCTGAAATATTTCACCTTTCGAAGAAAAAGTAATTTACTGTACTGGGGTTAAAGTGGTGTAATCAGAAATAAACAAATACAAACAAAGTTCAATATCAAGCATCTTGTATTTCTTTTAGAAAAGCATCGTAAAATCAAGAAATATATGTTCCTGATTTATCTTCATAAACATTTTCACCACTATCGGAATCTCATGATTCGTGACAAAATAAGACGTGTAACTTTACTAAATAAAGATAGTATCATGGTGTAAAGTAATGTAAAACCATTAACCTTGTTAATTGATCGGTATTTAAATGTTTATTGGTAAATACTATATAATAAGTCTTGTAAGTAAAATTTAATACAGATCAAAAAATATTAGCAACGATAGTTAATGTTAAATCACTTAAATGAGTTGCACTTAAAGATATTCCTAAAGCTACGATATAATGAAATCAAAAAAAAGCGTAACCACCTAATAATCAACCGTCTGACTCAGCAGTAACATAATTTTTAAGGTATATTTTTTTTAAAATATGTAAATAAGACAATACGAAGATAGTATCAACACCTCTTAAATGCATATAAAATACTTCAGCACCGAATCTAGTATCATTAAACATCTCCTCACGTAATTCTACAACTAATCCTGGTTCAGGGATATAATATCAACCTAAAAAAAAACCAGATAATAATTGCATAAGAATTGTTAATAATAGCATAAAACCTATAATAGATGTTACACTAGAAAATGGTATAAGTAACCTATTTACGAAAAAATTTAAATAAGAAAAAATGACTCCTGAAAGAGAAATTAAATTTCAACCTCAGTTTGTTACTGCATCTATATTTTGAAAAATTGGGTGATAACCTCATTGTACTCGGCGGAAATATCTACCTTCTAACATACGTAAGTTACGTATTTTTAATTAAAATCTTAATATTAAAAAAGGTTCTTTAATACTGTCAAACCATAGCGTGTCTATTAAAGTCGAATATTAAACTAATGAACAATACCATAAAAAACAGTAGTATAATCATTGTATCGTAAAAACCTATAAAAGTTATTCCAGAAACGAAAGGGAATAAAAAAATTAACTCAATATCGTATAATAAAAAAAATACACAAATTAGTAAGAATTGTATTGGTAATCTTATTGTTTTTTGTGTAACAGGTTTAAAACCACACTCGTAAAAATCTCTTCTTGATATTTTTAAAAAACCAAACCTTTTTAATAATTCGCGAAAACTAAAACAGTTTATAGCATTATAAACAATAAAACCGAAAATAGTTACCGAAAAAGCAGCGAAAAAAATTTCAAAATCTCCCAAACAAACTAATTACTAATTAGTAATTAGTAAAACATTAAATACAATACTATACAATATTATTGTATAGTATTGTAACATAAAGGTAGTAAAAAAATTTGTTTAAAAATCTATCAAAAAACCAACAAATAATCAAGCAAAGTATTAAAAGTATTTGTTATAATAACATACTAATAATAAGGGTAAATGATGTTACTGTTAAAATAATATTAATATACGGGTTTATTAACATCTCATGTGTTTGTCAAGAAGTATATGATAGTAATAATTTTATTATACGTCTAAAAAGTTGGGATATAAATTCGAAAATCACTTTAAATACACAGAAAATAGAAATTACAAAACTATCTATATGAACTAACTTTACCTGTTTTCTTATAAATTATTTGTCTAGAAAAACGAACACCTCTCCCAGTAAAAATATTAATCGGTTTTGCTTTTTTTATTAAATAACCTGTAGTTAGTATATCTGTTTTTGAAGACCCAAAAAGAAATACTGTAGTTTTTGTTAAAAACTTTACGGAAATAAAAATGGAATATATATAAATTCTATGTGAATGACCAAATTGTGAGGTTATAGTATTACGTGAGTTTTTATAAATATAATACCCTTTACCTTTAAACTTCAACTTTAAAAAAAAAAGTTTTGAGAAACTATAAAAAATATTAAGTAATAAATTCATGTATAATTTAAAAAAATTAGGTGTATAAAGGTTTGACAACCTTAACGTATTTGATTGTTTATCAAAAAATCACTTTAAATTGGAGTTTAAAAAATTAATTTTAAAAAAGTAAAGTTTAGAGAACAAGTATAAAACTTTGTTATTTGAACCAACTGTTAGATATTTTAATATTAAAAAATCTCAATCGTGTGGTATATAAATTAATGTAGATATATTATTAAGACTACCATGTCTTAAAATAGGGAAAGCTAATGTTTTAGTAAAAACGTTACATTTATAGTTACGTCTTTTATAAATTACTTTAAAATTTGAAATTTTATTTTTACCATACCACAACAAAAAACTAAGAAGTTGATTTCAAAGTTTTAAGTAAAGTTTTTTTATGATTCTGAAAAACAAAAAAATGTGTAAACTTTCTTAACTTATAAACAAAACTTAATTCTGGGGTAAAAAGAAAGGTTTCTATAGTTTTAAATAAACGTTCATCAAACGTTTTAAACTTTTGAAACTTTAAATCTTTTAAAAATCATCTCATAGTAACATATAATCTTTTATATAATGGTACGTATTTTCATATAATAGTATACTTACCTGATTTACCTCTTGAGTTTTTTCTAATACTCTTATCCACTTTTCTTACATAAAAACTAAATAATGGGGTATAATCGTTTAACTTACTAAATAAACCTTTTTTGAAAAAAAGTGAGTTATTAAAAGAGTATCCACTTTCAGTTAATACATGTTTTGAATTTAAATCTAAAGGTTTATTTAGTAAGTTATTCGTAAATGAACCATCATCATTATAACATGTTAATGAAAGGAAATTATAAATAACATACCATTTGTTATAGTTTAAATTTGATTTAGCAAAAAATTTTTGAAAAAAATTATAAAATGTAAAGGTAATATCACGTAAAGTTTTCTCTCTCAAACCTCTCCTCATAATCAAGTTAATAAATTTAAGTAGTGGTAATTCAAAAGTCTTAGTATACAATGATTTACTCTTTTTAAAACAAATAGGCATATCAACCATATTTGTAATAAAAAACGATGTTATAGTAGAACGTCTTAAAAATAAAAACTTTTCTAAAGTAACTGACTCTTTAAGAGCATACGTTTCATTATCTCTAAAATCACTAAAAAAAGTGTTATTTAAAATAATTTCATGGTTATTAGATTCATGGGTATTGACTAAATCTACATTATTAAAGTTTATTAAAACATTTAAATTTATATATTTATCACGTTCTGGTGAATAAGATGTAAAACCTTGTAAATCGTTAAAATCCAAAAACAATTACAATATGCTATAATTGCTGCAAAATATTAAAATACATACATATAAATATATAACTCTAAAATCTATAATAAGATTTATTTAAGAATGTTTTGAAAAAAGTTAATGATAAAATAGTTTTTAATTTCCTAGTAGAGTTACTATGAAAATCATTATTAATAACTATGTTAAAGGTATCTCTAAACTCATTAAATTTATTATTATTTTTATTAAATTTTTTCTTTAAAGGTTGAAATCAGTAAAAATTGATTAATAATCATTTATCGAACTTTAATAATCAAACTTTCATCGGGTATATATCATTAGTTTTTTGCCTTAAACGGTAAGAGGATTTTAAACCAAGTACCTGATTTTTAAATGTAAAAAATCTAAAATAATCTGGTAATTTTGTTACGACAATGGTATTTAAATACCAGTAATAATTATAGAATATATTTATAGGTAAATTTATACCGTAAAATAAATAAATATTCAATAATTTAATAAAAAGCGAATCTTGCTTAACATTCTCTGAGTATCTTGCATCAGAGTATCAAAATCTATATCAAAAAGTATTCATACCTCATCGGTTTATACATGGGTTACTCATATTACCTATAATTGTTTATTAAAATAACTTAAAGACAAAACAATATTAGAAAGTATAAATTAAAGCTGTTACAGCAAAAAGCATAAAAGCAAAAGTTTCTACGAAAGCAAAACCTAATGTAGAGTAATTGAATAATACTTCTTCTTGTTCTGGAGAGTAAGATATCCCCTTAACTAAAGCAGAGAAAATTAAACCGGTAGCGATGGCACAACCTGTAATTGGTAAAAATGTAATACCGAAAGCGATAACTTTAGCAGCTTTGATGAATAACAAAATAAATTGATTTTAAATTATCGATAATATGTCTATTAAGAATGTTGTATAATCACTAATTATGGTGAATAGATTAGAGAATCATGAGTTAGGGTTTAATACCCAAAAAAACTCTATAGGGGTCCTTCAATAATTAAATATGAAACTTAGGAAAACAAATATATATAGGAATAAAAAGAAATAAAAAAACTGTTTAAGTGCTGAAACACAATAAGTTGTGTAAGTATAGGTAACTTCTTGTGTAGCATAAATTTTTCTTATTAACGTAACTCAGTAAAGGTATAAAAAAAATAGAGCTAAAAAAATAAATAAATGGAAAAATAGAAATGCTGCAGCGAATGGCCCATCATTTTTAAACCAAAAAACAGTACTCGTCTTATGGTATGAGAAATGATCCCTTTTAGAATTACCCCAGGATCATTTATTGGGTTCATGACTTAATTGTACATAATCAACTAATCTAGTTTTATGGTATCAATTAGCATCTGTGAAATAACCAAAAAAACTCATAAAAAAATGAATATATAATAGATACGATAAAAATAAATTGATAAATAATACTATGAACATTGATTTTTTTCAGTTAAATCATCTTAAATTAATTTGAAGTAAATAAGCTAATAGTAAAATTATAGTATACATACTAATAAATTTAAAAAAAAAAATACGAGAGTATCAGTTTCATCACGAAACTATAAAAGAAACTGTATACGTGAGTTCATAATAAAAAGGTACCATAACAAATAAACAAGCCGCACCTAAAGATAGTATATATCAACCTTCTATTAATCAAAATGTTTTATATCAAGAAAATCAAACACGTTTATCCCTTCCCGTATAACTACCAAACCTACTTGTTATTAAATTTTCTGCTATTCAAGCAAATAAAAAGATAAACATTATTCATGATTGTACCAAACTTCATTCAACAGGTTCTCAAATAGGTTCATCATCTGTTAAACAAGCGTCTATAAAAAATAAAATAAATAAACCCCTTAAATATAAAAAACCATCACCAAAAGTTCTTTTAAAATTATCTAAAAATAAGACTAAATAGTGTTTAACGTTTGTATTTAAAAATACAAATAAATTCGTAATAATAATGTTTATATTGTAATAATTATTTATATAGAAGATTGTAGTATTATCATTAAAATTTAACATAATACCGGTTTTATTATTAAATACACTTGTATAAATACCACCATTTAAATTATTTGGTAAGCGTTTACCAACACTAGTTACACGATCTTTTATGAAATTATAGTTATTTAATACATTATTCGACACCGGGTAAATTTGTTTCTTTACTAAATTTATATTAGCGAAAAAAATAGAACTAAAATTTATTAATATTTTTTTGAAAAAAGCCAAAAGTACACTATTATAATGATAAATATATAAAACGTTATTAAGTTAAGATCTGACTATTTTGAATTTAGTTTAGTTTAACTAAAAATTTGTTACGTTTTTCCTTGAAAAAATACTATCACTTTTATGTACAGATTAAACTAATGTCTAAATTTATTATTTATAGTATACTAAATAATATACAAAGAATAAAGGTTATAAAGAAAAATATTAAGTTAAGACGTTTTCTAACTACAAATAAAATAGATTCTGGCATAGAATAAAAATTAAGATTTTTGAAGTGATTTTTAAATTTTATTATTTTATTACTATTTTTTATAAGTTTTTATAATAAGTTACTTTTACAGTAAAAAAACTTTTCTGATAAATTTATAATTAAAAAACTGTACATATTAAAAAACCACCAACTTTATATTGAATTGCTTCTTGATGTGTTAACAAACCTTTAGATGTACTTAAAATTAAATAAGAGTTATAAGTATTTGTTTTTAGTATACCCAACGATTTTAATCCTATTCTAATAGGGTTTGATGATCTACTATAGTTTTTTAAATTTAAAAGACTTGAATACTTATCAAATCATGAAGTATATATGCGATATTTATAAGGTGTTATTAAAACAAACCTCCTTATGATATTAAGTTTGTAGAAAACTTTAATAAGTTTTAGAATTTTATTATTTACTTTAATATCAAAAAAGTAGTTTTTTCTAGCAATATTTAACTTTAAATGATTAATAAAATAAGTATAATTTAATTGTGTCATTAAAATTTGGAAATACATGATTCGAACATGTACTATCTAGACCCAAAATCTAGCGCTTTACCGATTAAGCTAATTTCCATAGTGCGATTTAACATCTACAAATATCTAGATTCATATAGTACCTTTTTATTACTATATAAAAATCAATACGAGTCGGCATAATTAGTTGTTTTTCAAAAAAATAAATTTTTAACTACTAATTTACTTATAAATAAATTAATAATAAATAGGTAAAAAGTTATTAACGTTATAAAAAAAGTTAATAACGAAATTATGGTTTGTGGTATTAGTGATAGTATAAAATTATACTGAAATTTCATTAAAATAATATTGTAAAAAGTTATCAAATCAAACAGAATATTATCGTTATTAAAAATATAGTTAAAACGTAACCTAAGAATTTTACTCAACCCATTTTTGTTAAGAAGTCATAACGATATCTGGGTATACAACCACGTATTACTATTAGAAATGCTAAACAGAATGATATTTTTAAAGTTATAATTAGTGAATAATCGGTACTATATATGAATGTATAATTATCTGAAATATATTTAAAAATTAATAAATCGTTGAAGGATGTGACGTAAATAATTAGATCGTGTACTATATTATAGAATGACATTTATACACGAAAATTTAAAATGTTATTTTAAAATTAATACATAGTTTATTTTTTATTTTTAAAAATTAATTTAATATTTTTAAATAAGGGTGATACATTTAATTTTAAAGTTCTATAACTAGACACAATAGTACTTAAAAATTTAGATCTATTAATAATTGTTTTAAGAACTCAATTAGAGTCTTGTCATAAATGTTTTCTACCAGCTTTAGTAGATAATGCGGTAGAGTATAAAAATACACGAAATAAAGTATTACGATAATAAACGATTGCTCCAACAAATAAGAATACTAGAACTAAAGTTCCGTAAGCGTCAACCATTTCAAGAGTTGTGTGGTACATGTTCATAACATAACCATCACGAGTTGCATGAAATAGGATAGGAGCTGAAAGATATGCACAGTAAAGAATTCAGTGTGATTTCAATCAAGCGAACATACTAATACTATTATAATACAATATTTAGAAATAAGTATAATAGTTACAAAAAATAAAAATTTTATAAAATAACTCTATCAACTAGAACGTCTTACACCGGGTAAGATACCATCATAGGATTGAAAACGAAAAACAAAACGTGAAAGTTTAACCTTTTTTAAAACGTTTCATTGACGACCAGATTGTACACAACGATTTACTTGTTTAACAATTGAAGCTGATTTTGGTAATAAAGATTTCTGAAAAGTAGCATAATATCTATAAGATATTGGTAGTGATTTATTCCTTACTATACTTTTAAAAAGTTTATTTTTCATCTCATACTTTACGTACATTTTTCTTCTATAATTATCGAGTAACTTTCACTGTTCTTCTCTAATATTAATAATTTTTATACACATAAAATAGGTTTAACGATCAACATCACCAAAAACGATATCTAAAGAACCTAAAATCGTTACCATATCAGCAAAATAATGACCTTGTGCCATTCTTGACATAATCTGCATGTGATGGTATGATGGTGTTCTAATTTTACAACGGTATGGGTTAGAAGTACCATCTGAAATTAAAGATACACCGAACTCACCTTTAGGGGCTTCTACAGCTTTATAGGTAAAACCTTTAGGTACTCTTATACCCTCACTATAATGTTTAAAATGGTTAATTAAACTTTCCATTGAATTATATTTTGTATTATAATTTAACTTATTATACTTCTCGGTATATAGTGTATCAAAAAATGAAAAGAAGTTAGAACGTGAGTTTGTATTATTAAAACTTAGATTATCTTTATAGGATAAACTTGTTAAATTAGTTAGTATTTGAAATACGATATTAACACTTTCGTACATTTCTCTTAATCTAATTAAAAACCTATCATAACTATCACCTCTTTTACCTAAATAACCTTGCATAGATAAGAATCAATAATGGGCATAAGTTTCTGATTTTAAAAACCTCATATCTTTCTTAATACCTACACTTCTTATTACCGGACCTGTAACACCATAAGAAATAGCATCATTTAAATTTATGCTACCTACACCGACTAATCTAGATTTTCAAATCCTATTTGTAGTTAAAACTGTAAATATTTCAGTTAATACTTTAAAACAATCCCTTGCGAATAAAGCAACATCTAAAAAAAATTGGTAATTAAGACCAGTTCAATCCACATCGTTTGGTCTATAAAAAGCTGCATGAAAACGAGCACCAGAGACACGTTCGTAAAACTCCATTAATCTTTCTCGCTCTTCAAATGCCCAAAACACTGGTGCCATATTACCGACATCTAGTGAATGACAAGATAAAGCTAATAAATGGTTTAAAACCCTTGTTAATTCATCAAATAGTACACGTATCTGTACATATAAAGCTGTATGTGATATTGTTTTAGTTAAAGATTCTATTGCTATACAAAAAGCATGTTCTTGTGTCATCATAGAAACATAATCTAAACGATCAAAATAAGGTAATGATTTTAAATAAGTTCTGCTTTCAATTAGTTTTTCAGTTCCTCTATGTAAAAAACCTACATGTGGATCTGCGCGCTCAACAATCTCCCCATTTAATTGTACAACTAAACGTAAAACTCCGTGTGCGGCTGGATGTTGTGGACCAAAATTAAGTATAAAACTTTTTACACGTCTTTCAGACATTGAATTTTGAATAAAAGTTGGTTGTCAAAAATTAAAGATGTTTGATTTCAAAAAAGTTATAAATAGTTTATACTAAAAGTACGTTATAAAAACTTTAATTTATATATTTTCAATTGTACATATTAAAAATTTCAGTACGAGAATCGACAATACTTAATGGGTTAAAATCGTTTAGTAAGAACGGTTCATATAATATAAAAGTAGATAGTGTAAAATAATCGACTTCTAAATATTTTGGTATATCAAACGCTTTAATTCTCGAAGTCAAAACTCAATCAGGTAAATTTGAAGATTTTTGTTTATCTTTCATCATACTTTGTTTTTTAAACTTAACTTTAGCTAATTTTAACAGACGTGTTCTTTTATATTTATTTCAATTTAACATTCAACGATAGACAATATAATACTTTAAACTTACAATTATCTGAATAAAATCATTTTTAAATAAACTTAAATTACTATTATTAGCTAAAATACCATTAACGAAAACAACATTACTACTAATTAATAGGTTTGATAATTGTGTATCTGTAACAAAATGTGAATTAAGTAACATATTTAACAGTGTCAACTCTTTTATGAATATGTGTGAATTATTTTTAGTTCTAGATAATCTAGTTAATTCCCTAGTAAGTCTATACTGGTATTTTAAATTAAAGCTTAACGTAGTATTAATAGCTTTTCTAGCATTTCTTCAAATACGTGAATAACCTGGTTTGAATTTAATCCTCTTAATACGAACCTCTTTTTTAAAGTAATTATTAAAATGTTTATTATATAAAAACCTGTCCTTAAACACAAAATTTTCAACTTTTGAAGTATTCATTAGTAAGTTGTTTTTTAAAACAGAATCACCATTATAATCATCCCCAAAAAAACCATTAAAACGTTTTACATTAAAAAATTTAGATTTATTAAAATTGTTTGAAAATAAGGAGGATGTTAATAATTTAAATTGATTAGGTTTT
>Ga0114978_10001675_pt1 | contig 18636 bp, 31 predicted proteins | sample S_140212_EF_Meta_FD_87027 | JGI IMG/M metagenome (GOLD analysis project Ga0114978, IMG submission 87027) | Freshwater microbial communities from Lake Simoncouche, Canada to study carbon cycling - S_140212_EF_MetaG | ecosystem: Environmental > Aquatic > Freshwater > Lake | place: Lake... | reverse complement strand
GCCACCCTTGGGATCTAGGTAGACCTCAGCGTGACGATAGGCGGCAAGCTGCAAAGCCACTTCCCCGTAGATGCCTGACCGGCTTGTCTTGACATCCGCAAGGATCTTCTTGCCATCGGGCAACTCAAAGATCAGATCCAGCGTGCCCGCATAGCCCACTGTGTAATTGATGACAGTGACTTCAGTGAGCAGGGCTTTCGGCTCCCAGTCATCGAGGAACTGGGTGTAGGACTCCACATGACCACGGAGTTCATCTGGCACGCGGATCTCTCGCCCATGGACCAGTTCTTCTGCCAGCGCGTGGACTTCCGTGCCACGCCTTGAGGCCTGATCCAAGTCCTCATATCGGGCTTTCTTCAGTCTCTTCAAGCGCTCGGAGACATCGAGGTCTCCCAGTTCATCCCATCGGTTGACGGCATAGTCCGCTGTGGTGTTGGCTGCCCAGTTAATCAGCGCGGGCTTATTTATCCCTTCGGACAGGATCGTTGTCACGCCTGGTATCCGGTCACCCTTGGCGTCCACGTAGTAATGGGTGGGCTTGCCGAAGGCAACCTTGTCCACCCTCCTTGCTGGTGCTGTGAATCTCATTCTTGCTCCCCAGTGTTGTGTTGTGTGTGTGAAATCTTTGGGCGCTTCAAGTGCGCATTGCGGCGTTCCATGGGAGTCAGACCACCCCACACGCCATAGGTTTCCCCGTTCTCTACGGCCCACTCTCCGCACGCCTTGCGCACGGGGCAGGCCTCACAGAAGACCAAGAACTTGCGGCTCTTGATCATCGCTTCATCGAAGAAAAGTTCCGTCTCTTCGCCTCGGCATCGAGCACGAGCCATCCAATCCGTTGGACCCACCACTTCCTTTAGACCCACGCAGCTGCGGCACGGGCCGGGAGTGCGGGCGCGGTTGACGTACCTGCGCAGCCCGCACCATGGGCAGACGGCATTGAACTCATCAGTCATTCAGGGCCTGCCAGAGTGCCGTATCCAGCAGCGCGGAGAAGCGCAGTGAAGTCATCAAGCCGTATGATCACGGGCCAGTCAGCGATGCTGGCGGGGCCTTGCCCATCAAGCCTGAGGATGCCGAAGCCAAGATTCCCGTGGGTTGCTCGATCATCCAGCTGGCGCAGCAGCGAAGGAAGATCCAGTCCTCTTCGGGCCTTGACTTCGACATCCAGCCCAGGCATGCCCGTAATGTCGGATCCGGTGCGACCGGCCCCGACTGGTTCCGCATATGGCCACCCATTGGCGGCGAAGTGCTTGGCCACAATTCTTTGGGACTCGTAGCCGCGCATTTTTCTGTGCTGAGTCACGTGCGCTCCCACTCAATCGAGTCCACGGCAGCAGTCAGGCCCAGCAGGTAGGCCCGTCGACTCTGTGTGATCGCACTAGCCCAGCGGCGCTCGAGCAGTGACGTGCGAGTCTGGACCGCTCGCTTGAGTTGCTGGCGTTCATCGGCGCGGATCTCTCGCACGTACTCGCACGTGCAGTAGAGACGTGAGTACCGATCCACCCAGCCCTCTTCCACGGCCTTCAGGGTCGCGCAAAGCGCATCATGGTCAGTTGGCGCAGGCTCTTCCTTGACTGGGAAAAGGACTCGAACGTTGCCCATCAGATCCACTCCACAAACCAGGCGAAGAGCAGGCAGAAGAGGATGATGGCGGCAGCGATGCCCAGCGCCATTCCTAGACGGCTGTTATCTTCCGGCTCGAGGCTCATAGCGCCTCTACGGCATCAAAGAAGGCCATTCGCACGTCCTCTGGACTTCCCAAAATGCAAGCCTCAATCAGGTCGCATAGGCAGACCGGGGGTGAGCAGTCTTCGCACTCACAGAGCAGGCCATAGCGTGGGCATAAGTTGACATGCTCGTTCTTCACTTTGACTAAATTGGTCATGTCCAGCAATACCCTTCATCGCATGTCTCAATGTCTGGGGAAAACATCGGCAGCATCTGCTGGGCCGGTTTGATTGCGTCAGCAAGAGGCTTGCCAAAACGAGTCAGATAAACAGGATCACGCTCTAGCTCAATGCGCCGGTCAATCAGCGTGGATTCCAACTCACAAGCCTTGGCGAATAGTTCAGGCTCATCGCGTGCCATCTCTGACCACATAAGCGGACGATGAAAAGGACAAAAAAAGCAGGAAGACTTGTGGGGAATGGGCAACCCTGCGGATTCAATGACGCGCATGCAATCCGAGCGCGATAGGCCAAGCTCGATCAGTGGATAGACCGGAGATTCGTAATCCTCTGCCCGCTTGTTAGAGACTCGCTGGATCTCGTCAGTAGAAATGCCTATGGCTACCGTGGCCGGGTTGTCTTTGCTGGCCCCGTGCGCTTTGAGCCACTTTCCCACTACGGCAATTTTAAAATCAAAGGTGCAGGACCGTTTCCCCGGTGCGCCAGTGTCTGGCATGCGTATTGGTATGGGCAAAGAGCGTGAGTTAGGTTTCATAAGACGCCCCCACAGGGTTTCAATTGAGCCGTCCCGCTTTATCCTGTGCAGCTCATGGACAGGAAACCCGCGCTCTGCCGCCCATGGCTGCATTATGTTGCGCACATAGTCCAGTGTGGCTGGGTGCTCTGAGTCGTCGCCAACATTGCTAAACAGAGCGACATCCCAAGGGCCATGGGGTAGGCGTCCCGTGACGGCCAAAACGATCATGGCAGTGGATTGAACTCCACCCCCGTAGGAAATGGCATGCACTGGTTTTGTCATCGGACCGTATTTGACGCTTCTGGCGCTCATGGACCGACCTCGCACGGATAATGGGCACGCCACGTGGCAAAGGGCTGCCAGATCCAAGCCCACTGGGTCGCGGCATCCCAGCCGGAATAGTCTCGAGCGTCGATACCATTCCCACTTTGGGTAATACCCCACGGACGCCAGCCCGAGCGCTGCCAAAGCTTGAACGCTGCGGCAGCATTCTGGTCAGGGTTGCTGATGTCAGCGGGCCAGATATCGGTCCCGGCCCAGACACTGGCCTTCAGTTGGAAAAGACCACCAGTGCCTACTTCGGGCCTGCCATTGGACTCGCGCATCACGATTGACCAGGCGGTCTTGTTGTCAGCGCCAGTCCATCCGGCACGGGCCAGCAAGCCTGCCAACCAATCCCGGCACGGCGGAGCCTCTCTCACGTAGGCGCGGCTGACGTGTTCAACTCGGGGCAGGGGGTCGACGGCGATGTAGCCGCCTAGTGCCTCAATCATTAGTAGCACTCGGCTCTCCTTTGGTTGTGGACATCGACCATCGCCACGAGCCTTTGGCCAATTTGGCCAACTCGGCTTCCAGATAGGCGATGTGCATGCGAGTGGACGTGAGACGGTCATCGAGTTTGGCGGCCATATCCAAGGCACGGTTGAGATCCGCACGGGCTTGGCAGCCCGCTAGGCGCTCACTGGCCAGCATCAAGGTCAGGTCAGAGACCCTGCGGGCATCGGCCTTGGCGGCCTCCCACTGCGCCTTGGTAATCCACATCAGTCAGATCCACCACGGACAATGACTGACGCTGACCAGCAGGAAAGACAGGTCATGTTGTCTTCGACGGCATGGCAGCAGGAAGACTGGACCTGATTGGCCAAGGCGCGGCGGATGTCCTTGATCACTCGCATGCGCCAGTTGGAGTAGTTCTCGCCATCGTGCAGCGGTGAATCAAAGATGGCTTCCAGAGTCTGCTGGATATCCATCAGGCAGCCTCATCCTCAAGCTCAGCCATCAGCTCGTACCAGGCATCGATCTCGGCAGCGCTCAGCGCGGTCTTCTCGCGTCGGTTGACCTCGAGGCGCTCGGCCTCGGCAGCCTTCTCAATCAGCTGCTGGCGTAGGCGCCGGATCTCACCAGCGTTGGCACGCTCTGTGATTCCGACTGCCCACCAGTAGGACACAAACGAGCAGATGCCAAACATCCCTGAAAGAACTGCGACTAATCCCCAACCCGTCATTTTGCTCCCCGTTCTCCGGCTATCACGGAGAACATCGGGGGGCTTGCGTCGCGGGCCGAAGTGCAAGCCCCCCGATATTCACAGAGGACTGATAGCAGGCCCCCCGCAAGACAAATGAAAGCAAGGAAAGTCAAGGCTCGGAGCAAAAAAAACGCGGCGTCCGAAAAGTGGCTCACACAACTCTCAATTTGGGAATGTGACTAATTGTCAAAAATGTCACAACGAGTTCCGGCGCGTCTGATTAGGCACCGACCAAAAACCCTTATAAATTGGGCACTATCGGAACGCGGGTTCCGATGCCTGAAACCCCCGACGAATAATCGCAGGGTTTCTGGTTCGAGTCCAGATGCGGGAGCTGAGATGGGAAAAATTGATAGTTTTTTGACAACGCATTCGGGTGTGTCGCCAGTAATCGATACGGGTTATAGGCCCGAAATAGGGGACATATTCGACTATGAACTAGATCACGCAAACCCCTTGACCACCTGTCAAGACCCTGACAGTCTGCTGACTATGTTTCAGGGGGATTGGCTAGCGGGGTTTGTTCAATGGCTTAATGCGGGTGGCGTAAGCCCCGGCACGGTTCGGGTGAGGTCGCGTTACGTGGGCCACTTTTTGGTGGCCAACCCTGACCCGAGAGAAGCCACGTCCAGTGAGGTCGCGGCGTATCTGGCAAGCCCAGGGTGGAAGCCCGAGACCCGCCGATCTGCGCGGGCCTCGATCAGGGTCTTCTTCCACTGGGCACTTGACGCGGGACTGATTGATCACGATCCGACCAAGGGCATCCGGCCTATCAAGGTGCCACGGTCACTCCCCCGGCCAGCGCCGGAGTCAGCGGTATCTGAGGCGCTTCTGGGCGCCGATGCTGACACGGTGCTAGCGGTACTGCTCGCGGCGTACGCGGGCCTGAGAAGGGCTGAGATCGCGTGCCTTCATGCCAAGGACATTGAGTCCGCATCCATCCGCGTCACGGGCAAGGGTGGCCACGAGCGCCGGATCCCGATTCACGTCAAGTTGGCGGGACCATTGGAGCGGGCAAAGGCTCGAGGCGGCTGGGTGTTCCCGTCTCCGGTGTTCAAGGGTGAGCACGTGAATGTGGACTACATTGGTAAGCGGCTCAAGCGTGCGCTGCCCGATGGCTACTCAGGTCACACGCTGCGCCATCGCTTCGGGACCATGGTCTACCGGGCTGACCACGATCTGCGGGCCACTCAGGAACTGCTGGGCCATTCATCTGTGGCTACTACTCAGCGCTATGTGGAGGTATCTGATGACGCTCTGCTGAGGGCGGTTTCGTCCTTGTAGAGAAGACCGGAAGCGCGCCCGGTGTCCCACGGGGGGGGGCATGTGGGCGCGCTTTCGGCATTTATTATTGTAATCCGTGGAGGTATAGGGATGCCAAAATCGTGCGCTATTTGCACCGATGCCCACGGGCCGGTGTGTAAGACGTGCGGCGAAGACTGGGGCGCCATAGTTGCCACCATCGACCGCTGGCAGAAGTGGCAATCAAACACGGAGAAGCTTGAGATCCGCGTCAAGAAACTGCTCAACTATCTTTGTGATCAGCGGGGCCTGAGTGAGGTCCAAGCGGCCAAGCTGCTGGGAGTGTCTCGGCCCACGGTCCGTGCATGGCGCGGCAAGTAAATACCCGTTATCTAACTGTGACCTTATTTTTGTCGCATATGTAGATATCTCTACTTCTATCCTGTAGAGTCCTCTACATAAGGTCGCAAGGTGCGATCGGGAAGGAGGCCCCAAATGGAGGCCACAATCACTTACATCACTGGCCAGAAGGTCGTCTGCATTGACGGCGCTGGCACGGTTGTCACTGGCGTCATCGCCGACATCATGCCGGGCGCTTGTCGCGGTGGCGGCATGGCAATGGTCAAGGCCAGCTGGCCGGGAATGAAGCGCGCTAGCCTGCGCGCCATTGAGCTGGCCGACATCAAGGAGGTGTCGGCATGACGCGCCTCGGCACGGGCGCGATTCAGCCCGACGGAACACTTGACTTCGCGTGGTGCGACGACGACGGCGCGGTGCGCGGTGCCTACTCAACTTTTGCTTGCTGGGACACGTTACGCGCATACCTAACCCGCGAAGGCTTTACAGATTTTGAATGGGTCGTCACTAGAACAGAAGATGGTCATTCGTACTACGACGTCATCATCGTCAGCGCCGACCTGCCTGCGCTTAAGTTGTCAGTGCTTAATGCGGGGCGCGAATGGGCCGCAGCAAAGGACGACGAGCGCGCCACAATGTCTGCCCTATATGCGGCAGTAGTCGCTGCTCACACTGCTGGCGTCAGTGAAGTGGAAGCAGCAAGGCTGGCGGGCGTTGACCGTATGACAGTGCGGCGAGCGCTGGGCAAGTTGTAGGCCACCAATGAAGACAAGGCCCCCGCCGATATGGCGGGGGCTTCTTCATGTCCGGTCAGTCGTCGTCGTCATCCTCAATCAGGGCCACGATGTCATCGTCTGAGTCCACTTGGACCAAGCCCAAGGCGGCGGCGGTCTCAATAGTCTCCTTGAGTCCACGGATCGCTTGGGTCCACGTGTCCCTCACTACATCGGGCGCGTAGTGCGGTGAGTCAATGCCGGTCTCAATGGTCAAGGTGCCAATAGAGATATGAATCCATGCTTCAAAGCTCATCGCCGATCCCTGCCTTCATCGATGACCAACTGCCACGCCAGTGCGGCATAGCCCGCAATATCCACAAAGTCATCACGATTGATGCGGCCTGACGATGCTCGAGCAACCTTGAGGCCAATCATCATCAGCGGCACATCGGCGGGGGTGATCGTCTCCTTGCAGATGGCTGACCAGATATCCGCGATCCGCTCAGCTTCTAGTGAGTAGTCACCATGGGTCTGGTTCCGGTCCTCAGTGATCAGCTTGGCGGCATCCTCAAGCAGCTGCTTGCGTTGGTCTTTCATGAAATCTCCAGCCCGGTCCATGTGCCATTTGAGGTGATGAAGGTGAGGGTGCCTGCTTGGGTGCGGCCACCTGCCCGCTGGTCATACCAGGGCGATCCGGTATCTGCCGTGGGGCATTGAATGTGGGTGCGCTTTCCATCGGTCTCAGCGTGGAAGTGGTGGTAGTGCCCGGTCAGCAGGATGTCTGCTTGGCCGATGCGGGCACGGGCGTGGCCTTGCTTGGCCCACCATGCGTGGGCTTGGCCCTTCTTCATCTGGTGGCCGTGCGCTAGGCCGATGATGGTTCCTGCGGCCTCAATGGTCACGGTCAGATCGTCAATGTCTGGGGTCACGATTTCTACGTGCCCATATCCGCCAGCAAGGTGCAGCGCGTCGGCCACTTGGAGTGCGGCATCGACGGCCCATGAGTCGTGACCTCGGGGAGCAATGCCACCAAACCTGTGCGGCTGGTCATGGTTGCCCGGTGCGGTGGGAACGATGAGCCGATCCACTAGTGGCGCGTAGGCTTTGACGTGCTCGAGTAGCAGGCGCCGGATGACGCGGATCTGCTCAGTGACTCCAAGGTCTGACTGAAGCATCACTGCCCCACCTTGGCTGGCGGATCCTTCGCAAAGATCACCAAGAGCTGCCAGCACCACGGTCCCAATTGGGCGGCGCTTGCGTTCAATCTTCAGGCGCTCAATGCCACGATCTAAGCCGGCAAGGACGTTGGCGATGATCTCATCCGTGCCCATTCCGTAGGCTTCTTTGCCCACTTGCCAATCTGCTAGGCAGTGAATGAAGGCAGCGTCTCCGCTGGTGGTCTTCGCACGTGCTCGAGGTTTGCCAATGCTGCCCAATAGGTCATCAATGTTGGCCACTGCTCGCGCAGGTTCCACGACATAGCGGCGGCGCGTGACTGCTTCTGTCGTGGCGTCATCGCCTTGAACGTGACGGACCCAAGCCGCTGGATCGTGGCTGATTTGTACAAGTCGGACAGTCCAGCCTTCGGGGATGACCACTCCCATGGCACGGACTTCATCCACCCACGTGGACTCACTTGGACTGCCGACACCCAGCGTCACTACATCAGCACCACCACCAGGCTGATAAGTGACGCTGGGCTGCCAGCCGGAGGGAAGCATGTGAGTGACGGGGATCTGGCCTTGCGGGGCCATTGCCGCCATCTCATCGCGTAGACCCATCAGCTGGTGGCCAGACGCTGATAGCAGCCACACGTGCGGCGGCGATGCTTGAGGATCGCTCCCGATGGGATGCGCCAGTCTCGGACGCGCAGCAACTCGGCAGAGAGTCGAGTGGCCACCCAAGTCTCATCAGCAACCAGCGCTTCAAGGTCCGCAGCTTCTTCTGCAAACTCCTTGGAGTATCTGTGAATGGCGCACTTGGGGCCTTGGGTCTGGCCCACCTTGCTGATCTCCTCGCGCAGGCTCATGAGTTAGTTCCTGGTCTTCCACATTGCTCGAGCATCTTCACGCCAGTCAGCTAGTGGGCGTTTTGTGTCAACCTTGCGGCCCTTGGTGCGCAGCCAATAGTTCAGGCCTAACTCTGATCCACCATCGGTCCACGATGCGTGACGGATGACGCGAGTGAACGGGCGGCGATTGGGCCACGCCTTGGGACCAGCTGCTTCCTTGAGTGCGCAGATGGTCTTGGCAGTGAGTTCCGCTTGAAGGTCCGTGATGTCATCTACGGCTCCCCACGTGGTGTGCTCGATGCCCCACAGGTAGTAGGAGCCTTGATCTTGTGGCACGCCTACGGCTGGCCACGGGCCACCTAGACCTGAGTGCCAGCAGCTGAGCACGGAGTTGATGACCACCTTGTCTTGCGTGGTCACGGAGTTGCAGTAGGGCATGGACTCGCTTGATGCGTAAGTCCAATCCACGGCGCCTTGATCCACGCCTACGAGATCGTGGACAATAACGCCACGCAAGCCACCAGACCATGGGCGTCCTCGAGTGTCCCAGCCGGGCTTGAACTTCAGACGCTTCGGCCCTACCCAGTCCAGCAGCGCGGCTTTGATGGTCTTGGCGTCACTCATGAGTGGTCTCCATCTGGTGAGTAGGTGCGCTCTGCCACGGATCCGTAGCGGCCATCTTGTGGGTTGAGATAGTTAATGATCACGGGAAGCGCGGAAGCGCAGGCGGCGATGACCCACGTCTGCCACTTGTCAAAGGCGATGGTGCCCGATTGCGTCCACTCCGCCACGGCCATGGCGAGGATGACGGTGATGCCAACCTTGAAAGCCGAAGCGATGGGTGAGCGGCCAAGCCAGATCATGAATCTCACGTCAGTCTCCTAGGTGCCAGTTGATGTGGTCGTCTACTTTGCGTTCCACGTTGTCCAGTTTTCTTTCAATGCGGTCCAGCGCGTCACGAGCTGTGGAGCCGCTATTGGGCTTGAACTCTCGGGTCATGCTGATCTGGGACTTGATGATCCACAGGAGCGCGGCAAGGCAGACGCTGACAATGGTCAGCACTGTCAGCAGTTCTCCTGGTGTGTCTAACCATTCGGGCATGAGTTGAGCCTTCTAAGCGGGCGCAGGCTAAGAGGGTTAGGAAATGATTTCGGTGGCAACTATTGCGTCCCATCGAACTGTGTTGGCGGAAGTGCTCATGGTTCGCAATCCAATGCGAGCAACGAATGCGCCAGTGGGAACGGTGACATCTTGAGAGATAGGCAGAAAACTTGTAGTAAAGAGCGAGGTTCCTGCTGTGCTTGCGGTCGTGCCGGTTTGCAAATACTCCGGCGTACCATCCGCGCTGGTCAGTAGAAGGAATTGGGCGCCAACTGTGGCGGAGGCTGGCATCAAGGCGTTTGCTTGAACATAGGCGCTGAGCCGTAGTTTCTGGCGGGGCACCACTGGGATCACAGTGTTGCTTTGCACCACTGTGCTAACGGTTCCGGCTGCGTGAACACCTTTGAGCGCTACTGCGCCGTCGTAGTGGCCGGTGAAAGAAGGGTCAAGTGACCACGTAGCGCTGGTGGCGTTGGTGAAGTCCCACGCGCTTTGTGAGGAGGTGATGTCGTTGTTCTCAAAGTCACCATCAGCAATCAGCGTCGCGGTTCCGCTTGTGCTGCGGCGTCGGCCCACGTAAACTGCCGAGATGCTTGACGAAGTGATTTCTAGACTGCCGCCAGAGTTCTGAGTGCAAATGGCGGAAACGAATTGACCTTTGGTGAACTCCACGGCCGGAACGGTAAGAGACTGATAGGCGGCCGTAGTGACTGCGGCAACACGGCTGAACTGAAGAACTCCTGTGTCACGTCTCACGGCAATCTGTCGATATCCGGTGGAGTTGGCTGCCCACACGGCGTAGGCGTTCACGTCATAGAGACCATCTGCGGGAATGATCATGCACCCGTTGGCCGAGCCTTGGGAATCAGTCGCGGAATACATATTCCACGGGTCCATGTTTTGAGTGTCGTAAGAAACGACCTTGGCCACGCCAGTCGTAGCCGTTGAAGCGGCAGACTGGTCAAGCTTGCAGGCCGGTGGCCCATCTGGCGCCATCATGCCCAGAATGATCCGGTCCACGCCATCGGTCACGTACCAGCAGGATCCTCCTGGGCGCGGCGGATACTCGCCTAAGTAGTTGGCGACAATTTCCGAGGTGCCCCACTCTTGGGATGTGGGCACGATGACGGCTTGGCCGGTTGTCAGCGTATAGACCGGATCAGTGTCCACGGAGCGCACGCGGGCTTGGCCTAGGCGCATCTTTGTGGCTGGATCTCCTGCGCTGAAATCGGCAAGGAACTTGGTGACATCCATCAGGCGCTGACCCTTCTCGTGCGGGCTTCGGCAGACATTGGCGAGGATGCCGCCAAGGGGATTGTGAGTCGGTCCAAGCGGTAGAGACGATCCACGCCTAGTTCCTCGTCGTAAACGTTCACGCCATCATCAACGTCCAGACTCGGATCTACCAGCTGAGACCAAGTGAGTTTTTCAGCAATGCCGAGAGTCTTCTTCAGTTGTGCTGCGGCGGAAGCATCAGCTTGGGCCTGATTGATAATTGTGGGATCTGAGAAATACCTTGGACGCTTACCAAAGTTGCCCAAGTAATAGGTGGGTGAAGAGGGATCGTCATCCCACGCCAGTCCACGGAATGGGATCAAAAGGCCGGAGCCTTCGCCCAAGGCAAACACGCCATTGAAGGTGTCTGTAGCGTCCCATGTTTTGGTAAGTGAGGTGATCATCAAATTGGAATAGGTGCTTCCATAGGACACGACGGCTGTCACTTCATTGGCTCCACGTATTGGAGACAAGTTGACAAGTCCAAGAGCGTCGAAGTAGAGACGGAAGCCTTGAGCATCGGCTAGCGCTCGAGCATCCTCCCAAGGATCTGCATCACCCTCAGCGCCATAGGCCACGGCTGGCATGACTCTTCCGGTCTCGATGAGTTGACCACCAGCATAGGAAACTCCACCCCAGGCTTGTTCCAGAATTGAAGCAAGGGCGGTCTCTAGTGCAGTGCCGGAAACTATGTTGACTGCTCGGCTATATCGAGCATTGGAGATCCGAGTGGAGCGGTCTTGAAGGCCACCGATGGAAAGGGTGACTCCAGTTTCACCTTCCATGATTGCGGCGGTGGACCAGCCGAAGACTCCAAGCGGTATGAGTTCCGTGGTCCCGCTAGGGAACTCAATCCCCCGATATAGGCGCAGCTCGTAGCCGGTCAAGGGTGAGAGAAGATCATCGTAATCAAGGGGCCGGAGTGTCCCATCGGGATCAATCAGTTGCAGGTCCCCGGCTTCACGTCTGACGGATCTGTCAATATCGATCGAGACTTCTCCGCCAAGTGGGCGCAAGGTTGCCAGTATGTTGCCGTCAATGTCACAGATGGTGGCAAGCACAACCACGTTGTGAGAATCCTCAAGGGCGGTGCGAAAGGTGCTGGAGACTGGGTAGGCCATTTAGACCACCGAGGTGTCTACTGGATCAACCTCAACAAATGCAGCATTGACTGAGGTCACAGGGACTGCTGTGCTTCCGGTTGGATTCCAGTCCCTTGAGATCAGGCGGATCACCCATGACTCGTTACCACCAGCGGCATAAGTAAAGGGCGACGTTACGCGCATGGGGCCTTGATAGGTGAGCAGGTTCTTGACCGTCTCCCAAGAAGACCTATTGCTGGTGATCCACGTCAGGGTTCCGTCGTCGCCAGTCATATCACCTGAGATCACCACGGCTTTGGTGGATCCCAGTGGGCGGAAGACTGCGTTGGCTTCTGCTCGATTAAAGGTGATCCCATTGACTGGTGAGTTGTAATCAGAGACGCTCACGGCAGTGTCAAGTGAGGTGAACTCCCAGCTTGTGGCTGCCGTGGGTGTGACCGTGCCGGTGCCGTAATTGGAGGATAACTGCGGGGACGCTGTTGCGGCGGTAGTCACTCGGGCGGTGTAACTGACTGCCGTGCCTCGTGGCATGAGGCGGTCAATGTAGACGGTGGTTCCGTTAGTGGCCATCGTGCCAGCAGTGACTAGGGCAGTGCCGTTGCAGAGCAGGTCATACCTGAACGGTGAAGCAGACCCGGCAATGGTTACTGAGACGGCGCGCTGAGCCGTGCCGGTAGTGGCTGATGACCATGTGGCGCTGACGGTGGGCGCAGTGGGCGCGGTAAAGGAAGCGGTGTAAGCGGTGGTCGATGGGGTGAAAGTGCCACGGACGGGGATGCCGTAGGAATCGGCAATGACTTGAACATATGGCCGATAGGCCAAGCCGTTAGTCAAGAATCCGTTGGCGGCTGTGACGGTGAGGGCGGTTCCTGCGACCACTGTGGAGAAGAGTGCGCTGCTTGTTCCTGCATTGAAGCCCGCACCACCTGTGACGGCGGTGGAGAACACGCGAACGAAGGCAGAAGATTGAGTCAGTGAATCGGCCTGAGTGAAGTTCCACGTGATCGCGGGCTTGTCAGTGTTTGGGGTGCCGGACGTGGGTGTTCCTGCTGGGGTCGCGTAGTAGTCATATTCAAGGCGCAGTTGCATGGCGGTGAGTGTGGTGTTGAGCGTTGAGAGTTCCATTGTGAAGGCGTCTACAGTGCCAGCAGGCCACACTGTTCCACCTGAAGGATTGAAGACCCAGTTGCCCTGATATGACTTGACTGAAGCGCCACTGACTGGACCATTGACTTCACTTACAGAAATTCCATCACTATTCAAAACTGAAAAAGTGACGTTGCCAGCATTGCCACCAAAGCGAGCCACCCCACGGACACGGACGATTTGACTCGATCCAATGGAGGTGTCACCAAAGGGGGAAACGATGCAGGATTGTTTTCCCCCACTTGGTACAGCGGTGGACTGCACCCAGGTGGTATCACTGGAGTCTGCCAAGTAGGCCTGAGCAGATCCAAAAGCGCTCACGGTGCCGCCATTGTAGGCAGCCCAACTTCCAGCAGCTGCCGTCACGGTGCCACTGGGAAAAGCGGTTCCGACGGTCATTTGACTCCAGCCCTTCTAGAGTTGCGGCGTTCTTGGCCTACTCGGATAAAAGCGTTTGTCACTGCGTTTTCAATGTCCTTGCGTGTCTGCGCGGTGATCTCGCCATTGACTGTGATGTTGATGGCGCCGGCTTGCACTTGGAAATTGGTGGCCGATTGAAGAGCGGCCATGGTAGTGCCGCTGGAAGCCTCGGCGCCGATGTTGCCAATGATGTTGGCTGGCGTGACGAATTGGCCTTGGAGTTTGTTCAGGCCAGAGATCGTGGACGCGCCAGCCTCGAGCAGGGCTTTGGCGTAGGGCAGGCCTTCCATCGGACCCATGCCCACAAGGTCCAAGAGCGCGGCCTGATTGAGCGGCACCTTGGCAGACTGAAGCTGCTGGAGAACTGTGGAGAACTCTCGGACCATGGCAAGGCGCTGGCGCACGTTGGCGGTGATGCCAGCAGCAGTGATCGGTACACCAGCATCTGGCTTGAACGTCGAGATGGCGCCAAAGTCCATGATGGATTTGGCAAAGTCCTTGCTCAGTTTCTTGAATTCATCAATGGCAGTCTTGGCTTTGTCCAGCTTGCTGGTGATCTGAGCGGTGATCTTGTCGACTTGTGTTCCAATGGCCGCTTGGCCCTCAGCGCCCTTGGACCAAGTAGTGATGAAGTCTTTGATGGTGCTGCTGCCTGTTGCCAAAAGTCTCTTGTAGACCTTCTTCCAGCCATCCATATTGATGACTGAATCGGCCAATGCCTCTGGGATTCCTCGTGCCATGAGCTTGGTCTTGGCGGCGGCCTTCTTGGCCGAGTCGCTCAGGGCATCAGAGAAAGCCTTGAATGGGTCAATCTTCTTGACGACTGCTGTTGTCGATGTTGAAGCCGCGTCAGCGATCGCTTGCTGGTCAGCAAAGAACTGGTCCAGTTCTCGGCCAATCCCTGGGCTGATTCCAACGCCGGAGGCAGCATGAATTTCCAACCAAATGCTTGCCATCCGTGGCTTCTCTGTACCGTCAAGAGCAGTGTTGAGTTCAGCAACATTGCCCATGATCACCGACCAGTCAGTATGATTCAGGGCGTTCAACTGGTCTTCGGTTAGGCCTATGGCTTGTGGAAGACCGAGCGACAATTGACCTGTGACTGCCTCGATGGCGAGACCAATGCTTCTGAATTGATTTGCTGTGTTGGTAATGGGATTTAGGAAGTCCTTGAAGATTCCTAGAGAGTTATAAGCATCTTTGATCTGAGTAATCATGGAAACAAGCTGACCAGTCAGTTCTCCTACTGATTTGCCCAGATCCTCAAAGTCAGGCTGAAGATCGACAAGGCCATTCTTGAGATCTGTCAGGCCGCCAAGTCCTGCGGAAATTCCCTCGAGGAAGCCTTTGCCAAACGATTCCTTGGCTTCATCGATGGCGATCTGAATGAGCTTGACTTTGCCGGCGAACGTATCGACGGAGGCAGCGGCAGCGCCACCAAAGGCGCGGCCCAGTTCATCGACGGCAATGGAGAAATTGCCAGCCTTTTTCGCTCCGTCGGAAAGTGGTACACCCAGTCGTGTGAGAGCGCTTGCCTGTCCATTGCTGGCCTTAGCCAAGGCGGTGGCCACGCTGCCCAGATCTTTCTGCTTTGCCACGGATATATCTACGGCAAGGCTGAGAAGTTCTTGGGCTTTGGTGGCGTCTTTTGTGGCAGTGACAAGAGTTTGGAAGGCGGGCCGGAGGTCACTGTCTAGGACGCCAGTGGCCAGCTGCATGGTGTCAATCGACTTGGCGATCTCGGGCAGCTTGAAGCCCTGATTGACGTTATCCAAAGCAGACTTGAGTCTGGCCAGTTGCTGTTCTTCGGCTGCGGCGGATTTGATTCCTTCGACCGCGAAGGCCAGCGCCATGGTTCCTGCGGCTGCTGCTGTGGTCAGAAGTGCTGGTCCCACAAAGCTGGAAAGTTTGCTTCCAAAGGATTGCAGCCCACCAGTTGTTTTGCGGGACTCTGAATCTAGTTTGCGCAGATCGGCCTGAGCCGACTTCATCGCCTTGTTTGTGTACTCCGTGCCGATCTTGAGAATGATGCCTTTATTAGCCATCAGGGCATACTCCTCTGCACGTATAAGGCGGCCCTATAGGCGGCGTCCATAATCTTCAAGCGCGTCTCTGGGTAGTGGTTCCTCAAAGCGGTGCGCATGACACGGCCATGAGTGATTCTCTTTGACGTATTGAGCCTCACTGATGGAAGCAGTCTGAGAAAGGTCCGGCCTTGCGGAGATCCGCTTCCTCTCTTGCCACCCTTGGTGCCTGCCAATTCATAGACCTGAAGCGCTCGGTCAGTCTTGGATTGGATAGTCAGCACAAACTCACGACGGCTAGACCTGATAGATTTCCTGCTGGCCCCTGGGTTCCAAGCGGGGAAACGACTTGAAGAACCTGCACTAATCGTGCCGTCAGAGTTTCGTTGACCTAGGCGCCTTCGCGGTTCTTTTGTTCCCCAGTTGCGTAGGCGCGGTGAAGGTGTCTGAGGAACTAGAGTCTTGGCCTCATCGCGTATCACTCGGCCAGCAAGGTTGAGTTCCTTGTTGACCTGCTTGGCAACCTCGGGGTCCAATTTGTTCAGGGCCTTCAACGTGCCAGCCAATCCAGCGACGGTGACACGTTGGTTGAGGTCCACTTGGCTCCTATCGGGGTCGGCTTTGCTCAGTGGCTTTCCACCTGAGATATCTGGCCAGAGTGAAAAGCATGCGGTCTGACTCGCCTAGCAGTGCAGATGGCGCGATGCCCGTCTCGCAGGCAAGGTGCGCTATCAGCCAGTGGGCGCTGTTATCTCCAAAGGGATGATTGCCGCCGCTTCATCGGAGGCAACCACGGCCTCAATCGTTTCAGTCCACTCCTCGAACTCGAGCGGGGTCTTGCTTCCACGCTTGAGACTCGACCAAGCAAGGAACGCAAGGTCTGTGTAGCGCAGGTCGGTGTCCATCTTGGCAATGGACTTGTCAAACTTCGTCTCAAACTTGATCAGGTCAGCCGCCGAGGTTGTGGTGTCGACGGCTGACCCGTCAAGGTAGGAGACACGCAAATTCATTCTCATAGCGCAGGGCCTTTCTTAGAAGGGTCAGAGGGTTAGGCGGTGCCGCGTGTGACGGTGCCGGTGGTCGGCCACGTCACTGACGTGGTGGCGATGTCGCCCACGGATGAGCTGAACGGGTTGTACTGGGTGACAAGGCAGACCGCAGTGAAGGCCGGGTTGGTTGCAGTTGTCGTGCCTGACGTGGGCTTGACCACAACTGTGGCGTTGCTTCCGATAAGCGGCCAGATGGTCGCGTCAACCTGACCAGCGGCAAAGTCTTGGAAGAAGTTCAAGGTGACTGAGCCCGTCTTGAGTCCGCCGATGCGCTCGCGGAACGTGGTGCCAAAGCCAGTGGTCTCGAGCTCTGCGGCTTCAACCATGAGTTCCACGGACTGAAGTGCTGTGGAAAAGGCTGAGCCATTTACTGTGATGGTGTGATCAGTTGCGGCGTACTTCGCCATTTGCGTGCCTCCTTTAGGCGTAGACAACCACGGAGAACGTGGCGGTCAAATAGATGTCTTCTGCCTCGGATGCCGAGGACAGGCCTGTCATTTCAGTGACGCGCAGAGTTTGTGCTTTGCCTCCGAGGCTGGTGTCACCCTCAATGGCGGTCTTGATGGACGTTGACCCAGTGGGCGCTAGATACCCATCAAGTTTGGTTTGTGCGGTCCGCTCCGAGATCCGGCCCACCACCACGGTGATGGTGAAGCGGTACTCATCAAGGCCTCGATGGAAGGCCTGATCAAAGGTGATGGTGTCAAGAGACACAATGGCAAGCGGCGGATTGATCTGGTCAGGAATCGTGGCCGTGGTGCGCAGGCCAGAGATGGTGGCCAGCCTGGTGGCCAGTCCATTGCGCAGCTCAGTGACCGTAGCCATTAGGCGATCCCGTGCGGATACTTCACATAGGCAGCCACGAGCTGGGCCACGTCGGTGTCTAGGCCACGGCCTACGCGCATGATGCCGAGGTCTCCAAAGCCGGCCACGCCAAGTGGCGAGTCAAGGCGCTTGAAGATACGGGCAGCCTGAATGATTGTGGCCTGCTTGACGGCACTGGGCACGGCGGCCCAGCCCATGGCTCCGGTCACTCGAACGGTGGCAGCACCAAATTCGCGGGGGAAGGTGTAGTCATCAATGGCCCGGATCTTGTAATACGGCGTGGCTTGGCCGGCGGTCACTCCGTTGAGTGGCTCCAGCTGGTAGTCAGTGACGGCCCACGTCTGATCAAAAGTGAGGTCAGCGCCGCTCGATGTCTTGATGGTGACGGCAGTGCCTTGGAGATCATCGATCTCACAGAGGTAATTGTCATTGGGCACGTAGTCGCGGGTCACGGTTCCGGCGTTCCAGAAGGCGCGGCCACAGTGCCCGTCAATGAGCCGAGAAGCGCTCTCTACGGCAGGCTCAAGCAGAGCGTCATCCACACTGTCAGAGATGCGCAAAGCGGCCTTGATCTCCGCCAGAGTAGCGTAGCCGTTAGTGATGGCCATGCTTACGCTCCGACGGCAAGCACTCGAGCAGTGACGGTGCCGCTGGCGGCGATGCCAAAGACTTGGTTGTCTGGCGGCAGGTCAAGTGCGATGGCCACGCCAGAGGTCAGCAGGTATCCGTAGGAGCTGCTGGAGACGTTGCTGGCGCCAAGGTACGCGGTGCCACTGTCAATACTGACGATGATCGACTGGCCCACGTTGCCATCGGTCTCGGTCAGGTTGAGCATCGCGGTGGCGCCAGTGGTGAGACTGACGGATCCATGCTTGACGGCCATGAGGTTCCTTTACTGGGAGAGGATGGTGAGAGCGTCTGCCTCAGCCAAAGTGGTCAGGAGTTCAATCTCTGTGGGGTCTTCGGTTTCGTACTCGCCAGCCTGAAGGATCTTCTTGGGTAGCGGGGCAATGACGAACTTGAGTCCGTTATGGAGTACGCGCATCAGGATCCTCCGCCGGTGTTGAAGAAGTAGGTTCCAGCCGGTCCGGTGCCCACTGAATTGACGGCTTGCACAATAACCGTGTATCCATAATTGCCTTCGACCCAGCGCGGTTGACTCCCGACGCCAGCGTGATTAGGTGTCCCAGCATGACTCGCTGCTTCAGCGATGCTGTACGAGGTTCCGGCTTGGGAGGACGTGGTTAGCGTGATGTCGTAGGTTTGGCCAATGTCATCACTCACCCATTTGTAGGTGATTGAGTAGGACGTAATCGTGGCCCCGCCATTATTGGGAGCAGTCCACGAGACCACGCTCGGACCCGAGCCGATCACAGGGTTCGCATTTGTCTGAGCAAAAGCGGACGGGGCAGCGG
>Ga0114978_10001673_pt1 | contig 18638 bp, 17 predicted proteins | sample S_140212_EF_Meta_FD_87027 | JGI IMG/M metagenome (GOLD analysis project Ga0114978, IMG submission 87027) | Freshwater microbial communities from Lake Simoncouche, Canada to study carbon cycling - S_140212_EF_MetaG | ecosystem: Environmental > Aquatic > Freshwater > Lake | place: Lake... | reverse complement strand
GACGGCGATCTCGGCGGTTTCCAGGTCGCGCATTTCTCCGACCATGATGACGTTCGGGTCGCCCCGCAGGACGCTGCGCAGGGCGTTGGCAAAGGTGAGGCTGATCTCGGGACGGACGGCGATTTGGATGACACCGGGCAGGCGGTGTTCCACAGGGTCCTCAATGGTGACAATGCGGCGCTCCTTGGTGTTGAGATAGGAAAGAAAGGTGTAGAGGCTGGTGGATTTCCCGCAGCCGGTCGGGCCGGTGACGAGCACAATGCCATTGGGCATGGCCAGAAAACCGCGCACGAGATTCTCGGAATGTTCGTCAAGGCCCAGGCGGGAGAAATCAAATTTCTCCTGGCCGAGCAAACGCAGGCTGATGGTTTCGCCGGTGATGGAGGGGATGGTCGCCACGCGCACATCAATGGGCTTGCCCGAGAGTTCCAGGCTGATGCGCCCATCCTGCGGGATGCGGCGCTCGGCGATGTCCAGATTGGCCATGATCTTGAGGCGGGAAAGGACAGATGCTTGCAGCACCTTGATGTTTTGCGGAACGGGCACCTCGTGCAAAATACCGTCAATGCGGTAGCGGATGCGCAGATCGGTGCCGAGCGGTTCGACATGAATATCGGTGGCCTCCTCGACCAAACCCTCGCGAATGATCTGATTGACGAACTTCATCACGGAAGCCTCCGCGTCCTCGCCATCCAGCACATTGACTTCCTCGACCGGATCGCCGTGCGGGGTCTCGCCATCGCGGCCTTCCAGCAGTTCCTCAAAGGTTTCCGCGCCGACGCCGTAGTGTTCGCGCAAGGTGGAGAGGATGAATTTTCGGGTCGAGAGCACGAACGAGACTTTGTGGCGGGCAAACTGTTGCCGCACGGCGGCGTGGGCCATGTGGTCGAAGGGATCGTACCCGGCGAGAGTGATGGCATGCTCGGAGAACGCGACGGGAACGAGATGATAGCGCAAGGCCAACCGGGCGGGAAACGCCTTCGAAAACGACTCTTGCGGAAGCAGTGATGGCTCCAGCCATTGCCGTTTCAAGCGGGTGCTGAGGGCTTGCAGGAATTCCTTTTCCGGCAGGGACGGCAGATCGAGGACGGCACGGATCGCGGACCGTTGGAGTTCCAGCGCCTCAACGGCGCGGGCGCGCAGGCTTTCGGTGTCGTGAAAACCGGCCTGTTCCCCCGCTTGCAGCAGGAGATCAATCATGGCGCTTTCGGCGTCGGCGATTGCCCCTGCCAGGATGGGAAAACCGTGCGCAACGGATTTTCTTTCGTGCGCTCACCGGGCAGCACGGCCTTTTTCACCGGAACCGGCGTCTCGTACAGTTCCTCGGAAGTGAAGCCCGAGTTGGCGCGTTCGATAGAGTTGGCTTCGGCCAGCTGCCCGCGGTCTTCAATGATGAAGGGCTGGATCATAATGATGAGTTCGCGGCGGACGATGTTTTTTTCCTTGGAACCGAAAAGGTAACTCAGCCCGGGAATGTCGCTCAAAAGCGGCAGCCCGGTTTTGATGGTGCGTTCCTCCTCGGTGATCAAACCGCCCAGAACGATGGTATGGCGGTTCGGCACGGTGACGGTGGTGGTGAGTTCCTGTGTGCCGATGACGGGAACCTGATTGTCGGAAATCTGCACGGTCTCCTGCACGTTGTCGTTCTGCTGCGCGATGGTGAGCGTCACCTCGTCCTTGGAGTTGATCAGCGGGATGACTTCCAATTTCAGCACGACATCCTTGTATTCGATATTGGAGGCGATGGACGTGCCTTGGGAGCCGACGGCGAGTGAAGAAGTGAGGCTGCTCTCGGGAATGGGCACCTGCTGGCCGGAACTGATGACGGCTTTTTTGTTGTTGGCGGTGTAGATGACGGGCCGGGAAATGACCTTGAAATGATTAGTGGATTGCAGGGCGTTCACCGTCACATCAATCGAATCGGCGATGATGCCGTAAATCGAGAGGCCGGACATGGATCCTCCGACGAGATTGATGGCGGTGTTCATCATCTGGGTGGTGCCGGGCAAAACATCCACGCCCCCGTTGTTCACCCTCACCGCGTTTGCATTATTGTCGCCGGTGGTGTTGACGGCAGCCGCGTTCACCGTCCCATTCCCATTGCCTCCCGCGATGAACATCTTGCCGGTGATGGAGCCTGGATATTGGATGCCGGCGTTAAGGCCCTTGCCCAGAGTCAACTGGCCGATGACGACGGCCAGATATACCTGCTTGGGCCGCTGGTCGAGCATATCCAGCACCCGTCCGGCCTTGGTCCGGCTCTCGGGTGGACCGATCACGATGATCTTGTTGGAGCTGCGGTCGGCGATGATGCGGGAGTTGCCCACGATGACGGAAAGCGGGGCGGTATTCTGCGCCGGATCACGCAAGCGGTCGGGCTTTGTGCCCCCGCTGGAGCTGGAAGGGGAAGACGGGGAATAGCCGGAATTCTGGGACGGGTCGAATGGCTGGACGCTGCCTTGTGACGGGGGCGCACCGGGAGTTCCGGGGGTTCCGGTGGTGTTCTGACCGTCGGCCAGCAGGTTGGCCAGCACGGGCAGCACTTCCCCTGCGGCCACAAAGCGGAGCGGTCGCTCAAAGGGTTCCTCAAAGGGAACACTGACGTCGAGGTTGGTGATGAGTTGGCGGATGTAAGGCATCTCCTGCTCGGGGGCGATGATCATCACGCGATTCGTGCGGGTATCGGCCGCAATCTTGATGGCAAACTGGCCTACGAACGGAGCCGCCGGAGCTTCGGGATTTTGCGCGGCCGGGGCACCCTCTTTTTTAGAAAAAATCATTTCCAAAATCTCCGTCACCTTTTCCGCATCGGCGCGCTGGAGGGAAAAGAACTCGGTCAAGGAACGCGCCCCCGGCACGTCAATGACCTTTTGGAGAGCAATTAACCGGCGAATGAGAGGAACATTTTCCGTGATGATCAAGGCGTTGACATTCGGGGCGGGCACAAGCGATCCGTAGGGGCGCAGAGCGACGTAGGAGGTAAAAATTTTGGCGGCCTCCTCGCTGGCCAGATAGCGAAACGGCATGAAAAAGCTGACCACTTGTTCGTTGGTCGGCAGTTCCGCCGCACTGCCATAGAGGGGCATGGATTCATTTTTCGGTTGCTTGGTGGGACCGAGCAACTTTGACGTGCCGGCGTCCACGGGCACGAGCGTGTAGCCGTTGAGCAGCAGGGCGGATTCAATGAGGGAAATGGCTTCCTCGCGGGTCGTGGCCTCGGGCATGACGATGGTGAGATTCGGGCCGGCCAGATTGGAATCGCGGATGAGCCGTTTCTTGGTCAGCAGTTCATAAAAATTCGCGATATCGGAGACCGGATTGTTCGGGAATTGGAGGGTGACTTTGGATTGCGCAGAGGGGTCCGTCCCCTGTCCGGGCGATTCGGGTCGGGGGGCGAGCAGGAGAATGAGAAAAAGAACGATTCGGGTTTTCATGGTATCAGTTGGCGAGATTAATCGGCTTGGAGCGTTTGATCACTTTGACGGCGCGTGGCGCGGCATTCGCGGGAGCCGGAGCCGTCGCGGGACCGGCGCCGGTGGTTTTTTGGGTTTCGGGTAATTGATTGACGCCTTGTAACGCGGCGGGATCGTAACGAATCACGGCCTGCTCCGTGCCGAGACGGATGGTCGCGCAGGACTGTTTCGGGTCGGTCTGACTTTCAACAGAAACCAACTCGAGACCTTGCTGGTTTCGCACGCCGGTCACGACCAGGCGGGAGAGGGATTGGCGGTCCAGCACAAAAATCACCGGCTGATTTTGTAACGAGGCCACGCCGGTGAGGAGAAAGCGCTGGGCCAGTCCGCCCGATTCCCGAACGACGGGCGCTTCCGTGACGAAGGGCGACTTCTCCCAAATGTGCTGGTAGCGTTCCACCGGATGCGTCGCCGGGTTGAACGCCGCCGCCGGATCGCCTGCCCATGAAAACGGGCCCAGCGCGGTTGCAAACACGATCGTGCGGATGAGCGTGTTCATGGTGTTCGGGCCACCTCGGCGGAGCGGAAAATTTTCCCGATGCGAATGCGCGCGGTCATGATGTCGCCTGCATCAATCCGACGGAGGGTAAAAGCCTGGACGACGAGATGGTTGCCGGGTTGTTGGATCTGACAAAGCCAGCGGACGACCTGCTCGAGGCGGCCTTTCACACTGAACTCCAATTGCGCCTGCACGAGGCCGCCGTCCTGCGCGGAATCCATCAATTGCTGGGCGTCAATACTGAGGCCGTTTTGGGTGAGACTGCGCTGAATTTCTTCCGCGAAACGCGAGTCCGCCTCGCGGCCCTGGTGGGCCTCCAGCGGGTGGTCTTGCATCCAGTGCTGACGGGCCTCCCATTGGGGGCGCTCGGTCAGAAGGGTGCGATATTCGGCGGCGGTTTGCTCAAGCGCGGTGACCTGGGCGGAGAGTTGATGCCGCCCGGCGGAATACCATTTGATGGCGACAAGATTGAGCAGCAGGAAGAGTAGTCCTCCGAAGAGGGCAAGCAGGCGGCGTTCGCTAGCGGTGGGCTTTCTCATGGCAGGATCCCCGTGAGTTGAAACCGCGCCGCGCTGTTCGGCAGCAACGCCGGCGTCGGCATCTGCCAGTTCATGCGCTGCAAATCTTCATCCTTGGTAACGGCGGCAAAAAATTGCGAGGCCAGCGAGGCGGAAACCGCCTCGCCCTCGATGGTGACGCGTCCCTCGGCGGTGTCGTAAATCGTCAGGCAGATGCCGTTGGGCGGCATGGTGCGAACGATGTGGTGCAGGATTTCGAGCGGAAAATAATCGATCTCGGCCCCGGGGCCAATGAGCCGCCATTCCCGCACGACGGGCTGAAATTCGCTGGTGGCCGCCTCGAGTTGGGTAATTTGATTTTGCAGTAGACGGGATTTCACAGCGAGCCAACCGAGATGCAGTCCGGCGGCCAGGGCAAAAACCAGATAAACCGCCGCCAGCGCGAGCACGACCTGTCGGGTTTTGCGGGTGGAGTCCGCCTTGCGTTCCGTTTCCCTCGCGCTCTCGGGTTTCCAGGCAAAGCCCGCGTTCGTCAGCACCGGCGGAAAGGTGGAGGTATCCTGCGAAGCCGCCGGGATGAGGCCGGTCATGTTTTCCAACGCCTCATCCACCACCACCTTGCGCGGGCGGTTCTCCAGCACTTTCGATGCGGTCAGATGCAGAACCAACATTTCCAGCCAGTGCCTGACCTGCTGCGGTTCGGATGGCCAGTCCCGGGTCGCCCAATAAACCACCTGCCGGCCCCGGCTGAAAACCGCAACCACATCATCGCCTTCCCTCCACAAGGCCACGCCATCCTCCACCGGCTCGGCCAAAAACGGACTCGCCTCGTAACGGGCAAAGCCCTCCTTGGTGAAAGGCGCGGGAGCCTCGGCGGGAAAGATCGCTGCGATCACCAAAGTTTTGCCAGCGGCCTCGATCTGGCGGGAACAAACGGCATCCGTGGATTTTTTGCGCGGCAGCCAGCCCCGGACCTCCAGTTCCAGCGCGATCGACGTTTTGACCACCTCGGGGTCGGTCGAGTCCACCCAAATCGGCGCCGCCATGACCAGCCGCGCGGGCACCGCGAAAATCCGGTCCTTCGCGGACGAAACGCGATCTGCCGCCGCTCCCAGCAAGCGGGGCGGTTGTGCCTCCCTTTCCTCGGGCAGTTCCCAGGCTTCCCACTCACCACGCAGGCGGATCAACTCGCAGACGGGGCTTTGTTTCATTGCTCCTCCCAACTCAAGCGCGCCGCCTTTTTGAGCGAACGGTCCGCCACGGTGCAGATGCGGAAAGACGTGCCACCGACTTGTCCGGTGCTCTCGACCCGGGTGGGCTCCGCGCCCACTTGAAACCCCGCGCGCAGTGCCTCCGCCTGGGCCTCGCTCAGTCCCGTTCGCGTGATGACCTCGTCCAGACTCCGAATCACCCGGTCATCGAACGTTCCCGGCAGACCGTCCCCGCCGTTGCGGAATTCCGCCAGCCGATCCGCCTGGTCGCCGGAAAGCCCTGCCACCACCCGCAGCACTTCCGGCGGGGCATCCTGGATGTCGAGCGGAACGCGGCTGAATACCGAAAAATAATCACTCCAGTCCGGCTGATGGTGCGCGACCACGTCCATCCCACGGACCCTTCGCATTTCAGAAACGGACTGGAAATCCCGATTTTGCGGCAACGAGTAGGCGGTTTGATTTTGCAACTCTTCCCGTTCGGCTCCATTCAATCGGCGCAGGTCGCCCTTATCCACCCAGTCTGCCAGGGAATCAACCGCCACCCGCGCTTCGTCATCGGAGACTCCCCACAGGGCGAAAAGATTCTTCAGGGTCTGGCTGCCATTTTCTTTGGCCAGCCGGTTGATGTTCAGTCGGGCGCTTTCACTCGAGACCCGCACGTCCAACTCGCCGCCGTCTTCAAGCTTTTGATGGAGGAGTTCGCTGCCGCGTTTGAGCCCGGTGTTTATCCCATGGGCGATGCCGTTGAGGGCCAGTTCGCGGGCTTCAAAACGGCGCGCCCGCATGGTTTCGTTCTCCACGTCGGAATCCACGATACGCGCGGTCAGCACCACGGTCACCGCCACCACGGCGATGCACCAGAGGGTGAGCAACAGGGCTGCTCCGTCACGGGAATCGCGGGGGAATCGCGGGCGCTTCATGGTTGAGTAGCCATTTCCTTGGCAGGAAGAATCTCGGGAATGAGAAACTGCCAGTGCTTTTCGGTCCCATCCGCCATGGTGATTTCGAGATTCACCAGACCCGGTCGGCCGTTGGCCGGTTCCCAGGTTTCCTGGAGTCCAGTGGTCTCGGCGGCCGCGAAACGCCAACGGACCTGGCGCACACCAGGGAGCATCGCGATCCAGGTCGCGCCTTGCAATTGCTGGTCCCTGTTTTCCGCCGACAACTCCGCGCCAAAATTGGCCAGCGAGAAAGTCAACAAGCCGCTCCCATCCGGCATCGCGTCCAGAGCTAGACCGCCGGACGGCTGCGCATTTTGCGAAAAGCTCGCGGATTCCGGCACGGGCCAGAGCAGCAATTCGACCGCATCGCCGCGTCCATCGGCCGGGCGGATTTTGAGTTCGAGCCGCGCCGCCCCTGACAAATTGGAAAAGACTTGTCGGAGAAACCGCTGCAAGGCGTCGAGCCGCTCGGTCTCCTGTCCGATCCGGACGATCTCGCTGGAAGCTTTGATGCTGACGGTCACGGCCGCGAAAATGCCTCCGGCCAGGAGCAGAAAAATCGTCACCGAGAGCAGGACCTCCAACAGAGTGAAGCCGCGCGTTTTCTTCCGGGTTGTGTTTCCCGGCCTCATAGGTTCCAGATGAGATGAGAAACATCCCAGTGTTGAGGTTGCCCACCCACCTTCCACTCCGCCAGCACCCGCACGCGCCAGTATCCCGGCAGCAAGCTCAAGTCCTGCGTCTTGACGGATTCCGGTCGGATTTCCTCGAGGTATTGAATTCCGTCCTCCTCGAAGTTGGCGGAAAACTCTTTCAGCGGAGGTAGCGACAGGCGGGCCAGCCGGCTTTCGATCTCGCCACGGATCACTTTCTGTCTTTGCGCATCCCGGGAAGCCTCCACTGTGACGTTCAGGGCAAAGAGAAGCCCGAAAACAGCAAAACTAAAAATGCCCATGGCCGTGAGAACCTCGATGAGGGTGAAGGCCCTGCGCATGGTGGAAGAATGGTGCAACATGGGTGATGCGGCTAAAACGAATATCGCTCCGCGGCCACGCTGCCGGTGAGGAAATCGAAGTCGGTCTCGATCCAGTCTTTACCATCCTGCAAGCGCAGGCTGACCGGTGCGACCACTCCGCAGGAAAAAATACGCCATTCCTGACCGTCCGCCTTGGCCCACCCGCCCTGCGGGTAGCGGACGGAAAGAGCCGCCCCCTGAGGGGCCGTAACTCCGGGTGAAATTTTCTCCCCCTCGCGCACGGCCAGCCCGCCGGGCCGCACGATCAGCATCCGCTCTTTCCCGGTTTTTTCGGATTCCCTGCGGCTGTCGCGCACGAACTGCCCGATGGCTTCCATCCCATCGCGTAAACGGCGTTCCGTGTTGCCGGCCGCCATAACGGGAACAACTGCGGCAAACACCACGGCAATGATGCCCAGAGCCAGGGCCACTTCGAGGAACGTGTACGCACGGTTGCCGGTGCGCCGGTTATTTCTGCGGCAAATCATCTTCACCCGGTTTGCGGTCTGGACCCATCGAGTAAAGGTCATAGCCCCTGGGATTTTTCTTACCCGGAAATTCATAAACATACTCGGTGCCCCACGGATCAAGCGGCACGGATTCCATTAACTGCCGCCACTTACGAGGCGCCGGCTCGGTCGAGGGTCGTTTCACCAAGGCTTCCAGTCCCTGCTCTGTGCTGGGAAAGAAATAATTCTGCATCTCGTAAACCTTCAACTGCGTGGTGATGGCTTGAATGTCGGTATCCACCCGCTGCTCCTTGGCCACATCCACGTTACCCACCAGCAGGTAAATGGCCGACCCCACCAACACGGCGATGATGCCCAGCACCAGCATGATTTCAAACAGCGTGTAAGCGCGTTCCGAGGCGAATTGCTTCTTTGCTCGAGGAGTAAAAATAAAGTTCATTAGAGTCTAAAAAGTCTGTTCCTTACGGCTGGCCCGCCACGATCTCCTGTGCAGGGAGGGATTCCGACCCGCCCTCGGCGCGCAATTGCAAGGCGGCATCGCGCAGGAACGTTTCGCCGCCGGGACGGACGATCACGATGGAGTTGTCCCCGCTCTTGAGCAAATCCGCCCGGATGTGGAGTGCTCCGCCGCGCCATCCTGCGTAAAAGGGTTTGCCGGATTCATCCTTGAGATAACCCGGATCCGAGAGCGAGGGAATCGCGGACTGCAACTGCCCCGCGCGTGTGCCGTTGATCCAGATCTCGACTGTCTTGTCCAGCGGCAACCCCAACACTTTCACCGTAAAAACCGCCTGCGCCACCGGCTGGTCAAGAGGCACGACGAATTCCACGTTTTCCGCCAGCGATTCCGGCTCCTCTTGCAGGGACGCTTCCAAGATATTGCCGAACCAAATGTCCGGTGGACTCAGGATCTTGCTGCCGGTCAACTCGGTATCCTGCAAAAAACGATCGCTGAGGAGGAAAGCGACGGGCCGTTGATCGGCCGCCGCAAAAATTTTCCGGAGCGGCACCCAGTCCAGGCGCACGCGGAGAATTTTGGACTGGTCGCCATGCAAAATCAATCGGCCCGATTGCGCGGAAGCCTCGCGCGGAATCAGAATCGAACGCTGGTTTACGCCCTTCACGCCCTCCGCCAGATCCTCGGAGAGACTGATCTGCTGGGCGGAGCCCTCATTGATCCAGAAGAGGGAGGGGCCTTTGTCTCCATCCTCCTTGAAAACCACGGTCACGAGCAGATCCCGTTCATCCTGGATTGGCAGCAGGGAAAACTCCGCGTAGCCGTTTCTATCCGGCGTGGCCACTTGGCAGGGGGCTGCGGCCAGTCTGACGGGGAGACTCGCCACAGGCGAAGTGATCGGGAAATCGACCGTCAGGACATCATCCGCTAAGACTACGGTGGAACACACCGCCAGCAGGACAGCAGCCTTACCGATGGTGTTTCCAAGGGATGGGAATAAAAATGAGAGAAATTCGAGCATTGAACATGCTGGCAGTCGAGGCTGCCATGCCCTGCGAGAATATCATGGCCGCCCGCAGGGCAATGCCGGGTTCGTTACGATTTCGTCATAATGCGGCCGAGCGGATTATGGCCGCGCCATCCTAACGCGGGGCGTAAAACCCCCGCAACTCCTGACGGCCCGCGAATTTTCGCACGGCCGGATCGTTCATCAAATAGTTGAAGAGATCGGCCTGGACCAATTCCCGGCACTGCTCAAGAAGGGAGCCCGCCAGAGGCATGTCGCCTCTGCGCATGGCGGCATAGGCGGCGGGGAAGATTGCCCTCACATTCCCGGTGGCGGGAGCCACGGCGGTCAGCTTCTCGACCGGTATTTGTTCGACCTTCATCACCGCCAGCGCGAGATCCACGACCTGATGGCTGTCCTGCGGAGTGAGAAGGGCCAGGGCCGTTTGAAATTCCGACCGGGCTTCCTCCGTGCGTCCCTGCACCCGCAGCAGGTTGGCGAGTTCAATGCGGGGATAAGGATTGGCGGCATCGGCGGTGATCGCGGCCCGGAGGAGCGCTTCACTCTTTTCTCCCGCTTCTCCGGGTTTTTGTTTGGTGTTTGCGGCGGACTTCCGACCTTCCAGCATCGAGAGCAGGGCGAGGCAGTCCGAGACGCGCTGGCCCGCCTTCACCGAGTCCTCCACGAGGGCTTCCGCCACGACATAGCGACCGGTCTCGAGGGCGGCCAAGGCGTTGAGGTAACTCAAGGAGGCGACCTGGGGGAATTTGGCCCGCAACGCTTTCAATGCTAGGAACGAGGCTTCGGCCTGCCCGCTGCGCAAGCCGACCATGGCATGGTTGAGGGCTTCGGTTTCACTGGCGGGCAGGTGCTGCAAGGTTTGTATCCGCGCGGCCACGATTTCCCGCTCGACCAAGGCCTTTCCCCGCACATGCCCGATGGCATATCCGGCCCAGACGGAGAGCAGCACGACGCCGAGGAAAACTGCCGCAAAAAAGAAAAAAATCCGGGGCGAAACTGCTCTGGCGGCGCCCTGCGTGCCGACCGGATCCTGGCTTTCCTCCTGGGTGCGGGGAGTTGGGAGATCGGCATTCGTGGCGCCGTTTTCCGACCGCACTTTGAAAGCGGATGCCTGGATCTTTTTGCGATGCAGCGCACTCAAGTACAGACGGCGTGCCATGGCGGATTCGGTCTGCGGAGAGCGTTGGTCGGCTTGGGAAGAATTCGGGTTCATCATATCGGCAAAATGTCTGAACAGACAAACCGGCCCGGGATGCCCCGTCCAGAATCCCCGCGTGACGAATCCGTGACAATACAGCGCAGGCGCCCCTCCCTGCGCCGGATCAATTGCCGAAAAAGGCTTTCAACTCCGGCTCGTAAGTGAATTTCCGCATCGCCGGATCAAGGATGATGTAGCCGAAGACATCCGGGGGCAGAATTTCCCGGCATTTTTTCAAGAGAATGGCGGCTTGGGGAAAATCTCCGCGCCGCATGGCGGAGTAGGCGGCAGGGAACAGTTTGCGCACATCGTCGGATTCGGGGTTCACCGCCGGCAACTGCTCGGTTGGCAATTCCTCAATCTTCATCAGTTCGAGGGTGATTCCCATGATCATGTGGCTGTCTATGGGGTTCAAACGTGCCTGTGCTCCTTGAATCAGCGCCAGGGCTTCCTCCCGTCGGCCTTGATAGCGCAGCAGGGTGCCGAGTTCGTAGCGGGGATAGGGATTGGCTCCGTCCGCCAGACAGGCCTGGCGCAGGAGCTGTTCCGCGCGCAGTCGGGGCACTGCGATTTTCGCCCGCTCGGGATCGGAAGCGCTTTGGCTGGCCAACACCGCCAGCAGGGCCAGCGAGTCCGAAATTCGCTCTTGCTTCTCAATGGACTCATTCGCTTTGAACTCTGCCAGGTAGGGGTCCCCGTTTTGCAGGGCGGCCAGAGCCACGAGATACGTCCCTGAGGAAATCGGGTGGGTCTCGCTTTCCAGTTTTTGCAGGCGGGGCAGGGCCACCTCAGCCCGGTCATCGCGCAACTCCAGCATGGCCTTGTCCAGTTCGGCAGTCACTTCCGGCGGCCAGGGCACGTTTCCACGCGTGGCCTCGTTCTTGGCCTGTTGCACCCCGTCCAGCAGACCGCTCTGAAACCCCCAATCGTAAAAATACCAGGAACTTAAAATCGCCACGGCGACGGCCACCGCAAAAAAAAGAACGGCCAGGCTGACAGGGAACCGGACCGGGGACCGGCGTTCCCTCCGCAATTTTCTTCCCTTGCTCTGGGGCGGCAAGGGCTCGGTCCGTGAGGCCACTTCGCCGTCGGAATGCGCCTGCTGCTTTTCCCCGGTTTTTGCGGCCGGCTCCGGGGAAACGGATTCCGCCGGGAGCAACAGCTTTTTTGTCTCCTCCTCCGGGGTCGGATCTTGTGGTGGGAGGGGGCGGGAAGCCTGCTTCGTTCTTGCTTTGCGGGACATGCGGTTATGACAACCGATCAATTATAACGCCCCCTGCCCGCCAGCGCAAGGAAAGGCCGGTGATTCCCCGGAGCATGTCTAAAATACCTCGCGCAAAGGCTTGCCCGCCTCTGGCGGAGACGGAGGCGGCTTGGGGATGAGAAGGTTCGCCTGCTGCGCTACGCTTGTTCGGCTCGGGGACGTTCACTGATTTTGATGCGTTTACCGTGGATATTTTCTCTCCCCGCCACTTCGTTACGAAATTGTCACACTCCTTTTCTTCCCACCGGCAAATCGCAGGGTAGAACCGCATCGAGGTGGAAAGCGTCGTAGACCGGCCTGTTTGGAGTTTCCTTCGTGTCGCCTTACCAGCAGTAAAAAACATCAACCTAAAAAATAAAGTTAACCGAAATACCAATCATGAAAAAAATCTCCAAATTGGCCATGATGACATCGCTTGCGATGGGTGCCACGTTCCTGCCGGCTCATGCCGCGTTGGACAGCACCTATGCCGCCAACGATGTCCTTCTCGGCTTCCGGGCTGCCAGCAGCACCGGCGCAACCACTACCCTGATGTTCAATCTGGGCTCTGCCGCGACCTATCGCGACGCCACCAGCAACATCCTCAACATCGGCACGATCGGGTCACTCCTCAACACCACCTATGGCGTGGGTGGCGGCGATGGCAGCCAATGGTATGAGCGGACCAACCTCTGGGCCGGCTTCATCTCGGCCACCAATGGAGTTAACCTCGATGACTCCGGCGGCGTCGCTATTGCCAGCCAGACGACCGACTACAACTCGACCATCTATGTCTCTACCCGTCGGACGGCTACAGGCACGGTTGGAGCTGCCCAATCCACCACGCCGGGAAACAGCATCGCTCTCGATGCCCAGGTCGGCGGCGGGTATATTACAGCACTGGGAGGAACCTTCGATACCTATGACAGCGGTGGCATTTACAATCAGGCGGCTTCGACCTCCAATGGTTGGAACAGCTATGTCACAGGAAGCAATTCGGTGGATTTCAGCACGTTCAACATCGAGGCGGCCTTTACGGTCGGCAACCGTGGCTCCTTCGGGGCGGCGGGCACGGTTGAGCAAATCTGGGACTTCTACCGGGTGGCCAACTTCCCCAACACTGATGTTAATTACGGCAAGGGCATCTACCAGGGCTCCTTCACCCTCAACAGCGCAGGCGATGTCAGCTACATCGCCGCTGTTCCTGAGCCTTCTACCACGATGCTGATGGGCCTCGGCTTCGCCGGGGTTTTCTTCGTCATGCGCCGCCGTTTCAACCGTGCGGCCCTCGCTTAATTCACCCCGCATTCAAAACCGTTAAAAAAATTACAAACACCAACTTAATTCACTAAAATTCTCATTACCATGAAAAAACTAACATTCCTATTCTCCGCCTTCGCGGCTCTGTCTATGGCAGGTTCCGCCTCGGCCCAGACCGTCATCAACATCACCGGGGCCACGGCCTTCCGGGAGGCCGCTCATCAGGCCATCATTGATTCGCTGGCCAACCTCACCTACGGCTATGCGGGCACTAACGTCAGCAACGCCGCCACAGCGATCTTCAAAGGCACCATCAATGGCGGTGCCGACCAAGTCATTGTGCGCACGGCTTGGTCTGGCGCAGTCGCGGGCATCCGCGCCATCGTCAATCAAGCCAACTCGGTGACCTACTATGCCACCAGCCCCGCCAACATCTTATTGCTGGCAGCTGCTCCGGGAAAAGCGAGTTATACCGGCACGACAGAAAGCACCCTGCTGAACTCCATCGCGTTTTCAGATTGCACCCAGGATAACACCCCGTTCGACGCGGTGAGTCTGCTGGGCGGTCCGGTCGGGGTGATCGTTTTCTGTCCGACAGTCAACAGCACAACCTCGTTAGTCGAGGGAGACAATATCACCACGTTGCAAATGCGCCGTATTATGCAAGCGGGCTCCGCTCCGCTCCAGTTCATCACCGGCAAGGTGGCTGATGCGAACACCACCGTCTATTGGACGGGCCGCGCAGACACCTCGGGCACCCGCGCGATTTATCTCTCGGAAATGGGAGTGGGAGCATCCAACCCCGTGAATCAATGGAGAATTGAGCCGCTGAACAACACGACGGGTATTGCCGTCACGGCGATCCGACTGTGGCCCACCGGCGACACCACCAACGCTTCCACCATCTGGGGACCCGACACGGCTGGAAACGGCGGCTATAACTCCGGGGGAGTCCTCTCCTATGCCCTGCGCCGCACCAGTGCCAGTGTGGACATCAAAAATGCGGCTGGCACCGTCACAGCGTCCGCCAAGAGCATTGTCCTGCTGACCTCGATCTCCGCTCAAGATGCCAACGACATCCAGACGGGTGGAGGAAAGGTGCTGGCCTACAATAACTCCTTCGTCAATCCCCTGGATGCGCCGACCGGATTCAGCACGGCGGACAAGGACAAAATCATCAAGGGCCAATATAGCCTCTGGAGCTACGAGCAGCTCTACTATCGGGATGACATCGTGGATCAGCCCACCTTGGACTTCATCGCCCTCCTGGAGACCCAGGTTCCGAATAACATCGCCGGGAATGGCATTCCGATTACCAACATGCGCGTCTCGCGCTCCTCGGACGGTGGCAGCCTGACTCCTCTTCCTTCCCTTCTGTAACAATCAACCACATCCCCTTGCCCTAAAAGGGTGATGCAAAAAAAGTTCAGCGACTGGCACCGGGGCAACCCGGTGCCAGTTTGCTTTTTACATCTCTCGATCATGTTAAAATGAGCAACCCCTAAAAACCTGAAATGAAAACCAATCTTCTCATATTGCTGGCGGGGATCGGAGTCGGTGGTCTGACCGTCGGTTTGTTCTTCTCACGCCCGAACCCGGAACCAATAAAAATTTCTTCAAATCCCGCCGCGTCCGGGAGACTGGCCGGAAAAAATGCGAGTGCGCCGGATCCCATGAGGCAAGCGCCGGTGAGACCGGTTTCCGCGAGTCCCGGTCGGGCGCAACCTCCCCGGCCTTCATCGAATACGGCGGCTCTCGCCCGCCCTCAACCTCCACCGGATACGGCAAACACGATCCCGGGCACCGTGCCGGCGGATTTCGTCGCGATTACCACAGTCGCCCCAACCACCTCCCGTCTTCCCCGTGGAAATTCCCCGGCCGGGCCGGTCACTCAAGCGGCCTCGGGACAAAGCACTTTTGCGAGTTCGTCCGCACCGTTTTCCGGCTCTGGGGCGAATCCAGGCGGGCCGGTGTCTGGGCAGGCGGCCAGCGGTGGGATGGTCGAGCAGATTTCCGCACCGTCCGGCGCCGCCATCCCTGCCGTGATGGCCAACGGCGCAGTCGAGGCGCCGGCGGGAGACACCTCCGCGAGCAGTGATGCCGCCACCCGGGCGGCCGATCGAATTTCCGAGGAATTCCTCTCCAATGTGAACGCTGTCCCGCTGGATTCCCCGCAAGAGTCCACCGCGTGGAATGATGCCGCTTATCAGGCCGATGAACAATTCCGCGCCCTCTACGGCAGTGATGCTTTTTTGCAACGCTCCCGTCAGGCCTCCAAGGAAACACTGGCGGCGGAAGCCGCTCGGTAGGGTGGAAGAAAAATCTCACGCAAGGGATGGAAAGAGTATTTCTAATCAGGCTTTGCCGAACCTTTGCGTGATCCCAATCCCCTCAACGAGAGGTTCCGGGTCTCCTTCAAGCAGTCGGGCCTGGTTTGACACGCCGTTGATTTTTATCCTGGCGGTCGCGTTTTCCTGCGCGGTGATTGCGGCCAATGCCGTTGCGCGCTTGGAGAGCATTAAAGTTGCCACTGCCACCACCCGCTATGCCCTGCCCAAGCTGGATGCCGGATCCCCGACCGGTTACAGCGGCGGACGCAGGGTTCTGGTGATGCCACGCGCTGTGGATGGCTGCCACTGGATCATGAATGCGCAACGCATGGCCCATGAGGGACTCTTACGCGTGCGCACGATGCCGGATGACAACGCCCCGGCGGGTCGGTCGCTGCATTGGAGCAACTTCATTCTCTGGTGGATGGTGGGCCTCGGTTCCATCTGGCACGGGCTCACCGGGCTGCCCCTGGGGGCGGCCATCGAGGACTCGGGCGCGTGGTGCCTGCTTCCCATCCATTTGCTCTTTGCCATTGTGCTGCCATGGTCGCTGCGCAAGGTCTTTGGTTGGGGGGCCAGTGCCTTACTGACCATAGGCATTGGAGCCTCCTACGGCTTCGCCAGCTTATTTTTTGTGGGCTCGCCCGACCACCACGGGCTGGTGACAGGCTGCCTCTTAATGGCCTCCTTGTTTCTGGCGGCCGGGATGGTTGCTCCGGCCTCGCGGTCCTGGTTCGCTTGGGCGGGCCTCGCGACCGGTGCCGCCCTGTGGATCAGCGCGGCTACAGCCATTCCGGCTCTGGTCGGATTGGGGCTTGGCGCCTCCCTGGCGTGTCTTTTTTTCAACAGCGAAAATTCCTGGCGCATCTGGGGCTGGTCCGCCGGATTGAGTTCCCTGGCCTTTTACTTGCTCGAGTATTTTCCGGGGCCTATGGGGCTGCGCTTGGAGGTCAATCATCCTCTCTACTCCTTTGCTCTGGTTGGAGCGGGGGAAATTCTAGCCACCTTCGCCAGCGTGCGGTCTGGGCGGAGAAATGAAAACCTCAAGCGGCAACTGGTATCCCTTGTGTTGGCCGCTTCTGCTGTCCTCGCTCCGCTGCTGGTGGTGCCGGCAGATCCCGATGCCTTCGTCCTGCATGACAAATTCCTCTATGCCCTGCACAAGGATTACATTCACGAGTTCAAGACTCTCTGGGCCTGGGTTGCCCTCCAGCATCACGAGGCGTTGCTGGTGGCCCTGTCGCCGCTTCCCCTGCTGGCGCTTCCCGTCGTCCGCCTGCTTCGGACACCCGTCCCGCCGTCCTGGAAATCCGCCATTCTCATCACGGCATCCACCGCTGCGGGGCTCACCGCACTGGCCCTTTTTCAAGTTCGTTGGTTAAACACGGCGGTTTCGCTCTGGCTGGGCCCCTTGGCGGTGGTGGCCGCGTGTCTCGCCACCCAAGCCCGTCATGTCCGGCTGGCGCGTTGGGAGAAGGCGGTTTGCCTTCTGTTTATTTTGTTTTTTTCCCTCCAGATGCCGCAACGCATTGTGCGCGACCTGATCGAGCACCGGGGCAAAAAACCGGTGCCGACCTCCGAGGATATGGCCGTTGTTTTTGCCCGGGATACGGCTTATCGCATTCGTGCGTTGGGCGGACGCGAACCGGTCACCGTGGCCAGCGGCCCGACGACGACCACCTGGTTGATGTATTTCGGCGGGCTCAAAGGTTTGGGAACACTCTATTGGGAGAATGTGGACGGACTGAAAACCGCCGCGAATCTCTATGCGGCCACCGATGAGGAGGATGCCAAAAAAATTCTGGTGGACCACCATGTTGCCTTCGTTGCCATTCTGAGCACGGAGCCTTTCACGTCCGAGTATGCCCGGCTTTTGCAAGGACAGCCTCCCGGCCCTCCGCCGATGGACACCTTTGCGTGGGGGCTGGCCAGCGGATCAAAAGTTCCTCCCTGGGCGCGCTTTATTCCCGTGCCATCACCGGCTGAGATTGATCCTTCGTGGGCAGCCGTCTATGACGTGAGATCCGCGTGGGAGAAGAAATAAAAGAAGCATCTTGCCCGCGGCGAGTGTTCCCGCGCGCACAAGATGTCCTCGCTCCCTTGGTCTATCTCGTGGTGGCCGATTCGGTCAGGGTTGCTTGAGCTGCAACTTGAAATCCTCCACGCGTTGGGTGGCTGCGGCGATAGTGTCGGGATCTAACACAGGCATTAATTCCTCCATGGGATTTTGACCGGTCACCTCGCCCTGCCCGGCTGCCAGCATGTAAAATTTAAGGGCCTCGATTTTGTCTTTTTTGATCCCGGTTCCTGTCCGATAGGCATCACCCACCGCAGCCTGGGCCTTGGCGTAGCCTTGCCTGGCCGCTTTTAAGTACCATTGAGCAGACGCTTCGCTGTTGATTTTAACCCCTTTTCCCTGGCGATACATCACGCCCAGAAAATTCTGCGCCTCGGCGTTTCCTGCCTTGGCGGCGGATTCAAAAAAGGCGAAGGCCTTGGTGTCGTCCTGCTTCTGGCCGTATTCCCCAAAATAATAGATTCGGCCCAGCCCCAATTGGGCCGGGACGATGCCGTCGTGACCGGCCTCCTCAAGCAACGCCATTCCGCGTTCGGCCTTGGCTGGTCCGCCCTTTCCCAGGAGCAAAAACCGTCCCAGATTGTACTTCGCTTTTGGCAGTCCGGCCTCCGCCGCTTTTTCAAACCAGGCGCGCGCCTTGGTGGCGTCGGCCTTCACGCCCAAGCCGGTGTCGTAGCAGAAGCCGAGAGCATTAGCGGCCTCGGCATGGCCGGCTGAGGCGGCCGAGGCGAGGAAAACAACTGCCATCTGGGCATTGCCCGGAGTGTCCTTCGCCTTGAGGAGTTCCTCGGCCTTGTGGAACGTCTCGGCCGGATTGGGCGCAGGTTCACTTTCCTCGCCGAAGAGGGAGAAAAGAGGCAATAGGGTGGCCAGAAGGACGGATGCTAATTTCATGGTGTTAGGGTTTGGTGGATTT
>Ga0114978_10001672_pt1 | contig 18645 bp, 20 predicted proteins | sample S_140212_EF_Meta_FD_87027 | JGI IMG/M metagenome (GOLD analysis project Ga0114978, IMG submission 87027) | Freshwater microbial communities from Lake Simoncouche, Canada to study carbon cycling - S_140212_EF_MetaG | ecosystem: Environmental > Aquatic > Freshwater > Lake | place: Lake... | reverse complement strand
CCGGGTGGGCGCTGGCGGGCCAATACGGTTGCACCGCCTGCCACGGCCTGGCGCAAGCCTTGCTGGGCCCGTCCTTTGCGGACATCGGGCGCAAACACGCGGGCAAGGTCGACTACCTGAGCGCCAGGATTCGGTCGGGCGGGGTAGGCCAATGGGGCCCTGTCCCGATGCCGGCCCAGCCGCTTGGCGAGGCGGACGCGAACACGATTGCTGCCTGGATCGCCGCGGGAGCGCTGCGCTGAGGGGCGGCCATGGCCCTGCCGGGGAGGCCGCAGGCGGACGGTCCGCTTTCGGTTTTAATAGCAACTACTTATCGCAAGGAAAACATCATGATCCAAACGCGTCGCAAGACCATCCAGCACAGCGCCGTTGTCGCGGGTCTGCTGGCGGCCAGCGGGCTGTTTCCGCAATACGCGCTGGCCTTCAACGCCAAGGCCTTTGAGGCCAAGAGCGTTGCCGATGCGCTCAAGGCGATCGGCGTTGGCGCGCCGGTGGAGAGCAAAGAGGTCAGCATCACCGGGCCCGACATCGCCGAGAACGGCGCAGTGGTTCCGCTGGGCGCGAGTACCACGCTTGCTGGCGCAAAGCAGCTGCTGCTGCTGGTCGAGAAGAATCCCAACACCCTGGTGGCGCTCTTCACGCTGACCGACAGCGTCGATTCGAATGTGACGACAAGGGCCAAGATGGGCCAGTCCTCCGATGTCTACGCGGTGGCGATCATGGGCGACGGCCGCGCCCTGTTTGCAAAGAAAGAAGTCAAGGTCACGCTCGGCGGCTGCGGCGGCTAGTCCGGCGCGTTGCAGGCCCATTTCGGTAACGGTTTTCAGGAGTTCACAATGGCAGATCCGATGCGCATACGCGCCCAGGCAGCCGGTGGCGTCGCCACCGTGCGCATATTGATGGCGCATGAGATGGAGACCGGTCAGCGCAAGGACGCGGCCGGCAAGACCATACCGGCGTGGCATATCACCGAAGTCGGCGCCACGCACAATGGCAAGACGGTGCTGAGCGCCGAATGGGGGCCGGCGGTGGCCAAGAACCCGTTCCTGCAATTCAATGTCAAGGGCGCAAAGGCCGGCGACAAAATCGTCGTGACCTGGAAGGACAACCGCGGCGATAGCCGCAGCGACGAAGCGACGGTGTCCTGATATGCGGGCCCCCTTCATATCCGCCGCGGTGTTGGTGTGCCTGCTCTGCAGCGCCGCCAGCTGGGCGCAAAAGACCGCTGCGCAAGGCATCGCCGAATACCGCGCCATGCTCGCCGACGGCAACCCGGCCGACCTGTTCGAGGCCAAAGGCGAGGGGCTGTGGAAGCAGCCGCGCGGGCCCAAAAACGCATCGTTGGCGCAGTGCGATCTGGGCAAGGGCCCGGGCGTTGTCAAGGGCGCGTTTGTCGAGCTGCCACGCTATTTCGCCGACACCCGCAAAGTGCAAGACCTGGAGTCGCGCCTGCTGAGCTGCATGGAAACGCTGCAGGGCTTCAACGCCGCCGACGTCGCGCGGACCCCCTTTGGCAGCGGCGAACAGAAGCAAGTCACCGCGCTGGCGGCTTTCATTTCGGCCGAGTCGCGCGGCATGAAGTTCAACCTTCCCAATAGCAGCGTCGAAGAAAAGACCTTGTATGAAGTCGGCAAGCGGATTTTCTTTATGCGCGCCGGCACGCACGACTTCTCCTGCGCTTCCTGCCACGGTGAGGACGACAAGCGCATCCGGCTGCAGGATCTGCCCAACCTCACCCGCAGCCCGGGTGCCGGGGCCGGCTTCGGTGCCTGGCCTGCTTACCGGGTCAGCAACGGCCAGATGTGGGGCATGCAGCTGCGGCTCAATGACTGCTACCGCCAGCAGCGTTTCCCCTACCCGCTGTTTGGCAGCGACGCGACCATTGCGCTGGGCATGTACCTCGGCGTCAACGCCAAGGGCGGCGAATCGATCGCCCCGGCCATCAAACGTTAAGGAGAGCGACCGATGCGCAAGCTGTTTTTACAACGGGTCCTGTCGACCGTCCCGGCATGGGTGGCTGCCGCGGCGCTGAGCGGCTGCGCCGTCGTGCCCCCGGGGCCCGAACTCGACCGGCTGACCGCCGACATCGTCAAGGCGTCGTTTCGCAGCGAGGCCACCGCCAAGGTCGAGCGGCTGGTGCAGGACGATGCGAACCGGGCGTGCAGCGCGGCCGACGTCGCCGGCAAGCCGCTGGACGACAACCTGGCAGCCGCCATCCGGGCCGCCAACTTGAAGACCATCCGCTGGCCTTCCGACGCGCGCTATATCGGCGACTGGAAAGAGGGCGAAAAAATCGCGCAAAGCGGACGTGGCCTGACCTGGACCGACCCGGCGGGCCAGCCGGGCGGCGGCAACTGCTACAACTGCCATCAGATCGACAAAAAGGAAATTTCCTATGGCACGCTGGGTCCGAGCCTCTACAACTACGGCAAGAACCGGGGTGTGGCCGACCCCTACAGTGAGGCGTCGCGGCCTGTTGTGCAGTACACCTGGGGCAAGATCTGGAACAGCCGCGCCTACAGCGCCTGCTCGCATATGCCGCGCATAGGACACGCCGGCATCCTCAACGAAGCCGAACTGCGCCATGTCATGGGCCTGCTGCTGGACCCGACGTCGCCGGTGAATCGCTAGCCGTGCGCTGGCGCAGTTCACACAGTCGGTGTCCGGCGTGAACCTCCACAGGCGCGAATTTCTGGAGCTGCTGGGTTCCGCCGCGATGGCGGGAATGCCGCTGTACGCCAGCGCGCAGTCCGACAGCGCAGCGGCTGTGGCCGGCCTGTACGACGTGCCCGCCTTTGGCAACGTGTCGCTGCTGCACATGACCGACTGCCACGCGCAACTCAAGCCGATCCATTTCCGCGAACCCAGCGTCAACCTCGGCTTTGGCAGCATGCGCGGGCGGCTGCCGCACTTGGTGGGCGAGCATCTGCTGCGCAGCGCACAGGTGCGCATGGGCAGCGCACAGGCCCATGCGCTGACGCACCTGGACTTCGAGCAGGCGGCGCAGCGCTACGGCAAGGTCGGCGGCTTCGCCCATCTGGCAACGCTGGTCAAACGCCTGAAAGCCAGCCGTCCGGGCGCGCTGCTGCTCGACGGCGGCGACACCTGGCAGGGCTCGGCAACGGCGTTGTGGACCAAGGGCCAGGACATGGTCGAGGCGGCCCGGTTGCTGGGCGTGGACCTGATGACCGGGCACTGGGAGTTCACGCTGGGCATGCAGCGGGTCAAGGAGATCGTCGACAAGGAGTTGGCCGGCAAGATCGAGTTTCTGGCGCAGAACATCAGGACCAACGACTTTGGCGATCCGGTGTTCAAGTCCTGGGTCATGCGCGAAATAAACGGCGTTGCCTGCGCCATCGTCGGCCAGGCATTTCCCTACACGCCGATTGCGAACCCGCGCTACCTGGTGGCCGACTGGGGCTTTGGCATCCAGGAAGAGAGCCTGCAAAAGACCGTTGACGAGGCGCGCTCGCAGGGCGCGCAACTGGTGGTCCTGCTGTCGCACAACGGGATGGATGTGGACCTCAAACTCGCCAGCCGGGTCAGCGGCATCGACGCAATTTTGGGCGGTCATACGCACGACGCGATGCCGGTGGCCAGCGTGGTGGCCAACCGTGGCGGCCAGACCATCGTCACCAACGCCGGCTCCAACTCAAAGTTTCTCGGCCTGATCGACTTCGAGGTCAGGGGCCGCAAGCTGGTCGATTTTCGCTACCGCTTGCTGCCGATATTTGCCAACGTGCTGCCCGCCGACCGGGAAATGGACGCGCTCATCAACCGGGTGCGCGCGCCCTTTGAAGCCCGGCTGGGCGAGAAACTCGCGGTCAACGAAGGCCTGCTGTACCGGCGCGGCAACTTCAACGGCAGTGGCGACCAGTTGCTGCTCGACGCGATGATGGAACTGCAGTCGGCCGAAATCGCTTTTTCGCCCGGATTCCGCTGGGGAACGACGCTGCTGCCCGGCCAGGCGATCACCCGCGAATGGCTGATGGACATGACGGCCATTACCTACCCCTACGCCACCCTCAGCGAGATCAGTGGCGGGACCATCAAGACCATTCTGGAGGACGTGGCCGACAACCTGTTCAACCCCGATCCCTACTACCAGCAGGGCGGCGACATGGTGCGGGTGGGGGGGCTGCAGTACCGCTGCGACCCGCAGGCGGCGATGGGAAAGCGCATCGACCAACTGGTGCTCGGCGGCAAGCCGCTGCAGGCCGATCGCAGGTACAAGGTTGCCGGTTGGGCGCCGGTTTCCGAAGAGGCGGCCAGGGCCGGTGGCAAGCCGGTCTGGGAACTGGTGGAAACCTGGCTCAAGTCCAAGGGAACGGTGTCCGCTCGCCAGCCCAACCTGCCGACGCTGGTGGGCGCAGCGGACAACCCGGGCAGCGCGGCGTTCTGACGCGATGGCGGCCCTGCTCCTGGGGAAGATGTTTGGATTTGGAAAGCGCGCGCTGCATGAAGCGCAATGCAAAGGACTTGACGATGACAATTGACTGGACCCATTTCACGCCGTGGACGTCGCTGTCCGGCGGCGTCTTGCTTGGTGTTGCCGCCGCCCTGTTTATCCTGCTCAACGGCCGCATCCTGGGCATCAGCGGCATCCTGGGCGGATTGCTCGTGCCCCGGTCGGGCGACATCGGCTGGCGCGTCGCTTTTTTGGCCGGGCTCGGCGCCGCGCCGCTGGTGGCTTCCCTGCTCGCACCGGCCGACGCTTTTGCGCAGCCCCGTATCGACGCCGGCTATGGGCTCATCGTGGTGGCGGGCATTCTTGTGGGCTTCGGCACCCGTTACGGATCGGGTTGCACCAGCGGCCACGGGGTGTGCGGACTGTCGCGGCTTTCGCCGCGCGCCCTGGTGGCTACGCTGAGCTTCATGGCCGCCGGATTCCTGGTGGTGTTGGTCGTCCGGCATACCGGCTGAGGAGACGGACCATGCATCGCGCCAGTGAATTTGTGGTCGGCCTGATGGCTGGCCTGGGCCTGCTGCTGTCGGGCATGACCGACCCGGCAAAGGTGCTGGGTTTTCTGGACCTTTTTGGTGCCTGGGATCCGTCCCTGGCGCTGGTCATGGGCGGCGCGATCGCAGTCGGCTTGTTCGCGTTTTCGGTGGCCAAGAAGCGGACCCGCACGTTTCTGGGCGGCGCCTTGTATCTGCCCGAAGCCCAGCAGATCGACAAGCCCCTGGTGATCGGCGGCCTGCTGTTTGGCGCAGGCTGGGGTCTGGCCGGTTTCTGCCCGGGCCCCGCGCTGGTCGCGCTGGCAGCGGGGCATCCCAAAGCCGCCGCCTTTGTCGCCGCGATGATCGCCGGCATGCTGCTGTGCGATGTCCTAGACCGCCGCCTGCACCGCGCGCCGACCGCCTGAGCGCATCGGTCGGCGCCCAGGCGCCCGACTCAGACCGGATTCTTGTGGCTGCCGTCGCACAGCGGCTGGTTGGCGCTGGCCTTGCAGCCGCAGAAGTGGACCGTCTTGCTTTCCGCTGCGCTGTACTTCACCGGCGTGAAGGCGCTGCCCTTGTGCGATCCGTCACAGAAGGGCTGGCTCTTGCTCTGGCCGCAGGAGCACCAGTAATAGTCCTTGCCCTGCTCGACGGCAATGGCGATCGGGGTGTCGGTGGCGCGAACGGGTTGGGTCATATCGTCTCCTGATTGTTTTAAGCGGCTAGTGTCGCCGAAAAACCGGGGCTCCTGATGGGACTCAGGTCCACCAGCGGCCGGCCAGCACCAGGCCGCGGGCCTGCAGCCGGCTGTTGCTGTGCGCCACTTCGCCGACCACGTCACGGTACTCGGTGGGCTCGCTGATCACCTCAAATACGCTGGCGTCGGTGCCGACCCCCGGCTTGAGCGTTCCGAGCTCGGGCCGGCGGATCGCGCGCGCTGCGTTCAGGGTGGCGCAGGCCACTACCTCGGGCAGCGTCATGCCCAGTGCGTGAAACTTGCCCAGCGTGTGCAGCAGGTCAAAGGCCGGTCCCGCAATCGAGAGGATATGAACATCCGACGAAATCACGTCGGGCTTGAAGCCCGCCGCGAGCATGGCGCGGCTGGTGGCAAAGCCGCAAGACCCGCCGCCATGGCCGATGTCGAATATGACGCCGCGTTCGCGCGCAGCCAAAATCTCGGGCCGCACGCCGCCGCCGTGCAGCGCGGGCGCGTTGGGAAAGGGCCTGAAGCAGTGCGTCAGAATGTCGCCCGCGCGCAGCCTGGAGCTGACGTCGAGCCGTGACGGTGGTGGATGGTCCAGATGCGCCATCAGTGGCAGCCCGACGGCTTCGGCGACTTCGAGCGCCATGTCCAGCGGCGCAATGCCCGAGTTGCCGCTGGCGCCGCGGCCCACACGCACCTTGATGCCGACGATCAGGTCGGCGTTTTCCTGCACCACCCGAACGCATTCGTTCAGGTCGAGCAGGCGCAGGTCCTCGCATTCGCCGACCATCACCTGGCTTGAAAAAGCGAATATGCCCGCGTAGGACAGGTTCAGCAGCGGCAGTATGCGCACCGGCAGCGAGGGCTCGATCACATGCTTGCGAAAACCCGGGAAGTTGCCGGCGCCTGCAGTGCCTGCGTCGACAAAGGTGGCGGTGGCGCTGCTGCGTGCCAGCGCCACCGCGTCGACGCTGATGGCGGTGCCGCCCCAGTAAACATGGGTGTGCAGGTCGATCAAGCCGGGTGTGAGCACCTGGCCGCGCAGGTCGCGGACTTCGGTGCTGGGCCCGGCTTGCAGCTGCTCGCCGATGGCGGCCACGACGCCTGCCGTGAAACGCACGTCGGTGACGCGGTCGATGTTCTGTGACGGATCGATCACCCGCGCGCCGCGCAGGATCAGGTCGTGGGCATTGCGCTCAGGGTGCATCGTTGGTTCCCGGAAGTTGGAATCGGTCATGGCGCGGCAAAAGCTGCGTCGTCCTTGCCACGCAGATGGCAGGCCACCACATGGCCGGGCGCCACTTCCAACAGCGGCGGCGACTCGGCCTTGCAGCGCGCCACTGCGTGCGGGCAGCGGGTGTGGAAATGGCATCCCGACGGCGGGTTCATCGGGCTTGGAACGTCGCCCTCGATCACCAGTCGCTCGCGTCGCGCACGCGGGTCGGCGATCGGCGCCGCAGCCATCAGCGCCTCGGTATAGGGGTGCAGAGGCCGGCTGAAGATGCGTTCCTTGGTCGACAGTTCGACGATGCGCCCCAGGTACATCACGGCGATCCGGTGGCCTATGTGTTCGACGACGCCCAGGTCGTGCGAGATGAACAGATAAGCCAGCCCGAACTCCTCCTGCAGGTCCATCAGCAGGTTCAGCACCTGCGCCTGCACCGACACATCCAGCGCCGAAACCGGTTCGTCGGCGACGATCAGCCGCGGGTTGAGCGCCAGCGCGCGCGCGATGCCCAGGCGCTGGCGCTGGCCGCCGGAGAACTCGAAGGGGAAGCGGTCCATCACATCGCCGCGCAACCCGACCTTCTCCAGCAGCGACACGATGCGGCGCTCCTTGTCGAGCCCCTGGGCCAGGCCGTAGTTTTCCAGCGGTTCGCCGACGATCTGGCGCACGCGCAAGCGCGGATTAAGCGAGGAATAGGGGTCTTGAAACACCATCTGCACTTGGCGCCGGTGCACCCGCATCTGCTCATCGTCGAGCGTCGTCACCTCGGTGTTGCCAAGCCAGATCTGTCCGGCGCTGGGTTCCTGCAGTCGCAGCAGGGTCCTGCCGACGGTGGACTTGCCGCAGCCCGACTCACCGACCAGGCACAGCGTCTCGCCGGCGTGGATGCTGAAGGAAACGCCGTCGACCGCCTTCACGCTCGCGCCGGCGGTCTGCAGCAGTCCCTTGCGCACCGCAAAGTGCTTCTTGAGCCCCTCCACGCGCAGGACTTCGCTCGCCGTGTGTGGGGCGCCACTCATGATCCGAGCACCGTCTCGATTTCCCAACAGGCCGCCAGATGGGCCCCTACCTCGGCGCTCGCGGCGGGCGCTGGGCTGTCGGCGCCGTAGGCCATCATCGGCGGCGCTTGCGTGTGGCAGCGCGGCGTCGCGAAGCCGCAGCGTGGTGCAAAGGCGCAGCCGCTGAAGGCCGCCTGGCCCGGGGCGGCTTCGCGCAACGAGGGAACGATTCCGGCTATCTCGCTCAGTCGGCGCGTTCGCGCGCCCTGACGCCCGCGCGGGATGGACGCCATCAGGCCGCGGGTGTAGGGGTGCACCGGCCGGTCGAACAGCGCCTGCACTGTTGCCTCCTCCACTTTGCGCCCGGCGTACATCACGACCACCCGATGCGCGGTTTCGGCGATGACGCCCAGATCGTGCGTGATCAGCATGATGGCGGCGCCGACCCGGCCGTTGAGGTCGACCATCAGCTTGAGTATCTGGGCTTGAATCGTGACGTCCAGCGCGGTCGTCGGTTCGTCGGCGATCAGCAGCTTCGGGTTGCACGACAGCGCCATCGCGATCATCACCCGCTGGCGCATGCCGCCCGAAAACTGGTGCGGATAGTCGTGAACCCGCCGCGGCGCATCCGGTATGCGCACCAACCCGAGCATCTCGACCGCGCGCGCCATCGCGCCGGCGCGCGACAGACCCTGGTGGATGCGCACCGCCTCGGCGATCTGCGCGCCGACCGTGTGCACCGGGTTCAGCGATGTCATCGGCTCCTGGAAAACCATCGCGATCTGGTTGCCGCGAATGCGGCGCATCTGCGCATCGTCGAGCGCTGCCAGATCCTGGCCCTCGAAGCGCACCGACCCCGCGACGATACGGCCCGAGCGGGGCGGTATCAGCCGCATCACCGACAGCGCGGTGACCGATTTTCCGCAGCCGCTCTCGCCCACGATGCCGAGCACTTCTCCGGCCTGTACGCTCAGCGACAGGCCATCGATCGCGCGCACCACGCCGTCGCGCGTGAAGAAGCGGGTGTGCAGGTTGTCGATCGCGAGTACCGGTTGCATTACATCCGCCTCGAAATGCGCGGGTCGAGGCGGTCGCGCAGCCCGTCGCCGAGCAGGTTGACCGCCAGCACCACCAGCGCCAGGCAGATCCCGGGCGCAAATATGGTCCAGGGTGCGATCTGCAGGTACAGCCGGCTCGACGCGATCATGTTGCCCCAGGTGGGCAGCTCGGGGGGCGTTCCCGCGCCCAGGAAACTCAGGCCCGCTTCGGTCAGGATCGCCGACGCGCAAATATAGGTCGCCTGCACGATGAGCGGCGCCACCGTGCTGGGCAGAATATGGCGTCGCAGCAGCTTGCCCACGCGGGTACCGTTGGATCGCGCCGCCTCGACGAAGGGGAGGTCGCGCACCGACAGCACGACCGCGCGCACCAGCCGCGTCACGCGCGGAATCTCCGGAATCGCGATCGCAATGATCACCACCTTGACGCTGGCGCCGAGTAGCGCCACCAGCGCGATGGCCAGCAGGATCGACGGGATCGCCATGATGCCGTCCATCAGCCGCATGACGATGGCGTCAAAGCGGCTGAAGTAGCCCGCCAGCAGTCCGACCACCGAGCCGCTGACGATGGAAATTAGCGCCACCGCCAGGCCGACGAGCAGCGAAATGCGTGCGCCGTGGACCATGCGCGCATACACATCGCGCCCCAGGCTGTCGGTGCCGAGCCAGAACTGGGCCGACGGCCCGCGCAGCCGGTTGACCGGCTCAAAAGCCAGTGGATCGCCGGCGATCAGCGGCGCGAGCAGGGCCGCCAGCGTGATCAGCGACAGCAGCAGCGCGCCGACGACGATGGTCGGTTGGCGCCGAGCGAAGTCCGCGGCGCGGGACGACGGGCTGTGCTCGGCCATCAGGCGTAGCGGATCCGCGGATCCAGCAGGCAGTAGCTGAGGTCGATCAGCAGGTTGATCAGCACATAGACGGCGGCGAACAGGATCATCACGCCCTGAATGATCGGGTAGTCGCGCCGGGCGATGGCATCGACCACCAGGCGCCCGATGCCGGGTATGTTGAACACGCTTTCGGTGATCACGACGCCTGATATCAGCAGCGCGACGCCGATGCCGATGACGGTGACGATCGGAACCGCCGCGTTCTTCAATGCGTGGCCGATCAGCATCGGCATGGTGGCAACGCCCTTGGCGCTGGCGGTGCGGATGTAGTCTTCCGCCAGAACCTCCAGCATGCTCGCGCGGGTAATGCGCGCAATCAGCGCGACATAGGCCAGGCCGAGCGCGAAGGACGGCATGATCAGGTGGCGCAGCCAGGGCCAGAAGCCTTCGGACAGCGGCACATAGCCCTGTACCGGCAGCCAGCGCCATTGCAGCGCAAAGAAGTAGACCATCAGGTAGCCGACGACGAAAACCGGAACCGAAAAACCGGTGACCGCCAGCCCCATGACGGCGCGGTCAAGCAGCGACCCCGCCTTCCAGGCGGCCAGAACGCCCATCGTGACGGCGATGCTGACCGCCACCAGCATCGTCGTGGCCGCCAGCGAAAAGGTCGGGCCCATGCGCTGCTGCACCAGCGTCGTGACGGCGATGTTGGAAAACATCGATACGCCGAGATCGCCATGCAGGGTCGACCAGGCCCAACTCGCGAACTGCTCGAGCAGCGGCCGGTCGAGGCCCAGGCGGGTGCGTATCTGCGCTATGTTGGCTTCGCTCGCGTTGTCCCCGGCCATGATCGCGGCCGGGTCGCCGGGCGCCAGGTGCAGCAGGGAGAAAACGAAAATACCGACGACCAGCATCACCGGCAGCACGCCGAGCAGGCGACGAAATAAGTAGGAGAGCATCGGTTCTCAGTGCCGGCCAGGTCACGCCGACCTGGCTGGCACTGGGGGGCGTCGCAGGCTCAGGCGTAGCGCTCCACGTTCCACCAGGTGATCACTTCGGGAACGGCCAGCATGCCGCGCAGCCGGTCGGCCCGGTACGCCACCGGCGCCATCCACTGGCCGGTCTTGACGTCGTGCACATACTCCATCATGGTGCGGTTGAGCCGGGCTGCGATCGCCTTGCGCGATTCCGGCGTTGGCGCCGCCGCCCACTCGTTGCGCATCTTTTCGATGGCCGCATTTTCCGGCCAGCCGACGCCGGCCTTGCGCCCGGTGGCTGCATTCCACAGCAGGCTGACCGGATTGGCGGCGGCGCTGCCGCCGGCCCAGGTGTAGAAGACATTCCAGCCGCCCTGGTCGGGTGGACTCTGGTTGGAGCGCCGGGTGACCACCGCGCCCCAGTCGGTCGACGCCAGCTGCACGTTGAAGCCGACCTGGCGCAGACTTTGCGCGACCACCAGCATGGTCTGGTTCATCACATGGATGTTGGTCGCGTGCAGCAGCACGATCGGCTTGCCGTCGTAGCCAGACTCCTTGAGCAGCTCGCGCGCGCGCGCCTGGCGCTGCGCCAGCGGCGCATTGAGCATCAGCGCCTCGGACCCGTCGGTGACGCCCATCGCCGAACCGCAGGCAAAGTGCGATCCGCAGGTCTGGTAGTAGGCGGCGTTACCGACCGCAGCGCGCTGGATGTCCTCCTGGTTGATGGCGAGCTGCGCCGCCTTGCGCGCCGCCAGGTTGTTGAAGGGGGCGTGCAGATGGTTCAGGCGCACATAGCCCACATTGCCCAGCTTGTTGAAGACGTCGATCTTCACGCCCGGCGTCGCCGTCAGCGCGGGCAGGATGTCGATCGGCGGCACCTCGAAGAAATCGACCTCGCCGGCCATCAGCGCCGAGGCAGCGGTCTGCGCGTCAGGGATGATGTCCCAGATGACACGGTCGAGCAGCACCCGCTTGCCGCCTGCGATGCCCGAAGCCGGCTCGCTGCGCGGCACATAGTCGGGGTTGCGCTCGTAGACCACCCGGCTGCCCGGGCGGTACTCGGCTTCGACGAACTTGAACGGGCCCGAACCAATATGCCGGGTGATCTGGGTGTTGGGGTCGGTGGCGGCTATCTCGGCCTTCATCATCAGGCACAGCGGCGTGGTGGTCTTGGCCAGCGCGTCGATCAGCAGACCGTAGGGCTCCTTGAGGACGATGCGAAAGGTTTTTTCATCGACCACCGGCGTATCGGCCACGCGTTCGAACAGGTGCTGTCCGGCGCCGTCCTTGGCCTGCCAGCGGCGTATCGATGCGACGCAGTCGCGCGCAGTGACCGGCGTTCCGTCGTGCCATTTCAGCCCCGGGCGCAGCTCGAAGCTATAGGTCTTGCGGTCGTTCGAAATATCGGTCTTGCCGACCATCTGCGGCTGCGGGTTGAAGTTGGCGTCGTAGCCAAACAGCGTGTCGTACATCATCGCGCCGTGGTAGGCCGCCATGTTCTGTGTCGTCCAGATCGGGTCGAGCACGTTGAGGTCGCCGTGCGGCACCATGCGCGCCTGGCGCGGCGGCTTTTGCTGGGCCCGCGCCACGTGGGGTGCGCCCACCACCGCCAGCGCCGCAGCGCCGGCCTTCAGAATCGAACGCCTGGAACGTGTCATTGAAGTGTCTCCTGTTGGCGAACGGCATTGCGTGGGGTTCCACGCTGCGTCCGCATCGCCGTGGTGTTGAAAGCCTCGGCATTTGAGCATATCCGCCTGACAGCGGCAATCATGCACTGCAGCATGCGCGGGCGCCGGGCGCGGGCCTGCGCCCGGCGCCCGCGCCGTGGCGACCTAGCCGTCGACCTGCAGGATGGCCTCGATTTCCACCGTCATGTTGCCCGGCAAAGAGCCCATGCCCACGGCGGAGCGCGCGTGTCGCCCGGCTTCGCCGAATACCGCCACCAGCAGGTCCGAGCAGCCGTTGATGACCTTGGGGTGATCGCCGAAATCCGGCGCGCCATTGACCATCCCGAGCAGCTTGACGACGCGGCGCACCCGGCCAAGGTCTCCCAGCGCCATGTGCGCGACGGCCAGCAGGTTCAGGCCGGTCTGGCGCGCGTGGGCATAGGCCTCGTCGACGCTGACGGCGCTGCCGACCTTGCCCGCCGGCGTCTTGCCGTCCGGTCCCTTGGGCCCCTGGCCCGACAGGTACAAAAAGCCGTTGGCAAGCACAAACGGCACATAGTTGGCGACCGGGACTGCCGGCGTCGGCAGTTCCAGTCCCAGCTGCTTCAATCGCTCATAGGGTGTCATCGGGATGCTCCTTGTGGGTTGTGAAAGTGGCGTGCGGCGCTAGCCTAGCAGCACCGGCCGCGCGTCCTCGTCCAGCGGCCAGATCGGCCGCTGCAGCCGGGTGTAGGGAACCATGCGGTGGTCGCGCGGAATCGGCCCACCCGAGTCGCAGTAAAGAATCCGTCTGGCGAAGGGCGCAAATGCGGCGTGGAAGTGGTTGGTCGACTTCACGACGACGATGGTCTTGTCGGCGATGCCCACGCCCATTGCGGTCAGCAGGTCGGAGCCCAGGGCCTGGTTGCGCTTGGTGATCAGCACCACCTCGATGCCGTCGAATTCGATTGCCGCGCTGTCGCCCAGCGGCATCTTCGCGTCGACGAAGGTCTGCGTGGCCTCGCGCACCAGTTTCTTAACGGTCACCAGCGCGTCGATTGGCTGACCTGAGGTGGGGGCGGTCTTGCCGCCAAAGCGCAGCCGCAGTTGGGCGCCGCAGCCTGCCATGAAGCACAGGCGCACCGCCATCGGATCCCAGATCGGCGCCAGCGCCGCACCGGTGACGCCGCGCTCGATGAGTCGGCGCAGGATCACGGTCGAGTCGCCTGGGGCACCGCCGCCCGGGTTGTCGGAGGGGTCTGCGACCACCACCGGCCCGCCGCCCTGCAGCGCAATGTCGATGGCCTCGTCCGGGCTGTGGAAGTCCGGCTGTGTCTTTCCGCGCATGGCGAAGAATTCGTCGGCCAGTGCGCGGGCCAGGCGGTCGCCCTGCGCGCGCTGGTTGTCGGTGACGACCAGAATGCGCGCGCCCATTTCGGGCACATCGGCATAGGGAAAGCAGTGCGCGATCGATACCGACAGGACACCATCGTGCCCCTCAAGCGCGCTGATCCTGTCGACGAAGCCGCGCATGGGTTGCATCGTGGTCGGAAAGCTGCCGATCATGCGGCAGTCGCACAGCGACATCACCGGCTTGATCCTGCCGCGTGCGGCTTGCAGCGTCAGCTCCACCACCTCCTCGCCGCGGGCGACGAAGTCGGTGTGCGGGAACTCCTTGAAGCAGACGATCAGCGTTGCGTGCGCGACCCGCTTTTGCGTCATGTGGCAGTGCGGATCCAGCTCTACGCCAATGGGCACCTGGGCGCCCACGATCTCGCGCACCCGGGCGATCAGGTCGCCCTCGCAGTCGTCGTAGCCGTCGGCGACCATCGCTCCGTGCAGGCCGAGCACCACCGCGTCGAGCGGCATGGCGGCGCGCAACTGCCCCAGCACTTCGTCGCGCAGCGTCTCGTAGGCCGCGCGCGACACCAGCCCGGCGGGTTCAGCGAAGGAGCAGGAGCCCTCCACCAGCGTCCACCCCTCGGCTGCGGCACGGCGTCGCGCGACCCACAGCGGCGCGGTGCACAGCTTGGCGTCGTCGGGGTGCTGACCGGGCGCTGCGTAGAAAGACTCGTGAAAGCTCTCCAGCGCCGTGGGGATGGGCGAAAAAGTGTTGGTTTCGGTGCCAATGGACGCCGCAAACATGCGCATGATCCGTCTCCTCGCGTTGCCGTGGGCGCACCGGTTGGCCCCGCATTGCACAGCATTTTGCCATTGACCGGGGTGGCCGATACTCTAGCCGCTGTCGCAGTGCAAAAGGTTTCTTTCATGCCGATACATCCCATCCACGCCGCTGTGGGCGACGGTCTTGCACCGCGCCCGCGCAAGACGACCATGCAGGCCGTTGTCACGACCGGCCACGGCGGCACCGAGCAACTGCTGCTGTGCGAACGGCGCATTCCGACGCTGGCGGGCGGCGAAGTCCTGCTGCAGGTCCTTGCCGCTGGCGTCAACAACACCGACATCAACACCCGGGTTGGCTGGTACGCAGACGGCTTCGATGCCCCATCGACAGGCGGGGCGCCGGCGGGCTGGAAATCGGCGACACCCTTTCCGCTGATACAGGGCGCGGACTGCTGTGGGCGCGTGGTCGCGGTCGCGCCGGGGGTGGACCCGGCGCTGGTTGGGCAGCGGGTGCTGGTGCGATCGTGCATGCGCGTGGCCGGCTTTGCTTCGATGGAGACGACCTGGCTGGGTTCGGATATCGATGGAGCCTTTGCGCAGTACCTGAAGGTTCCCGCAGGCGAGGTTTTTGCGGTGCGCAGCGATCTGAGCGATGCCGAACTCGGCGCCATTCCCTGCGCTTACGGGAGCGCCGAGAACATGCTCACACGGGCCGCATTGCGCGCGGGCGAGCAGGTGCTGGTGACCGGCGCTTCGGGCGGTGTCGGATTGGCCGTGGTGCAACTGGCGAAGCTGCGCGGCGCGCGGGTCATTGCCATCGCCGGGCCGGCCAAGACGGACCCGGTGCGCGCCGCCGGCGCCGACCAGGTGCTCGCGCGCGATGCCGACCTGCTGGGCGTGTTGGGCCAGGAGTCGGTCGACCTGGTCGTCGACCCGGTGGCGGGCCCCGGCTTTGGCAGCTTGCTCAAGCTGCTGCGCCGGGGCGCGCGCTATGTGTCCTGCGGCGCCATCGGCGGGCCGCAGGTGGCGATGGACATGCGCGATTTCTACCTCAAGGACTTGCGGCTCATCGGCTGCACCGCGTGGGAGGAGCCGGTATTTCCGCGTTTGGTCGCCGCCATCGAGCGCGGCGCGATCAGGCCGATGGTGGCCAGAAGCTTCGCGCTGGAGCAGATAGCCGACGCGCAGCGCGAGTTCATGCGCAAGCAGCATGTCGGCAAGCTGGTGCTGATCCCGCCGGCCGTCTGAGGCGCTGCGGCGGCTGATTGATTCTGCCGATGCAGAACAATGTCCGCTTGCCGTATATTTCCTGACCGGTTGGTCGGGTCCATGCCTTAGATTCTCCGGTGGGGGGAGGACAGTTTCCTTTCATAAATGGCAACAAAAATAGGGGGAAGAACGCAATGGGAAAGCTCAATCTAGCAGTGGCGGCGCTCGGCGCGGCATTGGTGATCGCCGGATGCGGCGGTGCCGACTCACGCAAGTCGGCGATCAGTTCAGTCCGGGTGGTGGGCGACAGCCTGTCCGACAGCGGCACCTTCGCCGGCGTGCCCGGCTTTGGTCGCATCTTTTCGGTCCAGGGACCCACGGCGCAGAACTGGGTCGAGAAAACCGCTGCCGATTTCGGCGTAGCCGGTTTATGTGAGGTCTACAAGTTCACCGGCACCGCATTCGTGGCGAACCCGGTTGCGGGTTGCACCAACTATGCCATCGGGGGCGGTCGCATCAATAACCCAGCCAGCGCGGGCGGCGTGGCGAGTCCGGTCTCGATCGTCAAGCAACTGCAGGACGCAGGCGCCACCTATAGCTACAGCGCCAAAGACCTGCTGTTAGTCGACGGCGGCGGCAACGACGCCGCCGATCTGATCGGCGCCTATCTCAGCGCCGGCACAGACGGCGGCGCGTCCTACGCGGCCCTGTTGTCGACGGTGCTCAGTCCGGCGGTGGTGGCCGCCAACCTGGCCACCGGCCCGAGCGGCCTGGCCGCTGCCGGCGGCCTTTATATGGCGGCCCTGGCCGACAAGCTGTACGACGCCATCAAGGCCAACGCACTGGACAAGGGCGCGGTCAATGTGATCGTGGCCAACATGCCCGCCATCACCAGCACGCCCAGGTTTCAGATGCTGCTCGGCGCCATCGCGTTGGCCTACGGCGAGGGCGGTAACGCGGCCAGCGCGCAAATGGAGGCACTGTTCAAGAGTTGGTTGCAGGCATTCAACGCGCAGCTCTCAGCACGTGCCGCAGGCAACCTGTCGGTCGTGGTGCTTGACCTGTACGGCACGATGAGCGACTGGGTCGCCAATCCGGCAAAGTACGGGTTGACCAATGTGGCAACGCCAGCATGTCCGCCTGCGGGCGTTGGTTCCGACGGACTGCCCAGCTACAACTTCCAAAGCTGTACCGGCGACGCGCTGTCGGCGCTCAGTCCTCCGGCCGGCTCCACCGGAGCCGCCAGCTGGTGGAAGACTTATCTGTTTTCTGACAATTTTCACCCGACGCCTTATGGCTACCAGCTGGCGAACGAGCTGGTCGCGCGGGCGCTGGCGCAGGCCGGCTGGATTTGACGCCGGCTGCCGCTTATTGCGAGGCGGCAGCTTTATTCTTTTTGGCTTTCTTGGCTTTCTTGGCCTTCTTGGCGGGCTTGCTCGAAGCCTCCGACTTGGCGGGCGTCGCCGCAGCACCGGCCACTGCGGGCGCTGCGGGTGCTGCTGGAGCCACCGGCGCAGCGGTCTGCGCCATCAACATGGATGCACTGCACGCCAGGGCGATGGCCGAGACCAGGGATTTGAGTTGCATGGGGGATCCTTCTTATTGAAGCGGCGCCACTCGGCGCCCCGGGGTTAAAAATTCGTCGCGGCGGTCGTCGCTGGCCAAGGCCGGGGGAGACAGAACCCGGCGCACCCTGCGCTGCGCCCCAGCTCGCACCTACCCCAATATTGTAGGGTGCGTCCCGATGGCGAATGCGGTCCGCTCTTTGGTGTAAGCTGAACCACCCCGCCCCCTGAGGCGAGCGGCCTGCACTGAGTGCACTGAGGATTGAGGAGAATGACATGCGCGGCGAAGCCGATACCGAAATCGACCCCCTTAAGCATCCGCTGGCGATGTTCGGCCTGCATCGCCGAACGGCGCTGCTGACCGGATCGAGCAGCGGCATAGGGCTGGCCCTCGCACGCGGTTTTTTGGCAGCGGGTGCGCGGGTCGTGCTCAACGGCCGCGACCCCGAAAAACTGCTTCGGGCGCAGCAGGCGCTGGAGGCCCTGGCGCCGGCATCGGGCATGGTGAGCAGCCACGGCTTTGACGTCACCGACCCCGACGCCATTGCGGCGGCAGTGCAGGCGCTGGAAAGCAAGCTCGGCGGCATCGATATTCTGGTGAACAACGCCGGCGTCACCTTCAGGGCACCGCTAGACACTTATTCCAACGCGCAGTGGCAGCAGGTCATGCGCACCAATCTCGACAGCGCCTTTTATGTCGCCCGGGCGGTGGTGCCGGGAATGAAGGCCAGGGGCCACGGAAAAATCATCAACATGTGCTCGGTGCTGAGCGAGTCCAGCCGGGCCGGAACCGCTCCCTACTCCGCATCAAAGGGCGGGCTCAAGATGCTCACCAAAGGCATGGCGGTGGACTGGGCCCGCTACGGCATTCAGGTCAACGGCATCGGTCCCGGCTATATCCAGACCGAATTCACGCAGGCGTTGTCGGGCGACCCGAAATTCAACGACTGGCTGATCGACCATACGCCGGCGGGGCGTTGGGGCCAGGTGCAGGATCTGGTGGGCGCCGGCATATTCCTGGCCAGTGACGCCTCTGCCTTCGTCAACGGCCATGTGCTGTATGTCGACGGCGGACTGACCGCCGCGCTCTGAGCAGGCCCGAGGCGCGGCCTTACTGCGGCTTGAAGCCCGCGTTCTTTACCATCGTGGTCCAGGCCTGGTGGGTGGCTTGCACCCGCGCGCCCAGTTCGGACGGGCTGCTGTGCGCCGCACTGATCCCCATGTTGCTGAGCTTGTCGGCGAAGTCCGCCGACTTCACCAGTTTGGCGATGACCGCGTTGTAGCTCTGGATCAGGCTGGCGGGCGTTGCGGCGGGTGCGAAGACGGCGGTGAAGATCACTTCCTCGTAGCCCTTAATGCCCAT
>Ga0114978_10001671_pt1 | contig 18648 bp, 18 predicted proteins | sample S_140212_EF_Meta_FD_87027 | JGI IMG/M metagenome (GOLD analysis project Ga0114978, IMG submission 87027) | Freshwater microbial communities from Lake Simoncouche, Canada to study carbon cycling - S_140212_EF_MetaG | ecosystem: Environmental > Aquatic > Freshwater > Lake | place: Lake... | reverse complement strand
CCCATCGCAATGCCGACGTTGGCGGCGGCGAGCGCTGGGGCGTCGTTGACCCCGTCGCCGGCCATGGCGACGATCCTGCCCTGCTTTTGCAGCGCCTGCACTTCCTTGAATTTGTCTTCCGGCATGACCTCGGCCTTTACCTCATCCAGCCCCAGTTGCTTGGCCACTGCCGCCGCGGTCGTGGCGTTGTCGCCGGTAAGCACGACGATGCGCAGGCCGGATGCGCGCAGTTGGGCAATCGCTTCCAGCGTGGTTGACTTGATCGGATCGGCGACGCTGATGAGGCCGGCCAGCCGGTTGTCGATGCCGACGAACATCACGGTCTGGCCGAGTTCGCGCAGGCGCTCGGCTTCTGTCGCGATGGATGCGATGTCGATGCCGGCATCCTGCATCAGCGGAAGATTGCCCAGCAGGGCCAGTTTGCCGTCGATATGGCCGCGCACGCCTTTGCCCGTTACCGATTCGAATTGCTCGACCGGCGGCAGAACGGCCTTTTGTTCCTGGGCGTAATCCACGATGGCCTGTGCCAACGGATGCTCGCTCATTTTCTCCAGTGCGGCGGCATGCGCGATTACGGTTGCCGCATCGAACCCGGCCGCCGCGACCACTTGTTGCACCCGGGGTTTTCCTTCAGTGAGCGTGCCGGTCTTGTCCACCACCAGAGTGTCGACTTTCTCCATAAGCTGGAGCGCCTCGGCGTCCTTGATCAGCACGCCTTCGCGCGCGCCGCGACCGATGCCGACCATGATCGAAATCGGCGTGGCAAGTCCCAGCGCGCAGGGACACGCGATGATGAGCACGGAGACGGCGACGACCAGCGCATTGGCCAGCGCCGGCGCTGGCCCGACCAGCGCCCATACAGCGAAGGCAATCGCCGCCGACGCGATAACCCCGGGAACGAACCAGCCCGACACTTTATCCGCCAGTTTCTGAATCGGCGCACGCGAGCGGCTCGCTTCATTCACCATGTGCACGATTTGCGAAAGCAAGGTATCGGCGCCGACTTTCTCGGCGCGCATCAGGAACGAGCCGAGCTGGTTGACAGTGCCCGCCGTCACCTTGCTGCCCGGTTCCTTTGCGGCCGGGATCGGCTCGCCGGTTAGCATGGACTCGTCAATATTCGACCTGCCTTCGGTGACTGCGCCGTCCACCGGCACCTTGGTACCCGCCTTCACGCGCAGAATGTCCCCGGCATGAACATCGGCGAGCGGGACTTCTTCCTCGCTGCCTGCGGAATTCACGCGTATCGCCGTGTTCGGTGCGAGCGCAAGCAACGACTTGATCGCGCTGTTGGTTTGCGATCTGGCGCGCAGTTCCAACACCTGCCCCATCAGCACGAGGGTGACGATGACGGCGGCAGCTTCGAAGTACAGCGGCACCATGCCGTTCATCTTGAACGCCTCCGGCAACAGCGCGGGAAACAGCAGGCCCGCCAGGCTGAACAAATAGGCGGCCCCCGTGCCGATCCCGATCAGGCTGAACATGTTGAGGTTCCACGTTTTGAAAGACGCCCACGCCCGCACGAAGAACGGCCAGCCGCCCCACAGCACGACAGGTGTCGCCAGCACAGCTTGCCCCCAGTTAAATGCGTTCGCGCTCAGCAGATGATGCAGGTCGAGGCCCACGAACTCGCCCATGGTGATCACGAGCAGGGGCAGCGACAGCACGGCGCTGATCCAGAAGCGCCTGGTCATGTCGTCGAGTTCGGAAGTGTCTTCTGTGGCTGTCGCCAGCAATGGTTCGAGCGCCATGCCGCAGATGGGGCAGGTGCCCGGGCCCACCTGACGTATTTCCGGATGCATAGGGCAGGTGTAAATGGCGCCTGGCGCCGCCGCGTCCACGCTCGCGGCGGGCGCTTTCGCGGCATGGTGATGCACGTGCGACGGCTGCTTGGTGTCGGCGGCGCCGTGGCCGCCGATATAGCCAGCCGGATTGGCGTCGAATTTCTTTTTGCAACCGGCGCTGCAGAAGAAATACTTGATGCCCGAAAATTCACTGCTGGGCTTCGCTGCCTGCTCGTCGACCTGCATGCCGCATACCGGATCAATTGCCATGGTCTTGCCTCGATTCATTTATGTTTAATCGTCATCACGGGAGGACCGGGAATATCGGTCCTGGATTTCAAAAATACCCATGCCCGCCAGCATGGCAAGCGTAAAGATCAGGGGCTTGCTGCCGCCTGTTGCCAGCGACGCCACGGCCGGCCCGGGACAGTACCCGGCGAGACCCCAGCCAACACCGAACACCAGTGCGCCGAAGACCAGTCGCCGGTCAATGGACCGGGCAGGTGCCGGACTCATGGCCCCCCCCAGAATTGCCTGTTGACGCGTCGCGGCATAGCGAAAGGCAAAAATGCCGACCAGAATCGCGCCACCCATGACAAACGCCAGCGACGGATCCCACTTGCCGCCGAGATCGAGAAAACCGATCACCTTCGATGGATCGGTCATGCCTGAAACAATCAAGCCAAGACCGAATACCAGGCCGCTGAGCATTGCCATCACTAATTGCACGATGCTCTCCTTAACCAATCAGATGACGCATGATGAACACCGTGACAAAGCCGGCCAGCATGAACGAGGCGGTAGCGATCATGGAGCGGGGCGAGAGTCGTGACAGGCCGCAAACACCATGCCCGCTGGTGCAGCCGGAGCCATAACGGGTACCGGCACCCACCAGCAGACCCGCCACGACAAGCGTGGTGACATTGGCGTCGACGTGCACCGGGGGTAAACGGGCGGCAAGCCCATAGACGACCGGCGCACCCAGCAAACCTGCTACGAACGCAATCCGCCAGCCGATATCGCCGGCAGCGGGCCGCAATAATCCGCCGAGGATGCCGCTGATACCGGCAATCCTTCCGTTGAACAGCAGGAACATTGCCGCGGCGACGCCGATCAACAACCCGCCTGCCAGGGATGACCATGGCGTGAAGTGTTCAATATCAATCATCATTCTCTCCTCGGTGATAGTGTGCCATCGTATGACTGGAGATATTCACCGCAGTCCATTCGGCAACAACAGGCTGCGGCGGCGGCGTAATACTTCCACTGCGGTCAGACAGAGCGCGAGCCACGCAGTGCCTGCCGCCATTGCGCCCATGACGTCGCTCAGGTAATGCGCGCCGAGATACATCCGGCTCAGCGCGACCGCGAGAACGAGTGAAATCGTCGATGCCGCTATGAAAAAGCGCCAACGCCAGGCCGCGATTCTCCAGATGAGAAAAACCGCGACGTAACCGTAGATTATTGTCGCCATCATGGTGTGCCCGCTGGGAAAGCTTGGGTCGGTCAGTGCCATCAGCGGATCTGCCCATCCAGGCCGCGCTCTGCCGAACAAATTCTTCAACAACAGGTTGAGGAGCATGCCGCCGGCAACAGCCAACACCAGTCCCATCAGCCCATGCCACTGCCGCTTCCATAGCAAAAGGCAGCCCATGAGCGCGGACAGGATGCAGACTGTCTCTGTTGACCCCAGCACCGACGCCAATTGCATTGCCTTGGTGAAAGCCGGATTCGAGTGCAAACGAAACCATTCCGAGATGAACGCGTCGACGAGGACAAGCGGATCGCCCGTGATCAGGTCTTCGGAGATGCCGCCGAAAATCCACACCGCTCCGACCAGAAACACGGTGCCAATGGTGAGATACAGACCAAACAAGCCTTCCGGTGACAGGCGTGCCTGTACGAACAAAAGCTGCCGGGGAAATCGAAGTTGCAGGAAGTGCCTGATTTGAGAGACGAGCATGTTTCAAGTTTAGTCTTCGAAAATTGCTATTGTAGATTCTGCGTTGCGCCGGTCGAACAGCCCCGGCCCCAGCATTCGGTAAGCCCACACCGTCGCTGGCGGCAAGAGCAGCCACTGGAGCCGTGGAGCAAGACCGATACCGACAAGCGGCGGCATGCTTGCCGTGCAGCCCCAGTTGCCGGCGCGATAGACGTTGTACCATTCGCTCCAAGCGGAAAAATCCAGCGCACTACTTTAACCATAGTTTGTACACGTAATGGTCATACCGGCACTGTACGCTGCCGAACATAAATTTATTGCTTTCAGCTCCATACCAAGCATCCCTGGTTGGCGCTTTGGCAAGATAAACGGCTGACCGCATGCGGACTTGATTTGGATCAAACATTGCGCGGCAATATGCGGGCGCTGAGGATGAACCAGGCGGTTAACCATAGGCTACTTTGTGACCTCAAGTTGCATAACCGTGTAAGCACCGTTGACCTTGTCTGCGATGAAATTGATCCTGTCGCCGGCCTTCACCTGGTTGAGCATCGTCGCATCCTTGACCTGAAACACCATGGTCATGGCCGGCATGTCGAGGTTCTTGAGAGGGCCGTGCTTAATGGTGACCTTGCCGGAAGATTTATCGACTTTTCTGATTTCGCCCTCGGTAAACACCGCACCGGAGGCAGCCTTGACATCGCTTTTCTCGCGCGCGTCAGCGGGATAGGCGGCATTAGACGTTGTCAGGCCAAGCGCAACTGCAATCATGAGACCCCGGACTTTCATGGCGTTTCTCCTTTTTGTCTGACAGCTATTTTCTAACCGCGGTATTGGCGACGACGATCTTGCCGACCATGCCGGCCTGGTAATGACCCGCGATCAGGCAGGCGAAATCGAAGTTGCCGGCGCGGTTGAACGTCCAGACGATTGCTCCTGTCTTGCCCGGAGCTACGTGCGCCATGTACGGTTCGTCGTGCTCCATGCCGGGAAACTTCACCATCAGGGCGGCGTGCTCGTCGAGTTCTTTTTTGGTGCCTATGACCAACTCGTGCATGACTTTGCCGTTGTTCTTCATGACAAGCTTGATGGTGTCGCCTTCTTTTACCTCGAACTTGTCCGGCGTAAAGCGCATGTTGTCGGTCATCTTCAGCGTGATGGTGCGCTTGACCGCCCTGGCGTCGCCGGCGATGCCCCACGCTTTCTGCTCTTTCTTGACCGCGGTTTTCGCGGCCTTGTCTTTTTCGTCACCATGCGCGAGTGCAACTGTGCTGGTGGCTGACAACGCGGCAACCATCAACAGAGACAATATCGTTTTCATAAGTCAGGCCCTTTCGAGAAGCTGTGGCGATCAATGGCCGGAATGACCGGCGGGTTTGCGAACTTTTACCTCCGCCGTGGCGGGCTTGGCACCGGGTGTTGTTTGGACCGGCATCGACTGCCCACCCTCCGACTTGAAGCGTTGCGGTTCCGCGAGCGGTTCGGTCCATTCGTAGGCTTGCGTTCCCGCGGGCTGTTTGTACCAGCCCGGGTCAGTGTAATCGGCGGGCTTTTGTTCCTTGCGTACCTTGAGCGTAGTGAACATGCCGCCCATCTCGACCCCGCCGTACGGGCCCTGGCCGGTCATCATCGGCAGCGTGTTGTCCGGCAGCGGCATTTCCATCTCGCCCATGTCGGCCATGCCGCGTTCGCCCATCACCATGTATTCTGGAATCAGCGACGTGATCTTTTTTGCGATGCCGCGATGATCGACGCCTATCATGTTCGGCACGTCGTGCCCCATCGCGTTCATGGTGTGGTGACTCTTGTGGCAGTGGAACGCCCAATCGCCTTCTTCGTCGGCGAGGAATTCGATCTGCCGCATCTGGCCTACCGCGATATCTGTGGTGACTTCGTGCCAGCGCGCGCTCTTCGGCGTCGGTCCACCATCGGTGCCGGTAACCACGAACTCGTGACCGTGCAAATGAATCGGGTGGTTGGTCATCGTCAGGTTGCCGATGCGGATGCGCACCTTGTCTCCGAAGCGGCAATTGAGTGAGTCGATGCCCGGAAATGCACGGCTGTTCCACGTCCACAGGTTAAAGTCGAGCATGGTGTTGATCTTCGGCGTATAGCTGCCGGGATCGATGTCGTAGGCATTCAGCAGGAAGCAGAAATCGCGGTTCACGTCGTCAATCAACGCATGCTTCGCTTTGGGATGCGTGACCCAGAAGCCCATCATGCCCATTGCCATCTGCGTCATTTCGTCGGCATGCGGGTGATACATGAAAGTCCCGGGACGGCGCGCCACGAACTCGTAGACAAAGGTCTTGCCCGGCTTGATCTGCGGTTGCGTGAGGCCGCCGATGCCATCCATGCCGTTGGGCAAGCGCTGGCCGTGCCAGTGGATCGTGGTGTACTCGGGCAGCCGGTTGGTGACGAAAAGCCGCACGCGGTCGCCTTCAACCACTTCTATTGTCGGCCCGGGCGATTGGCCGTTGTAGCCCCACAGGTGCGCTTTCATGCCGGGCGCGATTTCGCGCACCACGGGTTCGGCCACCAGGTGAAACTCCTTGACGCCGTTGTTCATGCGCCATGGCAACGTCCAGCCGTTAAGAGTTACCACCGGATTGTAGGCGCGTCCGTTGGCGGGAATCAACGGCGGTTGCGTAGCGGCCTTGTCCATCGTCACAGGTTCGGGCAGGGCGGCCATCGCTACTTTGCTCACGGTCGCGGCAGCGATCGCCGCGCCGGCCAGCCCAGCGCCTTTGAAAAATTCACGTCGCGAAGTCATGCTTGATGTCCTTGGGATCAATGGGCCGCGCCGACCTGGGGCGCGGACATGGCGGCTTTGGGTGCTGTGCCTGGCGCGGGTTTGCCGATCAACGCCATTTGCATATCGCTCTGCGCCAGCCAGAAGTCGCGCAGGGCTTCGATATAACCGTTGACGCTCGCGATCTGTACGCGCGCATCGGCGAGCAGGTCGAAAACGCCGATCAGCATGCCGTTGTAGCGCAGCTGGTTTTCTTCGGCGATGCGCTTGCGGATCGGCACGATTTCGTCGCGGTAGTGGCGGGCGATGTCGTAGCTCGTGCGATAACCTTGGTAAGCCTCGCGGACTTCCGAGCGCGCGTTGATCGCGGATTCCGCGGCGCGATTGACGGCCTGCATGTAAATCGCCTCGGCCCTGGCTACCTTCGCGCCGCCCCAATCGAAAATGGGCAGCTCGAAACTCACTTCATAGCCATTTTTGTAAGGGTCGGAACGTTGGCCCTCCAATACGCGGGCCGGGCCGAATTCCAGCGCGTTGATGAAGCGCGTGGTTTTGGTCAGCCCCAGGTTTTTGGCGAGGGCCGCGGTCTCCAAACGCATTGCCTGCAAATCGAGGCGCTGATCCATCGCCAGTTGCTCGATGTTGGGGAGATCGTCCGCGGACTTGGGCAGGTCCGGCAGTCGCTCGGGCAGCTTGAACGCGATCTGCGTACTCCACAGGCCGAGCAAACGCGTGAGTTGTTCTCGTGCAGCAGTCTGCGCCTGCCCCGCGCGCGCAGCATTGAGAGCGGCGTCGGCGTAAAACGCCTGCTCGCGCGCTTGATTCAGTTTGCTCCAGTTGCCGGCTTGCGTCATGCGGCGCGCAAGCTCCGCACCCGCATCGGCCGCCGCCCTGACCTGCTGCATGTAGCGCACCGTCTCATCGGCGGCGACCGCGGTGAACCAGGCTTTGCGGGTTTCGGCGGCGAGCCGCAATACATCCATCGCGACCTGTTGCTGCATGCGGGCAAAGCGGCGGTTTTCGACTTCCATCGCCAGCGGTATCGTTACCAGCGCAAAAATATTGAACGTCAACGCCTGCTCGATCTTGTAATCATCGCCGCGGTGCGCGCGAAACATCGAGAATCGCGGATTCGGCAGGCGCCCGGCTTGCACGAGGTCTGCTTCGGAAATCCCCAGATCATGGAAGCCCGCCTGCAAGCCCTTATTGTTCAGCAAGGCGACTTGCACCGCATCATCGATCGACAGCGGTTTGGACAGGAGCTCGGCTACGCGCGTGTCGATGGTGTCGCGTTCGGCATCGGTCCTCGCCCACTTGACGTCTTTGTCTATGCGCGTCTTTGTGATCTGCTCGACGGCAGTCATGCCGCCATCCTTCGAGAACGAGGCGCATCCGCCCAGCGCGAGCACAATCAAAATAGCCGGTGCAAGCCGCGTTGGCGACGAAGAAAAGGTTTTCAGTGTCATCGTGGACTCTTATTTCACGTGATGGCCGGAATGGCCATCCTGGATTGGCGGTTTGGCCTGCGGCGCTGACGGTTGAATTGGTTGGCCGGGCGATTCGGTGGCTTGCGCTTCTTTTGCGTAGGTTTTCCAGCCGCCAATTTTTTCGACGAGTTCGTTGGCCGCTTTCCATGAGGTGACATTTTCGTCACCGAGCGGCTGATATTGCTTTAGCGGTGACACATAAATAACCGGCGGCACGCTCACCCTGGGGTCAGCGGGATCGGGACGCGCTGTCTGCTGCGCGATGGCAAGCGCGGGGAACGCGAATGCAGCAATGCACCAACAAGATATTTTCGATAGATTCATCACAGTCCTCGTAACCTGGGTTGCACCATGCATGACTCCACGCGCGCAAAAGCGCATGAAAGCAAGCAACGATTCAGGAGGGGCGGATACGCCGTGCCGGCAAGCGGTCAGCGTGCGCAGTACGTACGGAAGCCGCTAGGCGAGAAACTGCGAAGGAGGGCGTTGCAACTGTTCGGGGAAGAACAGCGTGAGGTGACTGGTTAATACCGGAGGTTGAGTCTGGATCGGGTCGAGCAATACGTCGATGGCCGTCGACGCAATCGCCGGTGCCGAGCACGCATTGCACATGCTGCAGCCGTCGCACACGAGCTTCACGCCGGAATTCGGCGCGTGTTCGTGGTGTTCGGACGCGTCAGCCTCGTGCGCGTGATGCTCGGATGCCTGGGCCGCCGGCGCGTCGTGATCGCAGAATGGCATGGCATACGCGTGCATGGTTTGCAGCGGCAGGCTGGCCATCAGGATCAATACAGCGAGTTTTCGGAAAATATCCAGCATGATTTTTGAATGCTAATTCACCACGATGCGCTTGGCAACCGGTTAGGACAGGTTGCGCACACGGAAAGTTTCATATTATTTCACCGAAACGCGGCGCTTGTACAGTAACAAATAGGCGACTGGAATCACGAACATAGATAGCAAAGGCGCGGTAATCATGCCACCGACCATGGGTGCCGCGATACGCTGCATCACCTCGGAACCGGTTCCAGTGCCGAACATGATGGGCAACAGTCCGGCGATGATCACGGCCACGGTCATCGCTTTCGGCCGCACGCGCAGCACCGCGCCGTCGCGGATGGCGTTTTCAAGCGCATCGAGCGTGGGGGGCTGGCCTGATGCCAGTCGTGCGTCCCATGCCTGTCGCAGGTAGAGCAGCATGATGACGCCGAACTCGGCCGACACGCCGGCCAATGCGATAAAGCCCACCGCACTGGCCACCGAAATATTGTGCCCGAGTGCAAACAGCAGCCAGAAGCCGCCGACCAGCGCGAATGGCAGCGTGGCCATGATGAGCAGCGCTTCGCCGACGCGCCGGAAGGTAAGATAGAGCAGCACGAAAATAATGAGCAGCGTGGCCGGCACCACGATTTTGAGCTTGGCGGTGGCGCGCTCCAGATATTCGAACTGCCCGGACCACGACACCGAATAGCCGGCCGGCAGTTTTATTTCCTTCGCCACCGCCCGTTGCATATCGACGACAGCGGACTTGAGGTCACGGCCGCGGATATCCACGTACACCCAGCCCGACAGCCGGGCATTCTCCGAGCGCAACATGGGCGGGCCGTCCATCACGGTGATGGCGGCGACGTCCGACAGCCGGATCTGCGCGCCGCGCTCGGTGAGTACCGGCAGGTTGCGGATTTTCTCGACCGAGTCGCGCGTTTCTCGCGGATAGCGCACGTTGATCGGGAAGCGCTGCAGTCCCTCGACGGTCTCACCGATGTTGTCGCCGCCTACCGCCGCCGACACGATGCTTTGCACGTCGGCGATGTTCATGCCGTAGCGCGCCGCCGCATCGCGGTCGATTTTGACGTCGATGTAGCGCCCGCCAGTGAGGCGTTCCGCGAGCGCCGAGGTCACGCCCGGCACCGTTTTGACGATGCGTTCGACGTCGCCGGTGATGCGGTCGATTTCCTGCAGGCTGGCGCCCGCGACTTTCACGCCGACCGGGCTCTTGATGCCGGTCGCCAGCATGTCGATGCGGTTGCGGATTGGCGGTACCCAGATGTTGGAGAGCCCCGGCACCTTGACGATGCGGTCGAGTTCTTCCACCAGCTTGTCGGGCGTCATGCCGGCGCGCCACTCGCTGCGCGATTTGAACTGGATGGTGGTCTCGAGCATTTCCAGCGGCGCCGGGTCGGTGGCGGTTTCGGCGCGTCCCGCCTTGCCGAAGACGTGCGCGACTTCCGGCACGGTCTTGTTCAGCCGGTCGGTCTGTTGCAGCAACTCAGCCACTTTACCGACGGAAATGCCGGGCAGGGCGGAGGGCATATAGAGCAGATCGCCTTCGTCGAGTGGCGGCATGAACTCGCCGCCGAGTCGCGCGGCCGGGTAGAGCGTCGCCGCGGCAAGCAGCAGTGCCACGCCCAGCGTTGCTTTCGGAAAACGCAGCACGCCATCGAGCAAAGGGCGGTAGAGCGCAATCAGCCAGCGATTGAGCGGATTGGCCTGTTCCTGCGGTATGCGGCCACGGATCAGATAGCCCATCAGCACCGGAATCAACGTCACCGCCAGTATGGCGGACGCCGCCATCGCATAGGTCTTGGTGAACGCGAGCGGCGCGAACAGCCGGCCTTCCTGCGCCTCCAGCGTGAACACCGGGATGAAAGACAGCGTAATGATCAGCAGCGAGAAGAACAGTGCCGGCCCGACTTCGGCCGCGGATTCCCCAATGACGCGCCACTGCTCGTCGCCTTTTAACGCAGTATCCGGATGCGCATGCTGCCAACGCTCGATGTGCTTGTGCGCGTTTTCGATCATCACGACCGCCGCATCGACCATCGCGCCGATGGCGATTGCGATGCCGCCCAGTGACATGATGTTGGCATTGACTCCCTGATGATGCATGACAATAAAGGCCGCAAGTATGCCGATGGGCAGCGTGACGATTGCGACCAGAGCCGAGCGGATGTGGAACAGGAAGAACGCACACACGAGAGTCACGATGATGAATTCCTCGGCGAGCGTCGAACCGAGGTTGCGCACCGCGCGCAGAATCAGGCTGGAGCGGTCATAGGCCGGCACGATCTCCACGCCTGCCGGCAAACTCGGTTTCAGCGACTCCAGCTTTGCTTTCACGGCGGCAATCGTTTCCAGCGCGTTCTTGCCTGAGCGCATGACGATGATGCCGCCGGCGACCTCGCCTTCGCCGTCGAGTTCAGCGACACCGCGGCGCATCTCGGGGCCGACCTGCACGCGCGCGATGTCGCCAACCCGCACCGCGATGCCGGCGTTGGTCGTGGTCAGTGGAATCCCGCGAAAGTCGTCGAGGGTTTGCAGGTAGCCGGAAGCGCGCACCATGTACTCTGCTTCGCCAAGTTCCAGCACCGAGCCGCCGCTTTCCTGGTTCGCTTTCTGCACGGCTTCGATGACTTTGGTGTGCGGAATGTTGTAGGCGCGCAGCTTGTCGGGGTCGAGCACGATCTGGTATTGGCGCACCATGCCGCCGACGCTTGCCACTTCCGACACGTTCGGCACGGTCTTCAGTTCGTACTTGAGGAACCAGTCCTGCAGGGTGCGCAACTGCGAGAGGTCCATTTTGCCGCTGCGGTCCACCAGAGCGTACTCGTATACCCAGCCTACGCCCGTCGCATCTGGCCCCAGCGCGGCTTTGGCCTGCGCGGGCAGGCGCGACTGCACCTGGTTCAGATATTCCAGCACGCGCGAACGCGCCCAGTACGGATCGGTGCCGTCTTCGAACAGCACGTAAACAAACGAATCCCCGAAAAACGAATAACCGCGCACCGTCTTCGCGCCCGGCACTGAGAGCATGGTGGTGGTAAGCGGGTAAGTGATCTGGTTTTCGACGATCTGCGGCGCCTGACCAGGATACGTCGTGCGGATAATGACCTGCACGTCGGACAGGTCTGGAATGGCATCGAGCGGCATGCGCTCGAGCGACCACATGCCCCACGCGGACACCATAAGTGTCGCAAGTAGCACCAGGAACCGGTTGCCAATCGACCAGCGGATCAACGCAGCAATCATTTTTTTGTCGCCGGCATGGTTTGCGCGGCCAGCGAAATGCCCGTCAGCTCGTATTGGCCATCCTTGCGCTGCCTGAATTCAAATGTCACCGCGCCACCTTTCGCAATACTGTTTGGCAGTCCGGCGGCAGGCAGCTTGAAATCCATCGTCATCGGTCCCCATTGCAGTGAGGGAACCGGCTCGTGCGATATCGTTACCGCGTCCTTGCCGATCGCCTCAACCTTGCCTATGCCTTGATGTGTTTTCGCTGCGGCGTCGTGGGTTGCCGGCATGTCGGACATGCGCGTCGTTGTCGCCTTGAGGCTCGATTCGGAGTCGATCAGGAACTGGCTCGAGATCACGACCTTCTGTCCGGCCGCAACCCCCTTGCGAATTTCCGTCTGGCCGCTGGCTTCCGCGCCGGTTTCAACGTCGACCGGCTGGAATTTTCCGTTCCCGGTGTCGACGATGACGATTTTGCGCTGTCCGGTTTGAATCACGGCTTCGCTGGGCACGAGCAAGACGCTGGCGCCGGTCGATGGCGCGAGATCGACGCTCGCGAACATGCCGGGTGTAAGCAAGCCGCCCGCATTGGCAACATCCACGCGGGCCTTGAGCGTGCGCGTGGCGGGATTGACCTCAGGGAGCAGCGCGACGACGCGGCCTTTGAAGACCCGTTCGGCATAAGCAGGCGTGCGCACCTCGACGTTGTTGCCGGCACGAACCAGCGCTGCGCGGCTTTCTGGAATTTCGGCATACACCCAGACCGAACCCAGCCCGTTGATGCGAAACAGCATCGCGCCGGTCATCAAGGTCATGCCTTCGCGCGCACCGAGTTCGGCGATTACGCCGCCGATGGGCGCGGTCAACGTGAAACGCGGTTGCACCTTGGCACCCGACTCGACTGATCGCACCTGGTCTTCGTTCATGCCGGCAAGCAGCATGCGCTGGCGTGCGGCAGCCGCCAGTGCCTCGGTGCCTTGGCCCTGCATGCGTCGCACCGATAGATACTCTTCCTGCGCGGCGATCCAGTCCGGGACGTATATTTCGGCCAGCGGCTGGCCTTTGCGTACCGGATCAAGGGGGGCGCGCACATACAGCTTTTCCACATAACCGCCAGTGCGTGCCGTCACAACCGCGACATCGCGCTCGTTGTAGGCCACGCTGCCGGGCGCTTCGAGTGTTTGCTTCAGCTTTCCCGTGGTGACTTCGGCGGTGCGCACGCCAAGGTTTTGCTGCATGCGCGGGCTGATCGTCACGTTGCCAGAATCGTCGTTGCCGTCAGCGTAGACCGGCACCAGTTGCATATCCATGAAAGGCGACTTGCCCGGCTTATCGAACTTCTGGCCGGGAACCATGGGGTCGTGCCAATACAAAACCTTCTTGCCGGCGGCCGCGTCCGTCTTCATGTTGCCCGCGGTGTCCGCGGCGGGTGAGGGCGCGTTGCCGTCCTGCATTTGCATGCCGCGATTCATGCCCAGGCGGTAGACGCCGTATCCGCTTGCGCCAATGGTGCCCGCCGCGACGAGTGCAACGATCAGGGTCTGCGTTTTCATTTGGCTTCCTTGGAGGTTGCGCTCGCATCTGCCGGCATTTCGTGCGGACCATCGGGAACCAGAAAGTTGAGTTGTGCCCAGATGCGCGCGGTGTCCATTTCAAGCTGGAGTGTCTGCGTGCGCACTTCGATTTCGTTGCGCCGCGCCGCCAATACCGAATTGAGGTCACCCTTGGCGCCGCGATACGCGGCGAGTGCCGCCTGCGTGCGGTCTTGCGCCAGCGGGACGAGTTCGCGCTCGTAACGCGCGATGCGTTCGTGGCCGTTTTCCCAGGCATTGAGCATCGCGCGTATCTCGGCGATGTGGGCCCGCACCAGCTCCTCCTGCTGCGCTTTCGCCCGTTCGGTCAGCGCGAGCTTGGACGCCAGGTCGCGGTTCTGGCGGTTCTTCTGGTCCAATTGCAGCGGGATCGAGACACCGACCGAAACCATATTTGAAAAAGCCGGGCCGCGTTGCTGATAGGCGAGTTCAAGACTCCAATCCGCCTGCTTGTTCGCTTTGGCGATTTGCGCTTCGGTTTCCGCCATGGCGACCTGGCGCGCGAGCAAAGCGATCTCCGGATGGCGTTCGATTTCCTGGTCCAGCGTATGACTGGTCAACCCGACTTTGGTGAAATCGGGTTTGCCGGCAAGCGGTGCCTCGGCGGCAGCGCCGACCCAGCGCGCGAGCGCGGTGCGGGCGTCGCGAATGCGGCGGTCGAGTTCGGACAGCCGGTCGTCGAGAGCGATGCGCGAAGCGCGCGCGGTAAATAAATCGACCTGGGTGCCGCGGCCGGCGCGATATGCGCCCTCTGCGGCTTCGATTTCGAGGTTGGTTTCGGCGGCCTGCGCGGCCACGACGACGCGCATGCGCTCGAGGTAATAGCGCTCGAGCCAGGCGATTGCGGTGTCTTTCTGCAGGGCGGCGACGGCGACGGCTTTTTCGGTGACGGCGCGTTCGGTTTCGCGGTCGAAGCGCTGGACTTTGAGTTTGCGCTTGTCGTCGCGCGTGAACTCCTGCATCACGCCGATGCGGCGCATGGTCATGAAGTCGCGGGTGAGGCTGTAGCGGTCTTCGCCATCGATCGGCAGATTGTCGATGCCGAGCTTCAGCACCGGATCGGGAAGTTGGCCGGCAGCCGCCGCCATTTCTTTGGAGGCAACGATGGCCGCGTCCTGCGCAGCGAGTTGGCGCGAACGCTCGACCGCAATGCGCTGGGCGTCCGCCAGGCTCAATGTCGCCTGTGCAGATGCGGGCGAGGGTAGTAAAGCGGCTGCCAGCAGCGCAATTATTACAATGCCGCGCCGACCATCGTTACGCGAAGGTTGCGAGCACGGCGCGCGCAATCGGCGCACGCAGGAAAATATCGACATGAAAATCTCCCAAAACAAATCCAGGCTCCGCGCGCGCGACTGCGCGCAGCGGGCATTACGGGACTTGCGGGGAGATCAGATGCGCAGGACGCCGAAACGGAGCAGCGGCGGCGGGGAGGTTTCCCGTTCAGCTAAAGCGGAAATTACAACAATGCCGGGATTCGAATTTCGTTGCGCCGGCTCGACAACCGACAGCGCCGATATAGCCGCGAACGCGGGCACTTCAACGTGCGGCAGGGTCTGCACCGATTGATCGCCGGCCTGGCAGTGTTGCAAACACAGGTTGGGATTGCCGGTGTCGCGCATTTCGCAGCCGGGCATGGCCGCGTGCATGTCGTCCGTTGTCAAGGCGGCGATGACGGCGGCCGGGCCGCCCACAGTGGGGCATGCATAGGCCGCCACCGCGAGCTGGGAAAACAGCACGGCGGCGATGCAGGCTTTTGCGAGCAGACGCTTTACACTATGCGTGAACATGGCTTGAGGTGGGGATTTTGCGCCCGCGACGGGGCTTAGTCAATTTCGGGCCGGCAAGAAAAGGGGATCCAAATGATGAAGTTCTACTACGCCGCGCACACCTGCGCGCTCGCTTCCCATGCTGTGGCGTGCAAAATCGTGGCGGCGGTGGTCGGTTGACGGCCAGCGGCATAGTCCGGCCCGCGCTCCGATGAGAGATGCTCCCGCCGGCAACTCCGGCACCGTCGACCCGCGCACCCGCCGCCTGCTCGAAGGGCCGATAGTTCCCACGTTGTTGAAGCTCGCGGCGCCCCAGATGGTTTTGCTGCTGGTGCAGTCGTCGATCGGTTTGATCGAAGCGTACTGGGTGGGGAAGCTCGGCACTGACGCGCAGGCCGGGGTCGCTCTCGTATTCCCCGCATTGATGCTGATGCAGATGATGTCGGCGGGCGCGATGGGCGGCGGCATCTCTTCAGCCATCGCGCGCGCCATAGGCGCACAGCGCGCAGCGGATGCCAACGCCCTGGTCATACATGCGCTGATCATCGCTGCTGCGCTGGGCATTACCTTTGGCGTAATCATGCTGACAGCGGGACGTGCGTTGTATACGCTGATGGGCGGGCACGGCGCGACACTTGAAGCTGCGCTCACGTATTCCAATCTGTTGTTCGCGGGCATCGTGCTGCTGTGGATATTCAACGCGCTGGCGAGCGTGCTGCGCGGCAGCGGCAACCTGGCGTTGCCGGCGATGGTGGCTACCGCGGGCGCGGTGCTTGTCATTCCACTGTCGCCATTGCTGATTTTCGGCTGGGGGCCGTTCCCGCAATGGGGTGTTGCAGGGGGCGCGGCGGCGGTGCTCCTTTACTACGCAGGAGCGATTCCGTTTCTGGCGCACGCCATCTGGTCGGGACGCAATGTCGTGCGCCCGGCATTACGCACAACGCGCATACGCTGGGCCTTGCTGTACGAAATCCTGCGCGTGGGCCTCGTCGCCGCGGCGATTACCGTGACCACCAACCTGACCGTGGCACTGACGACCGGCCTCGTCGGCCGCGCGGGATCGCAGGCGATCGCCGGTTACGGCATTGGGTCGCGGCTCGAATATCTTTTGATCCCGGTCGCTTTCAGTCTGGGTGCACCGCTGGTTGCGATGGTGGGAACGTGCATAGGCGCGGGCAAACTGGCGCGTGCCCAGCGCGCCGCCTGGCTGGGTGCCGCGATTGCCGGCACGGTCGCAGAGTTGATAGGCGTCGCTGCCGCTTTGTATCCGGCGAGCTGGATGACTTTATTCAGCGCCGATCCGGTGGTCATCGCCATTGGCTCGCAATATTTGCGCATCGTCGGGCCGTTTTACGGCTTCTTCGGCGCCGGCATGGTTTTGTACTTTTCATCGCAGGGTGCGGGCAAGATGACATGGCCGCTGGTGGCGGGACTGTCGCGTCTCACGGTGGCCGGCGTGGGCGGGTGGCTCGCCTATTACTGGACGCAGGAGCTACCGGCGGTCTTCGCCATGCTGGGCCTGGCGCTGGCGGTTTTTGGCGTTGTTCTGGGGGCCGCCGTATCGCTCGGCGCGTGGGGATCTGCGCGACGGCTGGCAGCGACCGGATCTGCGCCGCAATGAGCATCGCGCTGTCGTAACTTGGGGTATGCTGGCGGCGTTACAAACCCGGTAGACATTTTATTCTAGGAGATTTGATATGGCTGCTCTTCAAGCCGGCGCGCAGGCGCCGGACTTTACCCTGGCATCGCAGGCTGGCGAGAAGATTGCTCTCGCCGGCTTTCGCGGCCGCCGCACCGTAGTGTCGTTTCTGCCGTTTGCATTTACCGGCGGCTGAAAGAATCAAGTCAGCGGGTTCCGTGAGAACTACGCCAAATTCAAAGAACTCAATGTTGAAATACTGCAGATCAGCGCCGACACGGTGCCCAGCCTCAAGGTGTGGATGGAGCAACTCGGCGGCCTGCCGTTTCCGCTTCTATCCGACTACTGGCCGCATGGTGCGGTAGGCAAGGCCTACGGCGTATTCAACGAAGAACGCGGCATGGATGCGCGCTCAGCGTTCGTCCTCGATGCGCAAGGCATCATCCGCTATGCGCAAGTCTATGCGCCGGGTACGATTCCCGAAAGCAAAGAGTTGCTGGAGCAGTTGCAGAAAATTTGACGGTGGTTTGCCAGTAACGCGCGGGAGCAGGCGATGGTTGCCTGCTCCCGCGTCGCTTCAGGCTTTGGCTGCGTCGAGCATGGCCTTCAGCAACGTCTCGGGTTCATGCGCGCCCGACACCGCGGCTTTGCGATTGAAAATAAAGAAGGGCACGCCGTTGACGCCGTTCTGGCGCGCTTCGATGTCGCCTTGCAGTATCACGTCGCGGTCTTCGTCCGTCGCGAGATAAGCGTCGAGGGGTGCACGCTCCAGACCCGCGCGCTCGCCGATCGCAGCGAGCGCGGACTTGTCGGTCAGATTCGCGCCTTCCATGAAATAACCGCGGAACAGGCTCTCGGCCACTTCATCTTCGCGTCCGTGTTTCAGCCCGTACAGCATCAGTCGGTGCGCGTCGACAGTGTTGGGCTGCACTTTGATGTCGTCGAATGCGAAGGGTATGCCGACCTCGCGGCCGACGGCGGAAACGCGTTCGTACTTGTTGCCGGCCTTGCCCCATTTGCGCTCGATATAGTCCTGGCGCGAAATGCCTTGCGGCGGGAGATCCGGGTTCAGCTGAAACGGTAGCCAGCGCACGGCCGGCGGTTCCTCATCGGGCGCCTGCTCCGCGTACATCTTCAACGCGGATTCGAGGCGGCGCTTGCCGATGAAGCACCAGGGTCAGACTACGTCGGAGACGATCTCGATGAGGAGTTTGGGTTTGGTGCTCATGGGTGTTTCCTTGGGGAGGATATAACTGAGGCCAGTCTAGCAGGAAAATAAAAGCAGGTTAGCCCGTCTTGCGAAAGATGATGACGTGCTGCCACGGCAGCCCGCGAAGAGGGGGGTGTCAGCTACATGGCCGACATTGATGCGCATGGCTTCAGCCTGCATGCCGGGGTGCGCTGTGGCGCTGGTGATGTCGTGCTGCAACTCAAAAGCGCCTGGCGCGACGGCACCACGCACATCAAGATGTCGCCGCTGAAATTCATGTGGCGCCTGGCCGCGCTGGTGCCGCGACCGCGCCTGCATCTGATCCGTTTTCACGGCGTGCTGGCGCCTGCTCAAACGCGTTTTCGGAATCGACCTCGAACACTGCCCGCAGTGTGGTGGCGACTTTAAGATCATCGCCGCCATCGAAGATCCGGCAGTGATCGCCAAAATCCTCACGCATCTGGG
>Ga0114978_10001668_pt1 | contig 18656 bp, 17 predicted proteins | sample S_140212_EF_Meta_FD_87027 | JGI IMG/M metagenome (GOLD analysis project Ga0114978, IMG submission 87027) | Freshwater microbial communities from Lake Simoncouche, Canada to study carbon cycling - S_140212_EF_MetaG | ecosystem: Environmental > Aquatic > Freshwater > Lake | place: Lake... | reverse complement strand
TTGGCGTGGTCAGACAGGGCAACACATTGATCCAATTCAAGCCCCAAGTCTTTGAGCATCTTGAAAAACAAGTTCGGTTGCCCCACACCTGCCAAGGCAATGAGCTTTTCCGTGGGGTGGGTTTGAAGTTGATCAAGTTTGACCCGCAGGCCTTTGGCATTGTGGGCTTCTTTGGCCAGGCTTCTTTGGCAAGCGAACCCGCTTATTTGGGGTTGATCACCCGTGTTCATGACCCATTGATAAGGCGCCGATTGACTGGGGTGCAAGCCCGCGATTCTGGGCCAAACCTCTCTCAATGGTCCCGCAGGCAGGGTCCATCCATTCCCTAAGCCACGGTTGTCAAAGACACAGACCGTCATCTCAGGCGCCAAGGAGTTGTTTTGCAAGCCATCGTCGCTGATGATCAGTTGCACCTCTGGGTGCAATTGCAGCAAGTGCTTGGCGGCAAGATGGCGGTTCAAGCCAATGCAAACGGGCACGCCCGTGCGCTGAAAAATCAAAAGAGGCTCGTCACCAACCTCTGAGGCTTGGTCTTGAGGGCTAAGCAATCGGGGCGTGTGAGAAGGGTTTGGGCCCTGGGTTGCATAAGCTTTGGAGATGACGCCAAGCTTGAGTCCTTGATTTTTAAAGTGATCGATGATGGCCATGACCAAGGGTGTTTTGCCAACGCCTCCGACATACACATTGCCCACCACAAGCAAGGCAACGGGCAAGGCTTCAATGTGGTGGGGCCCGCGCCAAAGCGCATTGACTCGCAAGGCAAACCAAACCAGCTTTGACATGGGCCACAAAAGTGGCGCAAGCAGCCACGCCAAGCGTGAACCTTTGAGCCAAGAAAGCTCAAGGGCACGGATCAAGAATTGGGTGAGCTTCTTCACAGCAAGGCGTTGGACTGGGTTGAATTGGCTTGGCTTGACTTGACTTGACTTGGGGCCACAAAGGGATCGCCAAGCTTTAACGCTTGGCCGAGCCCAATTGTGCCGGTGCGTCGGTTGCAAAAGCAATGTTGTTGAGCTGGTTCTTTTGCGCTGCGCTCAAGGCTTGGATTACAAATTGGTGAGGCGTTTGAGCATCTGCATAGATCACCACCAGGGGCAGTTCAATGCCAGTGGCGGCACTTAAAAGAGCCTCTTCAAGTTCTTTTGCATTGAGCCCTTTCACGCCCACCTGAGAGGCGGTGTTGCTGTTGGATGAAAGCGCCTCGTTGTTGTCGCGCCCTTGCACAAAGAAGCGCCCGTTTGAAGTGATTTGAATGGAAATTTCTTGGGACTTGCTAGGTGCATTTTGCGTTTGACCCTTGGGCAAGCTGATGTTGAGCTGGGCATTTTTGCTAAAGCTTGTGGTGAGCATGAGAAAAATCAAGATCACCAAAAGCACATCGATGAAAGGAATCAGATTGATCTCTGGTTCGGGTGTTTTATGGGTTTGAAATTTCATCTTATGGGTGTTTGCTCGGTTCGGTCCAAGGGGGAAAAGTGTGCTGCTCAAACATCAAGCCAAGGAGGCCCTTAGTGCGAGGCCTCGATTTGAAGACGCGCCATCAACAGCCTCTCGCTTGCCACCTCAAGTTGAACAACGAAGCCGTCCACTTTTGAGCGAAACGCTCTCCAAGCGATCAAGGAAGGAATCGCAATGACCAAACCCATCGCGGTATTGTAGAGGGCCATAGAAATCCCAAGGCCCAAGTCCGCGGGTAGAGCTGAGGACGTGGACTGGGAGGCAAAAATCTCAATCATGCCAATGACTGTCCCAAGAAGACCCAACAGAGGTGAAGCGGAGGCAAGGGTGGCCAAGCTGGAGAGGTGCTTCTCGAGTTGGGCCGCAATCTCTTTCCCTTTGCTCTCGAGTTGAAAGCCAAGGCTGCGTTCAAAATTCAAATCTTGAGGGTGCTTTTGCAGTGCCAAACCTTCAACAATGAGTTGACCTAAAAAGGATTGGGTCTTTAAATTTTCAATTTCATTGATGCTCAAGGGGCGATTTTGAATTTGTTCTAAAACGTCATCGAGCAGCTCAGCAGGCGCAATCTTTTTGGCTTGAAGATTCACGGCCCGCTCAATGATGATGGCCAAAGCCAAAACGGAACACAACAAAAGAGGCCAAATGGGCCAACCGGCCGCTTGAATGATGGACAGCAAAGAGACTTCTCCAAAAAAGTGTAGGCACGCATTGAAATCGGGCCCCAATGAGCCATCAACTCTTGGTATTATCCATCAGCCAAGGATCTTCACAAATACCGTGGACAACTTTGTGGATAACTTTGCTTTTTATCGAAAAATGTGAGCAAACACGTGGCGTTCCACGCAACGGTTATAATTTGAGCACAAAAAAACCTTTATTAATCAAAGACTTACAATGAATCTCCTTGATTTTTGAGGGTTTTGTCTTCAAAACGTGAACGCATCCTTTAAGTGGCTCAACAGTTAACAAGATACCATTGTAAAACCGCATGGATACTCGATCTCAATTTGAAGACCCAAGAAACACGCCAAGAATTTGGCCAGTTGGTGAGTTATGCGTTCTCATTGCAGACGTTCTTCATGCCAAATTCAATCCCATTCAGGTCCAAGGCGAGGTTTCAAGCTTTGCACGCGCGAGCAGCGGGCATTGTTACTTCAATCTCAAGGATGAAACAGGTCAATTGCGCTGCGCCATGTTCAAACGTGCGGCCTCGCAGTTGGAGCGTCCGCTCAAAGATGGGGACTTGATCACAGCCAAAGGCAATTTAGGGGTTTACGCGGGCAGAGGTGACCTTCAACTCATTGTTGAATCCGTCCAAAGATCTGGACAAGGCAATTTGTTTGAGGAGTTCTTAAAGATCAAGGCCAAGCTCATGGCCGAGGGGCTTTTCGAGATCGATCGAAAAAGGCCGATTGCTCTAAGACCCAAGGGCATTGGGGTGGTCACTTCCCTGGGCGCTGCAGCTTTTCAAGACGTGTTGACGGCCTTGAGGCGTCGGGTGCCTCACATACCGGTCATCATCGCGCCGTCTTTGGTCCAAGGGCAAGAGGCGCCTAGAAGCATTGCTCAAGCGCTTAGAAGCTTGTATGTGCGAGACGATATCGATGTCATTTTGCTCGTGCGAGGTGGTGGATCGATGGAGGACCTTTGGTGTTTTAACGACGAACGACTCGCAAGACTCGTCTGTGAAAGCCCCATGCCACTGATCAGTGGTGTTGGGCATGAGACGGACTTTACCATTGTCGACTTTTGTGCCGATCTCAGAGCCGCAACGCCCACCGCCGCTGCCGAATTGTGCGCAACTCCCATCGAACAACTAAGAGTAGAGATCAGTGCCTTTGCGCTCCTGATCTCTCGGCTCATGATTGCCAGACTTGACAAGGACGCACAGCGCTTGGACGCCCTTCAGTTAAGGCTTGGGCGCCCCTCCTTGTACATGTCCAAAGAGCGCTCCAAACTCGAGCTGCTCGAGCAAAAGCTCACCCCCAGTTTGACGCGAGCGCATGATCGTGCGCAAGCCAAACTCTCCATGTTGGCGCAAAGATTGGTGCCCAGTTTGAATTTGGCCCAAGAGAGAGCTCAGGTCAGCCTCAAGCGCCTTGAGGTGCGGCTCCTTGGGCTCAAGGACCATCAGCTTAAAAGCCACGACGATGCCCTTCAAAGAGCGCAGTTGCGGCTTCAATTGTTGGATCCTTCATTGGTGCTTCAAAGGGGCTTTGCTTGGCTGAGTGATGAGGCAGGGGTGCCCGTCACGCGTCGCTCAGCGGTGGGTGTTGGACAAGAGCTGAGCGCACAGCTCAGTGATGGCACTTTGCAGCTCAAGGTTTTGGGCAAATAAGGGTTTAGCAGCGGGCAAGTTTTAAGCGGAACTGTTTTTCGTTTAAAATCGCTTTTTTTTAAAATTCACTCAAATTTTTCAACACGATAAAAAGGAACTTATGGAACATCAGCTGCCCGCTTTGCCCTACGCCATGGATGCTTTGGCCCCACATTACTCCAAGGAAACGCTAGAGTTTCACCATGGAAAGCACCACAACGCTTATGTGGTCAACTTGAACAATCTTCAAAAAGGCACCGAATTTGAGAGCATGTCTCTTGAAGAGATCATTAAAAAATCAAGTGCTGGTGTCTACAACAATGCCGCTCAAATTTGGAACCACACGTTCTTTTGGCACTGCATGAAGCCCAATGGCGGTGGCGAGCCTCAAGGTGCACTTTTGAGTGCGATCAATGCCAAATGGGGTACGTTTGCGGCGTTCAAGGAATCGTTTGTCAAATCTGCGGTGGGCAATTTCGGCTCCGGTTGGACATGGTTGGTTAAAAAGGCCGATGGCTCACTTGATATCGTCAACACAGGTGCTGCAGGTACACCTCTCACAACGACAGACAAGGCCTTGTTGACGGTTGACGTGTGGGAGCATGCCTACTACATTGACTACCGCAATATGCGTCCCAAATTTGTTGAAACGTATTTGGAGCATTTGGTCAATTGGGACTTTGTGCAAGCCAATTACGCCTAAAAAAACGCCTTTGCGTGATCCCTTCGTCACTTCATGGGATCACGGTCAAAAGAGCCACGGTTGCATCAATTTAAACTGACCCAACAAAGTTGGACAGTTTTTGGTGGCTGTGGTTTTTTTATGGTGATTTAAACAGTGCGCTGCCCAGTTTAAAGCCTGCTTGAATGCTCTTTTTGTTAAACCAGCCTTGATGCATCTCCAATACAAAACGCACGGGCTTGGCCGAGCAATGGCCGTCAAGGCTTAGGGGCTTCATGTCCACAATGTTGACAATGCTGCCATCATCGGCGATGAAAGCCGCACTCAGAGGCAAGAGCGTGTTTTTCATCCAAAAGCATTGTTGAGCGGCTTGCTCAAAAACGAAGATCATGCCCTCATGCTGTGGCATGTCTTTTCTAAACATCAAGCCCACCGATCTTTGCTCGGGACTCAGGGCCACTTGGGCATCGATTTGAAAGAAGCCGGCTTGGATCTTGATGCGTTGAAGATTCAATTGGGGGCCCTCTTGTGCCCAGGAGCTTGAGAGGCAAAGAAGGCTTACCCAAGAAAGCAGGCACAATCTCAACCACACAGACAAGGGTTGAAAGGGTTGATGTTCACAAAGAGGCAAGCAAGTGTTTGGCATTGAAGGGGTGGTCATGAAGTCCTTGAATGGAGTTGGTCTGTGTCCTCTCATCTTGAGGTGAGTGATCATACCTTGAGCTGTAGAGAAGTACAAAATACCAAGGCTTCTGAAGTCAGGCCGAGCAAGTGAGTGAGTGAGTGTATTTTTTTCTGGGGATGAACGCTCAAGACAAGGGCGCTTTTGTGTTGTGTTCATGTGGCGCCTTTTTTATCCGTCTGTGCTTGTTAGAATCAAGGGGCAAGTTGGCACGCACATTATTTCTCGCCAAAGCCTTTATTCTTTGCAGCTCACCGTTGGAGTTATTCCATGTACAAACACGTCCAGATCCCAAGCCAGGGAGCAAAAATCACCGTCAAGGCCGACTTTTCATTGAATGTGCCTGATCAACCGATTATTCCTTTCATAGAAGGCGATGGAACAGGCTTGGATATCACCCCCGTGATGATCAAAGTGGTCGATGCCGCCGTACAAAAGGCCTATGGCGGCTCAAAAAAAATTCATTGGATGGAGATCTTTGCTGGGGACAAGGCTGCGCAGTTGTATGGCGCTGATGTCTTGTTGCCCCCAGAGACTTTGGAGATCATGCGCGACTATGTGATCTCGATCAAGGGCCCTTTGAGTGCGCCTGTGGCTGGGGGCGTTCGCTCTTTGAACGTGGCTTTGAGGCAGGAGCTGGACTTGTTTGTCTGTTTGCGCCCCGTTCAATACTTCAGTGGCGTGCCCTCTCCTTTGAGAGAGCCTGAGAAAACCAATATGGTGATTTTTCGCGAAAATTCCGAAGACATTTATGCGGGAATTGAGTACGAGGCAGAAAGTGAAAATGCCAAGAAGTTGATTGACTTTTTGATCAACGATTTGGGCGTGAAAAAGATGCGTTTTCCAAACACCTCTGGCATTGGGATCAAGCCAGTCTCCAAAGAGGGGACAGAGCGTTTGGTTCGAAAGGCGATTCAATACGCCATTGACCACGAGAAGCCCAGTGTGACCATGGTGCACAAGGGCAACATCATGAAATACACGGAGGGCGCATTTCGTGACTGGGGTTATGGCTTGGCGCAAAAAGAGTTTGGCGCAGAAATGATAGACGGGGGCCCTTGGTACAAATTCAAGAGCCCCAAGAGCGGCAAGGACATCATCATCAAAGATGTGGTCACAGACACCTTTTTGCAGCAAATTCTTCTGCGACCTGTGGAGTACAGCGTGATTGCGACCTTGAATTTAACGGGGGACTACATCTCAGACGCGCTTGCAGCGCACGTGGGCGGCACCGGTATTGCGCCAGGCGCCAACCTTTCAGACTCTGTGGCCTGCTTTGAGGCCACCCATGGCACTGCGCCTAAATACGCGGGCAAAGATTATGTCAATCCGGGCTCCTCCATCTTGGCCGCCGAGATGATGCTCAGGCACATGGGCTGGGCCCAGGCCTCGGACTTGATCCTCAAAGCCATGCAACAAGCCATTTTAAACAAGCGCGTGACCTATGACTTTGCCAGGCTCATGGACGGCGCAGTCCAGGTGAGTTGCTCTGGGTTTGGGCGGGTTTTGATCGATTTGATGTAAGTTCTTGCCCTTGTGGTGCTTGAAGTCGCCAACTAAGCCGTCTGCAGCGCGGCCAAGTTCTGCTCTCCCAAGTGGCTGGCGCGCGCAGGCCTACTTCTCGAGCATTGCCCTCCTTTGGTAATTAAATTTTTCCAAGCGCATTGTTTTTTAAGCATTTCGCCCCATCTAGAGCTTAGGTGTGTGACTGTGCGGTTCATTTTTTGCGGGCGCGGTAATTGTTTAAATGACAATTGTCAATAGGCATTGGGCGCAAGAAAAAAGTGTCTTTTTACAGATTTGACCCGCTTAGAGTGTGAACTTGGATTTAAACTTGAGGACAAGGAGGCTTGACAGTTGGGGTGTGGAGAATGGGATTTGTAAATTTTTTGCAACAGATAGCACCTGTGCCCGTAGGCTTATGTTGTGACCTATAGAATGCAAGCTATGGCTACAAAAATACCAAATCCAAAAATTCAGCCCCCGGATGGCGATGACGGCAATTCCGTGGTGTTGGAGAGGCGGACGCAAAAGACCCAACCACCGCAGATGTTTCAGGTGCTGATGCTCAATGATGACTTCACGCCCATGGAGTTTGTGGTCATGGTCTTGCAAGAATTTTTTAGTAAAGACCGTGAGACGGCAACCCAAATTATGTTGAAAATCCATTTGGATGGCAAAGGCGTTTGTGGCGTGTACAGCAAGGATGTGGCGGCCACCAAGGTGGACCAAGTCTTGGATGCAGCCACCAAGCAAGGACACCCTTTGCAGTGTGTGAGTGAGCCCATTTAGTGGATTTGAATGAGACAGTGTGAATAGAAGTTTTTAATTTTTGCAAGCGTAAAGGAACTAGAAATGATTGCCCAAGAACTAGAAGTGAGCTTGCACATGGCCTTCGTTGAGGCTCGGCAACAGCGCCACGAATTCATCACGGTTGAGCACTTGTTGCTGGCCCTTTTGGACAACCCCTCTGCTGCTGAGGTGTTGAGAGCTTGTTCGGCCAATTTGGATGATCTTCGCAAGTCTTTGAGCAACTTTATCAAAGACAACACGCCTCAGGTATCTGGCACCGAGGAAGTCGATACCCAGCCCACTTTGGGTTTTCAGCGGGTCATTCAGCGCGCCATCATGCATGTTCAATCCACGGGCAACGGTAAAAAAGAAGTCACTGGCGCCAATGTGCTCGTGGCCATTTTTGGAGAGAAGGACTCGCATGCGGTCTACTATTTGCACCAGCAAGGGGTCACTCGCTTGGATGTGGTGAACTTCATTGCACATGGCATCAAAAAGACCGATCCACCGGAGCCGGCAAAACCGCAAGAGGCAACGCCCTCTGAATCTGAGGACGGGGGCGAAAAGAATGAGAAAGCCTCGGCCCTTGAGCAGTTCACTCAAAACCTCAACCAATTGGCCAAGGATGGTAAAATTGATCCCTTGATCGGCCGTGAGTTTGAGGTTGAGCGCGTCATACAAATTCTTTGCAGACGACGCAAAAACAACCCTCTTCTTGTGGGCGAGGCTGGTGTGGGTAAGACAGCGATTGCTGAAGGCTTGGCTTGGCGCATCACGCAAAAGGATGTCCCGGAGATTTTGGCCGACTCACAGGTTTACTCCTTGGACATGGGGGCCTTGCTGGCCGGCACCAAGTACCGCGGAGACTTTGAGCAACGTTTAAAAGGCGTGTTGAAGTCGCTCAAAGATCGTCCCAATGCGGTGTTGTTCATTGATGAAATCCACACCTTGATTGGCGCGGGTGCCGCCTCTGGGGGGACATTGGATGCCTCCAACTTGTTAAAACCCGCCCTGAGTTCGGGTCAACTCAAATGCATCGGTGCAACCACCTTCACAGAGTACAGGGGCATCTTTGAAAAAGATGCAGCGCTCTCCAGACGCTTTCAAAAGATCGATGTGGTCGAGCCAAGCATTGAGCAAACGGTGGACATCTTAAAGGGTTTGAAGTCGCGATTTGAAGAGCATCACAACGTCAAGTACGCAGTGGCGGCGCTGCAAGCCGCTGCGGAGCTCAGTGCCAAGTACATCAACGATCGTCATTTGCCTGACAAAGCCATTGACGTCATTGACGAAGCGGGTGCTGCGCAAAGAATCTTGCCTGTCTCCAAGAGAAAGAAAACCATCAGCAAAACCGAGATCGAAGACATTGTGGCCAAAATTGCGCGCATTCCGCCTGCCAATGTGTCCAATGACGATCGCGGCAAGTTGCAAACGCTAGAGCGCGATTTAAAGAGCGTCGTCTTTGGTCAAGATAAAGCGCTTGAGGTCTTGGCATCTGCTGTCAAGATGGCCCGCTCTGGTCTTGGCAAGTCAGACAAGCCCATTGGCGCCTTTTTATTCAGTGGACCCACAGGTGTAGGCAAAACAGAAGCGGCCAAGCAACTCGCCTACATCATGGGTATTGAGCTGATTCGTTTTGACATGTCTGAATACATGGAACGCCACGCCGTCTCTCGCATGATTGGAGCGCCTCCGGGCTACGTGGGCTTTGATCAAGGTGGACTGCTCACCGAGGCGGTCACCAAAAAGCCCCATTGCGTGCTCTTGCTGGACGAGATCGAGAAGGCGCACCCTGATATTTTCAATGTGCTTTTACAGGTCATGGACCACGGCACTTTGACTGACAACAATGGACGCAAAGCGGACTTTAGAAATGTCATTGTCATCATGACCACCAATGCGGGCGCTGAGACGATGAACAAGTCCACCATTGGTTTCACCACCAACCGCGAAGCTGGCGACGAGATGGTGGACATCAAGCGCATCTTTACGCCTGAGTTTAGAAACCGCTTGGACGCGATTGTGAGCTTTAAGTCTTTGGATGAGCAAATCATCATCCGAGTGGTGGACAAGTTCTTGTTGCAGTTAGAGACCCAGTTGGCGGAGAAACGTGTTGAAGTGACCTTCACCGACAAGCTCAGACAGCATTTGGCCAAGAAAGGCTTTGACCCCCTGATGGGTGCCAGACCCATGCAGCGCTTGATTCAAGACACCATCCGGCGTGCTTTGGCCGACGAGTTGCTGTTTGGTCGCTTGATAGACGGGGGGCGTTTGAATGTGGACTTGGATGACAAGTCGGAGGTCTTGCTCGACATCACCCCCTTGCCAAAGAAGGATTCCAGAGCCACCAAGTCAGAGCCGACCGAGCCTGAGGAAGCCCAAGCAAGCTAGCCTTAGCCTCGCGGTCATGGTAAAAAGTACAGTCATTGGCTTTGCGTGAACGAGGGGGGGGTGTCTTATTGAGCCTGAAGGCGAGAACCGCCCCTTATTTTTTGAAAAAGCCTATGCTGCTTGGGTCCTCTTGGGTTGCTGCCAAGTGCCCTACCCCTTGGCCAAGAGCTGACCTGAACTTGACTCATCCGCCTGCCTGAGCGCTATGCGTGTTGGCCTAGCGCGGCGGGCTAACCCCCCCCTTATTGAAAGCGCGATACTGGCCCTGCATGGGTTTAAAATGGACATTCTGAACCAAATCACTAGGAATCAACGTGGCTGGACATAGCAAATGGGCGAATATTCAACACCGCAAGGGTCGCCAAGACGAAAAGCGCGGCAAGGTCTGGACCCGGGTGATTCGCGAGATCATGGTCTCGGCGCGTGCGGGCGGCGCAGACTTGGCGACCAACCCCAGACTTCGACTTGCAGTGGAGAAGGCCAAGGCGGCCAACATGCCTGCAGACACCATCAAACGAAACATTGACAAAGCCACGGGTCAGCTCGAAGGGGTCAATTACGAGGAGATCCGCTACGAGGGCTACGGCATTGCGGGTGCGGCGATCATTGTCGACACCATGACCGATAACAAGGTGAGAACGGTGGCTGAGGTGCGTCACGCCTTTAGCAAGCACGGTGGCAATTTGGGCACCGAGGGCTCGGTCTCCTTTCAATTCAAGCATTGCGGCCTCTTGCTGTTTGCGCCCGGTACCTCGGAAGATCAGGTCATGGAGTGCGCCCTTGAGGCTGGGGCTGAGGATGTCATTGCGGCGGAGGACGGGGTGATTGAGGTGATCACTTCTGTGCAAGACTTTGAAGCGATCAAGGCTGCGTTGCTGGCCAAAGGTTTGAACCCAGAGCTTGCCGAAGTCACGCTTCGAGCCGAAAACTCGGTCTCCTTGAGTGCGGACGATCAGATCAAAATGCAAAAGATTTTGGATGCACTTGAAGACCTTGACGATATCCAAGAGGTCTATCACAACGCAGAAATGTAAGCCATGAAAATCTTGGTCATTGGTTCAGGCGGGCGAGAACACGCGTTGGCTTGGAAGTTGGCTCAGTCCAAGCGTGTTCAATGCGTGTATGTCGCCCCAGGCAATGGGGGCACGGCGTGTGATGCGAGGCTGCAAAATGTGCCAATCACGGACCTTAACGCCTTGTGCGATTGGGCTCAAAGCGAGGGGATTGCCTTGACGGTGGTCGGACCTGAGGGGCCGTTGTCCTCTGGGGTGGTCGACTTGTTCAGGTCTCGCTCCATGAGGATTGTGGGGCCGAGCAAAGACGCCGCTCAGCTCGAGAGCTCCAAAGCGTTTTCCAAGGCCTTCATGCAGCGCCATGGCATTCCAACTGCAGCGTTTGAGACCTTCAGCGATGCAAGTCTCGCCCACGCCTATGTGGCTCAACAAGGCGCACCCATTGTGATCAAGGCCGACGGCTTGGCCGCAGGCAAGGGCGTGGTCGTTGCAATGAACTTGGCGCATGCTCACGAGGCCATTGACTGGATGCTCCTAAGTGACACGGCTGGGGTTGTTCACAACGAAGGGGGGGCGAGGGTGGTGATTGAAGAGTTCTTGGAGGGCCAAGAGGCAAGCTTCATGGTCTTGTGCAATGGCTTGTCTGCTTTGCCTTTGGCCACCTCTCAAGACCACAAACGGTTGCTTGACCAAGATCAGGGGCCCAACACGGGGGGCATGGGAGCGTACTCACCCGCTCCCATTGTGACGCCCGAGATCCATGCCAAAGTCTTGCGCGAGATCATTCGACCCACCCTTGAAGGCATGATGAAAGAGGGCATGCCCTTTACTGGATTTTTATACGCGGGCTTGATGATTTCTTCAAGCGGTGAGGTCAAGACCTTGGAGTTCAACACCAGGCTTGGGGACCCTGAGACGCAACCGATCATGATGCGTTTGAAAAACGATTGGGTCGATGTGTTGTGGGCCAGTACCGAGCCAAGCGTTCACTCAGATGCAAGCTCGCGTGCGATCCATCCCTTGGACCGCATGGATCTTCAATGGGACAGGCGGGTCGCCTTGGGCGTGGTTTTGGCCTCCCATGGCTACCCACAAAAGGTGAGAACGGGAGACTTGATTGAGAGTTTGCCCAAAGAAAGCGAGGACTGCATGGTCTTTCATGCGGGAACGTCTTATGCACCATCCCAATGGAAAACCACCGGTGGGCGGGTCTTGTGTGTGAGTGCTCTGGGGGATACCCTCACTCAAGCGCAAAAGCTGGCCTATGAGACCATCAAGCACATTCAGTTTGGAGGCATGCAATACCGAAGCGACATTGGTTGGCGAGCCAAAAGGGAGACTTGATTGACCAAGGCCGTGAATGAGGACGATGGCTTTGAGCCACTCAACGATTACCCGGAGCTTGAACGTGTTTTTTTTCCAAAAACACAGCGCACCTGGGCCCTTGGGGTCTTGAGACTCTTGGGTTGGCGCTTGGAGTTCAATGGCATGCCTGGACTCTGGGGCGTGGCGGTGGTGTATCCACATACAAGCAATTGGGATTTTCCGATTGCCATGTTGGCCAAATGGGCGATTGGCGTCCAAGCGCGGTTCATGGCCAAAGATACCTTGTTCAAATGGCCTGTCTTTGGCGCTTGGCTGAGCGCCTTGGGTGGCATGGCCATTGATCGCTCCCAGACCCAAGGGGTGGTGGGTCAAATGGTTGAGCATTTTGCGGCTTGCAAGGCCAGTGGCGAGATGTTTTGGCTGGGCGTTGCGCCTGAGGGCACCAGAAAATACCAAGCCGGTTGGAAAACCGGTTTTTACCACATTGCCCATCAAAGCGATGTGCCTCTTTTATTGGTCCGCTTTGACCATGGTCGAAAAGTGATTGGCGTGGATCAGTGCATCCGGTTGAGCGGGGACATGGACGCTGATTTTTTAAGAATGGCCAAAGCCTACAAAGGTGTGAGGGGCTATCATGAAAGCAAGGCCTCTCCGATCGCTGCGATGCCCAAAGGTCACGCCTAAGAGGGCTCTTTGGGGGATCTCCTTGATGGCTTTTTTGGGCAATATCAGTTACAACACTCCAATCTATGAGGACCAAGTGATGAGTCAATCAAATCTTGAAAGCGAAAGTTTCAACGAAGGCGTGAAGCGCTATTTGTTGAACCTTCAAGCCAGCATCATGGACGAAATCCAAGCCTTGGATGGACAAGCGCAGGTGCTGAGCGATGTTTGGCAAAAAGAGAGCCATGAGCCACTGCAAGGGCACGGCATCACGAAAATCATGGAAGGCGGAGAGCTCTTTGAGCGGGCCGGTTGTGGCTTTTCTCATGTCCAGGGCACCTCCTTGCCGCCCTCTGCGACCCAAGCGAGACCCGAATTGGTCGGGGCCTCCTTTGACGCCATGGGCATGTCTTTGGTCTTTCACCCGTGCAACCCCTTTGTGCCCACGGTGCACATGAATGTGCGCATGCTCAGTGCTTTAAGCAAAGACCACACCCGTGTGGCTTGGTTTGGAGGCGGTATGGATTTGACGCCCTACTATGGGTTTAGGGAAGATGCGGTGCATTTTCATCAAACTTGTAAGAATGCGTTGGCGCCTTTTGGCGAGGGCTTGTATCCTCGTTTTAAGAAATGGTGTGATGAGTATTTTTTCTTAAAGCATCGTCAAGAGGCCAGGGGCATTGGGGGTATCTTTTTTGATGATTTTTACGAGTTTGGCAATGAGGGTAGTTTTGCCATGCTGCAATCGGTGGGGGATGCGTTCTTGAGTGCCTACCTGCCCATTGTCAAGCGCCGCTCGCAAACCCCCTATACGGCGCAACAAAGAGCACATCAACTCTATCGCAGAGGACGCTACGTGGAGTTCAATTTGGTTTGGGACCGTGGGACGCATTTCGGCTTGCAGTCGGGAGGGCGAACGGAGTCTATTTTATTGTCCATGCCACCCTTGGTCTCTTGGTCCTATCAGCACCAGGACCCGCAGGGTTCTCCTGAGAGCGCTTTGTTAAAAGAGTTCTTGGTGCCCCAAAACTGGGTGAGTTAAATGTCTGGAATTGTGTGATCAAACGCGTTGGCATTTTAGGCGGGGCCTTTGACCCACCACACTTGGCCCATGTGGCTTTGGCACAAAGCGCCATCAATGAGCTTGAGTTGGAGGTCTTGCATGTGGTGCCCACTGGGCAAGCTTGGCATAAAACGCGTGAATTGACCTCGGTCACGGATCGAATGGCCATGGTGCGCTTGGCCTTTACAGGGCACTCGCAAGACGGGCGCTCTTCTGATAAAATATGCATCGATGAGCGGGAAATTCTCAGAAGCGGTGCCAGTTACACCATCGATACCCTTGAAGAAATTGAGTGCCTTTATCCCTCGGCCCAGTTGTTTTTGATCATGGGTCAAGATCAGGCTGAGTCGTTCACCACTTGGAAGGCGCATGAGCGCATTGTCGAAAAAGCACAAGTCGTGATTGCGTCTCGCCGTGTGGGCGAGTTCTCCAAAAGCACCAAATGGACCAACAGGACCAACAGGACCAACAGGACCAACAGCTCCACTGACCCGTCTCTTGAACAGCAAGCAGCTCTAAGGGATGCGATTTATTTGAACTGCCCTTTGATGCCCATCAGTGCCACCGAGGTGAGAGCATCCATTGAACAAGGTCTCGATGTGAGCCAACTTGTCCCTGAGTTGGTTCTGAACTATATTCAACAACAGGGTCTTTACTCAAAGTTTTCATGACAGAAGCAGCAGAAAAAAAAGACGTTCAAAAACTTCAACGCGTCATCGTCGATGCCCTAGAAGATGTCAAAGCGGTCAACATCGCCGTGTACAACACCGAGCACTTGTCCTCCTTGTTTGAAAGAGTGATCTTGGCCAGTGGAACCTCCAACCGCCAAACCAAGGCCCTGGCCGCCAATGTCCGAGACGAGGTGCGCAAGTCTGGTCACGGCAAACCTCGCATCGAGGGTGAAGAAAATGGCGAATGGATCATTGTCGATTGTGGTGCGGCTGTGGTCCACATCATGCAGCCCAACATCCGTGAGTATTACAATTTGGAGGAAATTTGGGGCGACAAGCCTGTGCGGCTTAAGTTTGGTGCGCCAAGACCCGTGTTTGCCCAGGCACAAGAGCCCAAAGAGCAAAAGAAAGCGTCCTCGAGCAAGACCTCCAGCAAAACCGCCAGCAAATCGGGCAGCAAAACCCCAAGCAAAACGGGCTCTGGCAAAACCTCCCCCCCCGCTCGCCCAGGCAGTTCCAGGTCAAGTGCAGCGCCGAAAAATTCGCGCTCACGCAAAGGCGCCGCTCGTGGACTTCAAACGGCCGTGGATCCCAAAACTGGGCTCACGGTGCCCGTCAACAACAGCCGCCGCGCGATTGATAAACGCCCCTATTTGGCCGAATTGCCTGCTGAGAGCCCCAAGGCGTCAGCGCCAGCCAGAGGCACTCAAAAGACGTCCACTGCGGCATCAAAGTCCAAAGCGACCCCTCCTTTAAAACCGCCTTCAAAAGCCCCTTCAAAAGCCCCTTTAAAATCGCCTTCAAGAGCGCCTGCAAGGTCGAGTTCGCCTGTGCCTGGTAAGTCCGCCCCCAAGCCCCGTGCTGCTGCGCCTAGCAAGCCCGCCGCTAAAAGGACCACAAAGAAGGCATGAAGATTTGGGTGATCGCCCTGGGCACGCGCATGCCCGCTTGGGCAGAGGCGGCGTGTGGGGATTTTTTAAAACGTTTCCCAAGCGACTGGCGTGTGCAGCTAAAGGCCCTTAAAACCCCAGCACGAGAGGGGCAAACGCCGTCTCAATTGATGCTCTTGGAGGCGCAAAAAATCACCGACGCTTTGCCCAAGGACGCTTTGGTGGTGGTCTTGGACGAGCGCGGCACTGCGCTCACGACCCTTGAGCTTTCACAGCGTTTTGATCGTTGGCGCGATATGGGCCAAGACATTGTGTTTGTGATCGGTGGACCTGATGGCATCGATGAGGCCTTCAAAAAGAGCGCCCATGAAATGATACGCTTGTCATCCATGACTTGGCCCCATGCCATGGTCAGGGTCATGTTGCTCGAACAGTTGTACCGCGTATTTTCCTTGCAAACTGGACACCCCTATCACCGCGAGTGAGAGTTCAGTGAGAGTTCAGTGAGAGTTCATCCCTTTCAAACACCCCCTTGAGGAGCCACGTTTTGAGCGCTTTTGTATACCTTGCCTCTCAAAGTCCAAGACGCCAAGAGTTGCTGGCTCAAATGGGCGTGCCTTTCAAACCCCTCTTGCCCGAGTCCAAAAACGCCCGCTCCTTGCATGCTCAACTGCTCGCGCTAGAGGCACTGGAAGCGCTCAAGCCTTCAGAGTCGGCCATTCAATATGTGCAGCGTGTGACTCGGCTCAAGTACCAAGCCGCTCGGCTTAGGGCGCAATCCTTGGGTTCGAAGTTTGATGCGAGTGCACCTGTGTTGTGTGCAGACACGACGGTCAGTTTGTCGGGTCGTATTTTGGGCAAACCCGTGGATGCCAAAGAGGCCCAAGAGATGATTGGCGCCTTGTCTGGACACACGCACCGCGTCTACACGAGTGTGGTGATCGGCACTGAACACCAGCAGCAGCAGCGCTTGAGCCGATCTTGGGTCACCATGGCGCCTTGGAGCGCGTCGCAAATAAAAGCCTATGTCGCCTCAAAAGAGTGGCAAGGCAAGGCCGGTGGCTACGCCATCCAAGGCAAAGCCAGTGGCATGATTTCATCCATCAAAGGGAGTTACTCAGGTATTATGGGTCTGCCCGTCTTTGAAGTCTCGCAGATGCTCAGAAGCTTTGGCATCGAGGTTTTGCAAAACGCAGTGCCAGACTGATTTCACTTAACCAACAAGCCATGCAGCAAGATATATTGATCAATTGGACCCCCCATGAAACCAGGGTCGCTGTCGTTGAAGGTGGTGCACTCCAAGAGGTGCACTTAGAGCGTGCCTTGGAGCGAGGCTTGGTGGGCAATGTGTACCTCGGACGCGTGGCTCGGGTGTTGCCAGGCATGCAGTCTGCTTTCATTGATATCGGCTTAGAGCGCGCGGCATTTTTGCACGTGGCCGATTTGCTCTCGAGTTTGAACGCCAGGCATGCCGATCTAGAAAGCCAGGCCAACGCAAGCGTGCTTCCCATTGAAAAGCAGGTCTTTGAGGGTCAAACTCTTTTGGTGCAGGTCATCAAAGATCCGATTGGCACAAAGGGCGCTCGGTTGTCCACTCAAATCAGCATTGCGGGGCGCTTTTTGGTCTACCTGCCTCAAGACCAGCACATCGGCGTCTCGCAAAAAATTCCTCTAGAGACCCGCGAGGTCCTCAAAAAACGGCTGATCAATTTGGCGGTCACGGCCTTTGCACCCCAGCCCACGGGAGGCTTTATTTTGCGCACGAACGCTGAAGATGCCAGTGACCAAGAGCTGTCTGATGATTTGGTGTACCTTAGAAAGACATGGGCTCGCATCCATGAACAAAGCAGCAAATTGCCACCCATGTCCAATTTGCACCAAGACTTGAGTTTGTTGCAACGCGTTTTGAGAGACATGGTCAGTGACATCACACAAAGCATTCGAATTGACTCCAAGGAGCAGTTCACGGCCTTGCATGCATTTGGAGAGGCCTTCATGCCTGCCTCGGTGAGTCGCTTGGTGCATTACACCGGAGAGCGCCCCATCTTTGATCTCTTTGGCATTGAAGATGATTTGGGCAAAGCGCTAGGGCGCCGGGTGGACTTGAAGTCGGGCGGGTACTTGATGATTGATCAAACCGAAGCTTTGACGACCATTGATGTCAATACCGGGGGCTTTGTGGGTGCAAGGAACTTTGATGAAACCATTTTCAAGACCAATTTGGAAGCCGCGGGTGCAATAGCCAGGCAATTGCGACTTCGAAATTTAGGGGGGATCGTCATTGCAGACTTCATAGACATGAGCAGCCTAGAACACCAGCAAGCCATTTTGCAAGAATTTGCCAAGCACTTGAAAAGAGACCGCGTGAAGACCATGGTGAGTGGGTTTTCTGGGCTGGGTTTGGTGGAGATGACTCGCAAGAGAACACGAGAGTCGTTGGCGCATTTGTTGTGTGAGCCTTGTAAGGCCTGCCAAGGCAAGGGACTTGTCAAAACGGCCAGAACTTTGGTCTATTCCATTTTGAGAGAGATTCTACGGGAAGCAAGACAATTCAATCCAAAAGAATTTCGAGTTGTGGCAACCCAAACGGTGATTGAGATGTTGCTCGATGAGGAGCGAGAGCACGTGGCCGCCTTGTCTGAGTTCATCGGCAAGCCCATCTCCTTGCAGGTCGACCCTATAATGGGAATAGAGCAATTTGATATCATTTTGATTTGAGCTGCACGCACCCAAAGCACATGCAAGCGTGTGCTTTGCACGCGGCTTTTTGGAGTGCTAGGCGTTGGCGTTGAATTTTCTACATTTGGGTCTTTTATCCCCCAGGCATTCGGTCCTTGAATTTTGATTAACTTATGCAGCACTACTCCATTTTGACTTACCATCAAATCGACCAAGCTCCACCGCCCCCAGCGACATTTCGAAGTCTGTATGTCACGCCTGCATCTTTTCGCTTGCAAATGATCACGCTCAAAAGACTGGGCTATCAAGGCGTGTCCATGCAAGAACTCATGCCTTATGTGCGTGGAGAAAAAAAGGGAAAAGTCATTGGATTGACCTTTGATGATGGATACACCAATAATTTAACCAATGCACTGCCTGTTTTAAAAGAGTTTGACTTTACTGCCACTTGTTACGTGGTGAGCCATTTAATGGGGCAACACAATCAATGGGATACGCCCAACGGTGTGCGCCAGGCGCAATTGATGAG
>Ga0114978_10001666_pt1 | contig 18659 bp, 13 predicted proteins | sample S_140212_EF_Meta_FD_87027 | JGI IMG/M metagenome (GOLD analysis project Ga0114978, IMG submission 87027) | Freshwater microbial communities from Lake Simoncouche, Canada to study carbon cycling - S_140212_EF_MetaG | ecosystem: Environmental > Aquatic > Freshwater > Lake | place: Lake... | reverse complement strand
ACGTTTTATCCCAGTCCAATGGCCACAGCCACAGCCATGTACCACACCACCAAAAATCCTTTGCGCAAAATTACGCGTGACAGCGAAAAGGTTGACGTGGTCAAAGGCGAAAAGCGCCGCAGATTGCACAAAGCGTTTTTGCGGTATCACGATGCCAAACATTGGCCGCTGTTGCGTGATGCACTCAAGGCCATGGGCCGATCAGACCTCATCGGCAATGGCAAGCATCACTTGATCCCTACATGGCAACCGTTGTCAGATGATTATCAGAGTGCGCGCCGCAAAAACAGCACGCCCAGCACAACAGCATCAGCCAAAAGAGGCAATGTTCTCACACAGCACACAGGTTTGCCGCCGCGGAAAAAAAGTTGAAGCATTGAAAAATTGCCAGCAGCGCTCAGTGCAAGACTAAGACTGCAACACTTGAAGCAATTCAGTTTCTATTTCTATTTGTTCACGGTTGTGTTGAAGCGCCGAACCTTCAATCAAGAACGTGTCTTCAACGCGTTCGCCTAAGGTGCTGATTTTGGCCAATTTCAGGCTAATGCTGTGTTTGGCCAGCACAGTGGCCACGCTGTAGAGCAATCCCATTTTGTCGCTGGCGGAAATGGCCAAAAGCCAACTCTGAGCTTTTTCATCGGGGTGCAAAGTGATGCGAGGTGCAATGGGAAAGTTCTTGACGCGCCTTGAGACTCGCCCCTTGGTGGGGGGTGGCAGGCTGCCTTTTTGGTTGATAGTGACGCTAAGACCAGACTCCACCATGGTGATCAGTTCGCGATAGTGCTCTGGTAGAAGCGAGGTCACCACTTGAAAAGTATCTAAGGCATAGCCATTCTTAGCCGTATGAATCTTGGCATCCAAAATGCTGAACCCGGCTTGATCAAAGTAACCACAGATTCGCGCAAATAAATCTGTTTGGTCTTCTGTGTAAACCAACACTTGAAGCCCTTCACCCAGGGGGGAAATTCTGGCCCGGACAATGCATTTGCCATTCATGTTGGAAACAGGGGCTACTTCATCGCGAGAGATGTACCTTGATAGTTGTCTGGCATGCCATGCAATTTCACTGGCATCGTGACGCATGAAATAGCCGACATCCAATGTGTCCCATAAGGCTTTTTGACCATCGTGGGGCTCGGAGTGTCTTGCCAACTCGACCAGCGCCTCGCGTTTGCGTGATTCAACTTCGGCGTTGGCATCAGGGGCTCTGCCGCCCAGTACACGCAAGGTGTACTTGTAAAGGTCTTCTAGAAGTTTACCCTTCCAGGCATTCCAAACTTTGGGGCTGGTGCCACGAATATCTGCAACGGTGAGAAGGTACAAAGCAGTCAGTCGACGTTCATTGCCGACGCGTTTGGCAAATGCTGCAATGACGTCAGGGTCACTGAGATCTTCTTTTTGTGCCACATGACTCATCATCAAATGTTCACCAACCAAAAAAGCAATGAGCTTGGCATCGTCTGAACCGATGCCATGTTGTCGACAAAAGCGCTTGACCTCTAAGACGCCCAGTTTTGAATGGTCACCGCCCCGGCCCTTGGCAATGTCATGGAACAAAGCTGCGGTGTAGAGAATGAAAGGCTTGTCCCAACCGGCTGCCAGTTGAGAGCAAAAAGGGTATTCGTGTGCATGATCGGCTATGAAGAAACGCCGCACATTTCGCAGGACCATCAGGATGTGTTGGTCGACTGTGTAAACGTGAAACAGGTCGTGCTGCATTTGACCCACAATGTTTCTAAACACCCACAGGTAGCGTCCCAGAACAGAAGTCTGATTCATCAGGCGCAGGGCATGTGTAATGCCTTGGCTTTCCTGAAGAATTTTTAAGAAAGTGGCTCGGTTGACAGGGTCTCGCCTAAAGTTGGCATCCATCACGCCGCGTACGTTGTAAAGTGCACGCAGTGTTTTAGCCGACAGCCCCTTAACCCCAGGCGTCTGCTGAAAAAGCAAAAAAGTTTCTAAGATGGCATGGGGGTGTTTTTGATAGAGATCGTCTTGAGCCACTTCCAAAAGCCCGTTGATTTCTAAAAAATGCTCGTTGAGCATGCGCACTTCAATTCGAAGATCGCCACGTTGTGCTTGCAAGTGCTCTTCAATGTTCAAAAGCAAAATTTGGTTCAGTTGAGTGACTGCTTTGGCCGCCCAGTAATACTGACGCATCAAGACTTCACTGGCTCTTTGCTTGTGCTTACCTTCAGGGGTGCTTTGGGCTTTGTAGCCAAATGCTTCTGCCAAGGCATGTTGCAAATCAAATACCAAGCGATCTTCTCGCCGCTTAGCCAGCAAATGAAGCCTTGCACGAATCAGGCTGAGCACGGCTTCGTTGCGTTTAATTTGCTTGACTTCTAGCTGTGTGGCCAAACCTCTGGCGGCCAGATCGTCCCATGTGTGGCCTAAGCCTGCTGCTCTTGCAACCCATAAAATAATTTGGAGATCTCGCAGCCCGCCGGGTGACTCTTTGCAATTGGGTTCAAGAGAGTAAGGTGTGTTTTCAAACTTGTTATGGCGTTGATTCAATTCAAGAGTTTTAGCGACAAAGAATGCATGGGGATCCATGGCTTCTTGGTAACTTTGTTCAAACTGCTGGAACAGCGCCAGATTGCCTGTCAGGAGTCGACTCTCTAAAAGCGAAGTTTTGACGGTGATGTCTTTTTCGGACTCTTCTAGGCAATCTCTGAGGGTTCGAACACTAGAGCCAATTTCAAGGCCACTGTCCCAACAACTGCCGATGAAGGTCTCTAACTTGGCTTTCAGCACAGGAGATTCTTCTGCTACGACGCTGTCTGGCAGTAAAACCAAAACATCAACATCTGAAGACGGAAAGAGCTCTCCGCGACCATAGCCGCCAACGGCAATCAATGCTGCACTTTGCCCAAAATCAGCATTGCGCCAAAGTTGCACAAGCAGTTTGTCTGCAAGTTTGGCCACGCGAACCAATGTGGGTTTGAGTCCTCGTCCATTGGCCGTGGTTTTGTCAATGTGAGACCACAGGGTCTGCTTTTCCTGTCGGTATTTTTCTTTCAATGCCGACAAATCGGTCATGCTTTAACCTTTGACAAAATCAGGCGCAGGCGGACTTCCGGCTGACAGTGTGAGCACTTCATAGCCGGTCTCGGTGACCAAAATGGTATGTTCCCATTGAGCTGACAAACTTCTGTCTTTGGTGACGATGGTCCAACCGTCGCCCATTTCTTTGATGTCTCGCTTGCCGGCATTGATCATGGGCTCGATGGTGAACGTCATACCCGCTTTAAGTTCATCCAAGGTGCCAGGTTTCCCATAATGCAAAACTTGTGGCTCTTCGTGAAAGACGCGGCCAATGCCATGGCCACAAAATTCTCTGACAATTGAAAAGCCTAAGTTTTCGGCGAACTTTTGAATGGCCCACCCAATGTCGCCTAAGTAGGCGCCAGGCTTGACCTGCACGATGCCGTGCCACATGGCCTCATAGGTCACAGCGCAAAGACGTTTGGCTGCGATGGAGGCATCGCCCACAATGAACATGCGGCTGGTATCTCCATGCCAGCCATCTTTGATGACCGTGATGTCGATGTTGACAATATCGCCCTTTTTGAGCAACTTTTCGTTGGGAATGCCATGGCAGACTTGGTGATTGATGGAGGTACAAATTGACTTGGGGTAGGGCGAGTAACCCGGCGGCTGATAATTCAGGGGGGCGGGTATGGTGCCTTGAACCTGGACCATGTAATCATGAGCCAGTTTGTCCAGCTCGTTGGTCGTGACGCCAGGTTTCACAAAGGGCGTCAAATAGTCCAGGACTTCAGATGCCAGTCGGCCCGCCACACGCATGCCGGTGGCGCCATCATTGTCTTTAAGGGTGATTGTCATGGGGCACGATTATCCCATCCTAAGCCGAACTTTGCAGAAATGTGCACTGCCAGCGGTTAAAATAATGCTTCGTTCAATGCCCCAGTCAGCGGTATTTGAGAAACCTTTCTCTATTGCCCTCAAGGCCACCCTGTGACCCTGCAAACTCTTATCTTGGAAGGCGGTAACGCCCTCAGCGATTTTCGGATCCAGCAATTGCTCCCGCGCTTGCAATTTATTTGCCCTGGCATCAGGGCGTTGACGGGCCAGTATGTGCACTTGGTTGCCAGTGTCTCGCCTCTTGACCCTGTGCAAAAGTCTGTTTTGTCTGAGCTTCTTACCTATGGTGAACCCTTCAACGCTACGGCTTCATCGAACCCCTCTACAAGCCTTCAAATTTTTGTAACGCCCAGACTTGGCACAGTGTCGCCTTGGGCGTCGAAAGCAACTGACATCGCTCACAACTGTGGGTTGATGGTCCGCCGCATTGAACGCTTGGTGGTGTATTCATTGCATTTTAAAAATACTTCAGCGGCCCAAACCCCTACGGCTGACATTCTCTTGAATTTGTCAGACTTGTTGCACGACAGAATGACTGAGTCCATTCTTGCAAAACAAGAAGATGCCTTGGCTCTGTTTACCGAGTTGCAGGCTCAATCCCTTTTGCATGTCGATGTGCTTGCAGGCGGCCGCGAAGCTTTGGTGAAAGCCAACCAAGAATTTGGCCTGGCTTTGGCAGAAGACGAAATAGATTACCTCTTGAGCTCATTCAAACAGTTGGGCAGAAACCCCAGTGATGTTGAACTGATGATGTTTGCCCAAGCAAACAGCGAGCACTGCAGGCACAAAATTTTCAATGCGCAATTCACCATCGATGGAAAAGACCAAACGCACAGTCTGTTTGGCATGATTCGACATACCCATCAACAAAATCCTCAACATACGGTGGTTGCTTATTCAGACAACGCGTCTGTCATGGTAGGCCATGACGTAGAACGTTTTGTGGCCAAACAAGGGGGTGTCTATCAAAAAGAAGCGGCGCTGCACCATGTGCTGATGAAGGTTGAAACCCACAATCATCCAACCGCTATTTCGCCTTTTCCTGGCGCCTCTACGGGCGCCGGTGGTGAAATTCGAGATGAAGGCGCAACCGGACGCGGCTCCAAACCCAAGGCGGGTTTAACAGGCTTCACAGTCTCTAAATTGTGGGACAGTCCTCATGGCAAACCTGAGCACATTGCAAGCCCTCTGCAAATCATGACGGAAGGGCCTCTAGGAGGCGCAGCGTTCAACAATGAATTTGGTCGTCCCAATTTGTTGGGTTACTTTCGTGAATACGAGCAAGTGGTCGATGACGTTGTTCGTGGCTATCACAAGCCCATCATGATTGCAGGCGGTTTGGGTGTCATTGACGCTCTTCAAACTCAGAAAATTCAATTCCCTGCTGGCACCCTTTTGGTTCAATTGGGCGGTCCCGGAATGCGCATTGGCATGGGTGGCAGTGCGGCCAGTTCAATGGCTTCGGGTGCCAATGCCGCCAACTTAGATTTTGACTCTGTACAACGCGGCAATCCCGAAATTGAAAGGCGCGCGCAGGAAGTCATTAACCATTGCTGGATCATGGGCCACGCCAATCCTATCTTGGCGATTCATGACGTAGGTGCTGGTGGTTTGTCAAACGCCTTTCCAGAATTAACCAACGATGCAGGGCGAGGAGCACGCTTCGATTTGCGGGCAGTTCCTTTAGAGGCTTCGGGCCTCTCACCCAAAGAAATCTGGTCAAATGAAAGTCAAGAGCGGTATGTCTTGGCCATTGCGCCTGAATCGCTTCATTTGTTCAAATCGTTTTGTGATCGCGAGCGCTGCCCATTTGCGGTGGTGGGTGTTGCCACAGACGAACGCCAGCTGATTGTGTCTGACGGCAATGACTTAGGCGAGAGTTCGAAGCATCCTGTGAACATGCCGATGAATGTGTTGTTGGGCAAACCCCCCAAAATGCATCGCGATGTCATTTCTGTGCAACGCAACACCACGCCATTGAATCTGACCGGTGTGAGTTTGCACGAATCTATCTTGAGTGTGCTCAGTCATCCTACGGTTGCATCAAAACGATTCCTCATTACCATTGGGGATCGAACTGTGGGCGGTTTAACTCACCGAGATCAAATGGTGGGGCCATGGCAAGTACCCGTGGCCGATTGCGCAGTGACATTGGCGGACTATCAAGGCTTTCAAGGGGAGGCCATGAGCATGGGCGAACGAACGCCCTTGGCCAGCGTGAATGCAGCTGCTTCGGGACGCATGGCGGTGGCTGAGGCCATCACCAATTTGTTGGCTGCCCCCATTGAACTTGATCGCGTCAAACTCAGTGCCAACTGGATGGCTGCGTGTGGCGAACCTGGCGAAGATGCGGCGCTTTACGAAACCGTGAAGGCGGTAGGCCTCGAATTGTGCCCAACCCTGGGCATTTCCATTCCTGTGGGCAAAGACAGTTTGTCGATGAAAACACAATGGTCAGAAGAGGGCGTTGCGCACAAAGTGACTTCGCCTGTGAGTTTGATCGTCAGTGCATTTGCCAGCTTAAAAGATGTACGCGGTACCCTGACGCCGCAATTGAATGCCCTTATTGCAGACTCGTCTTTGATTTTGATTGACCTCGGGCAAGCAAAAAACCGCATGGGCGGCAGCATCTTGAGCCAAGTTCTGAATCAATCAGGCGATCGAGTCCCCGACTTAGATGCACCCGAAAACTTGGTGAACTTGGTCAAGGTCATTAATTTGCTTCGCTCACAAGGCAAAATTTTGGCCTACCATGATCGAAGTGATGGTGGTTTGTTGAGCGCCGTGGCAGAGATGTGTTTCGCAGGTCAAGTGGGCGTTGCCCTCAATCTGGACATGTTGGTCACAGAAGGTGATGGTATTTCTGACAGTCGTGCTGAGTACGGTGATGCCAAAAATTGGGCGCAGCAAGTCAGTGCCCGAAGAGAAGAGTTGAGCCTCAAGGCTTTGTTCAACGAAGAGTTGGGCGTGGTCATTCAAATTGCAACCCAAGACCGTGCAGAGGTGATGCAAGCCTTGCGGGAGCACAGCCTCTCCAAACATAGCCATGTTGTTGGCAAAACGAGACCGACTCTTTCAGCCATCGACAAAGGCGTGGGTGCTTTGAGTATTTGGCGCGATGCCAAAGAAATTTTCACTGCGAAGTTAGAAGATTTGCACCAAGTTTGGGACAGCGTCAGCTGGAAAATTTGCCAACAACGCGATAACGCTGCCTGCGCAGACATGGAGCATGCAGGTGTGGGTCTTTTGAGCAATCCAGGCTTGCATGTTTCTCTCAGCTTTAAGCCAGAAGAGAATGTGGCAGCACCTTGGCTCAATGTGTCGAAACCTCGTGTTGCTATCTTGCGAGAGCAAGGCGTCAATTCGCATGTAGAAATGGCCTATGCTTTTGCCCAAGCAGGATTCGAGTCGCACGATGTCCACATGACTGACTTACAAACAGGCCGAGTGAGTTTGAAAAATTTTCAAGGGCTCGTGGCCTGTGGTGGCTTCAGTTATGGCGACACTTTAGGCGCTGGCATCGGTTGGGCACGCAGCATTACTTTCAATCCATTGTTGTCTGATGAATTCAAAGCTTACTTTTCACGCACAGACACTTTTGGTTTAGGGGTGTGCAATGGCTGCCAGATGTTTGCTGAATTGGCCGACATCATTCCGGGCGCGCAAGACTGGCCTAGATTTACAAGCAATCAAAGTGAACGCTTTGAAGCTCGACTTTCAATGGTCGAAGTCTTGCCATCGCCCAGTCTTTTCTTCCAAGACATGGCTGGAAGCCGCATGCCCATTGCTGTAGCGCATGGCGAAGGATTCGCCAACTTCAAGTTTCGTGGTCATGCTGAAAGAGCCATTGCGGCCATGAGATTTGTTGACAACGCGGGCGCAGTGACAGAAAACTATCCTGCCAATCCCAATGGCAGCCCTGAAGGCCTGACCGCTGTCACCACACCTGATGGGCGATTTACCGCCATGATGCCGCACCCTGAGCGAGTCTTTCGAAATGTTCAAATGAGCTATACCCCCGAAGATGTGTCGGCGTTCAGCCCCTGGCTCAGAATGTGGCAGAACGCAAGGCGCTGGGTACAGTAAAAAAGCACTTGAACCGTGAAGTCCTAAGTGCTTTGTGAGCCCTTTAAAACCAGGGCAGCCTGAAGTCAAAGTTCTTTATTTAACTTTGGCCTTAGCGCGCAAATCTTCTTGGAATTTGCCCAATTTAGATTGGGTCAGTTGTTGGCTAATTTGTGGTTTCACTTCGTCCAATTTGGGCAACTGTGCTTCACGCACGTCATCGACACGAATGATGTGAAAACCGAATTGGCTCTTCACGGGCGTGTCAGTCAGTTGACCTTTTTCAAGCTTGACCATGGCATTGGAAAACTCGGGGACGTAACTGGCTGCACTGGCCCAATCTAGATCGCCACCGTTGGCGCCTGAGCCAGGATCTTTAGAAGCTTTCTTCGCCAAATCTTCAAACTTGCCACCTTTTTTCAGCTCGGCAATGAGGGCCTTGGCTTCGTCTTCATTTTCAACCAAGATGTGACGAGCGCGGTATTCTTTCCCACCATTGGCAGTAACAAACTTGTCATATTCTGCTTTGATTTCTGCGTCGGTGACGGGGTTTTTCTTTTGGAAGTTGGCAAACAACTCGCGAATCAAAAGGCTCTGACGGGCTAATTCAAGTTGTGCTTTGTAGTCTTCGGTAGCGTCTAAGCCGCGTTTACGAGCTTCTTGCATGAAGATTTCACGGGCAATCAGTTCTTCTTTGATTTGCGCCAAGATTTCGGGTGTGACGGGTCTGCCAGAGCGCTCAACTTGCTGTTTCAACGCCTCAACGCGTGAACTGGGCACAGGCTTTCCGTTGACCACTGCCAAATTCTGCGCCATCGCGGAAAAGCTCAACGCTGCGACCAAGCTCAAGGCCAATTTCGAAAGTTTCATCAGATTCCTCAGATTGCAATTAAATTTAGTTGGATCGAAATTCTATGGCCAGCGCGTGGAGTCCATTGTCCAAGAATTCTTGGAGCGAATCATACACAAGACGGTGACGTTGGACGCGGTTGAGTTTCTCAAAATGAGAAGATGCAATCAAAACCCTGAAATGGCTGTTGAGCCCTGACTCACTGGCGCCAGAATGGCCCGCATGTTGTGCGCTTTCGTCAATCACCTCTAGAAAACTAGGTTCAAACCTGTTTTTCAAGGCGGCCACCATGAGAGGCTGCCATGAGGAATTCGTGGGAAGGCTTGTTTTGAGATTCATGTGGGAGCTTTACTTGCTGGCTTCATCTTCAGCATGATTTTCTGAGGGGGGAACGTGCCTGGCAATGTAAATACCAGTTCCAACAATGAAAATCAGTGGGAAAATATAGCCCCAAATTTTGAAATTCACCCATTCTTCAGTGCTGAATTCGTAAGCCACGTAAGCATTGATTGAAGCCATGAAAATACAGTAAGCAATCCAAGCCATGCTCAAATGATGCCAATTGGCATCGGGTAATTTGACCTGACTCCCCAGCATGGTCTTTAAGAAGTTTTTCTTGAAGACAAACTGTGAAAAAAATAATCCGAGTGCCACGCAGCTGTAAAGGAGCGTTGGCTTGTATTTGATAAACCGGTCGTCTTGCAAGATAAGGGTCAAGCCGCCAAAGACCACAATCAAGACCAAGGTCACCTTTTGAAGTGTGGCCAGCTTGCCATCAAGGCGGTACATCAGAAGGCTTTGCACCACGGTGGCCGCCATCAAGACGGCAGTTGCTTCATAGATCGAACTGAATTTGTACGCTGCGAAAAAAAGCAGAATCGGAAAAAGGTCTAGCGCTATTTTCATCTTAGCTTTTCTGAAAGCTCAAGGAAGCTGAGTTCATGCAATAACGAAGCCCAGTTGGCTCGGGGCCATCCTCAAAAACATGGCCCAAATGAGCCCCACATTGGGCGCAAACACTCTCAACACGGACCATGCCGTGGCTGCGATCTACCTTTTGTGCAACGGCATCAGGATCGGCAGATTGGTAAAAAGAAGGCCAGCCACAACCGGCGTCAAATTTAGTCGATGAATCAAAAAGCTTGGCATCGCAACAAATGCAATTGTATTGACCAGGCTCCCAATGAGTTTCGTACAAACCCGTGAAAGGACGCTCTGTGGCTGCTCGGCGAGTGACTTCAAAAGCCAGAGGCTCTGCATTTTTAGCAATGAGCCAAGCTCGCCATTCGGCATCTGTTTGGGGTAATTGGCTTTGCGACATGGTGAAAGTCTAACTGTTGAAATGCAGGGTTTGACAGTGCTTTGAAAAATTTGCTCAAGAAGAGCAACTGATCTCAATGCCCGCAGCCCAGTCAGGTGGCAAATTGGCGTACTTCTCAAACTGGGGCTGCTCTTCGCAGGGAGTCTGAAGCAATTTGTAAAGAACATCGACCTCAGAGTGGTCACCCATTTTTGACTTTTGAATGGCTGCTTCGGCCAAATGATTCCGAAGTACATATTTGGGATTGACTTCAAGCATTCGGCGAACTGCCAAACCCGACGGACTCAGCTGCAAACGCGACAAATAGCGATCTCGCCATGAGCCCCAGCTCGATTGATCGATGAACAAATCGGCAACAGACCGCCATTCTGCACTTGCAGCTTGTGTGGTGGGTGCTGCATGGCTTAATCTGCGCCAAAAAATTGTGAAATCAACCTGCTCATTGGCAAGCAATTGAAGCACATCGTTTAAGAGTGTCTTGTCAACATTGGCAAGGTCTGGATCTACTTGTTGATCCAGGCCTAACTTATTCATAAAGCCAATTTCCCAGCTTTCTGCAAAGGCGGATTTGTAATTTTCCAAGGCTTTCATGGCCAAATCCTGTTCCTCAATCAGCGGCATCAAAGCTTGGGCCAAACAAAATAAATTCCAGTAAGCCACTTGCGGTTGCCGATCGTAGGCATAACGCCCCATTGAGTCGGAATGGTTGCAAATGTGCTGCGGGTTGAAACCATCTAAAAATTGGAAGGGGCCGTAATCGAGTGTGAGCCCCAGTATGCTCATGTTGTCGGTGTTCATGACGCCATGACAAAAACCCACGCCTTGCCACTTTGCGATCAGTTCAGCAGTGCGCACTGTGACCTTTTGCAAAAGCATGGCATAGGGGTTATCCGAGACGAAGTCCTCTGTTTGAAAATGATGCGAAATGACAAAGTCAGCCAATTGCTTCAAGTGATCAATACCTTTTGCAGAGGCATCGTTTGCAAAATGTTCAAAGTGCCCAAAACGAATGAAGCTGGGGGCGGTTCGGGTCACAATGGCTGCTGTTTCAAGCTCTTCGCGAAGAACGGGTAGCGGGGAGCCGGTTAAACAAAGGGCTCGCGTTGTAGGAATTCCCAATCCGGCCATGGCCTCACTGCAAAGGTACTCTCGAATACTTGAGCGCAAAACGGCTCGGCCATCTCCCATTCTGGAGTAAGGCGTCTTGCCAGCGCCTTTGAGTTGTATCTCTAGAGCGCCTTTCGGGCTGGCATATTCACCCAAGCTCAATGCGCGGCCATCGCCCAATTGGCCAGCCCATTGACCAAATTGGTGCCCACTATAGACACTGGCTCGGGGCGCCATGCCCTCCCAGAGGCCATTGCCACTGAAAACAGCGAGGCCCTCGGGACCATTGAGCCACTCGTAAGGCAAACCCAAATCTTGCCCAAGTTTGAAATTTTGGGCAACCCAGCGAGGCTCCGGAAAAGGCGTGGGCATTACCTCTGTTGAGAAGCTAGGCCCCATTGAATTCATTCGGTTGATCCATGTCATATGGTCTATTGTCTTCGCCTTTGGATGTACTTGCGGCACCACTGGTTTTGAGTGCCACTGTGACAGACGTGCTAAAAAGCGGTTTCTTGCAATAATTTGGGGTGTTTATGTTCGGACTGATGCAACAGCAATCTTTGCTGATTTCTTCCTTGATTGAATTTGCCAATCGGCATCATGGTGACGGCGAAGTTGTTTCTAGGCGCGTAGAGGGTGACGTTCACAAATATACGTGGGCGGATGTCGCCAACCGATCTAGACAGATGGCCAATGCTCTAGATGGTTTGAAATTGGCCCAAGGCTCGCGCGTTGCCACTTTGGCATGGAACGGCTACAGACACCTTGAACTTTATTTTGGTGTCAGCGGATCTGGGCGGGTTTTGCATACATTGAATCCTAGGTTGCATCCAGACCAAGTGGTTTGGATTGCCAACCATGCAGAAGATCAAATCCTATTTTTTGACATGACTTTTTTGCCTTTGGTTCAAGCGGTCCATGCCAAATGCAGCTCAATCAAACACTGGGTGGCCATGTGCGATGAAGACAAATTGCCCAAAGACTCTGGCATTCCCAATTTAACCAGTTATGAGTCCTTGATTGCGGCTCAATCAATGCAATTCGAATGGCCGCAACTGGACGAAAACACGGCTTCCAGCATGTGTTACACCAGTGGCACAACGGGCAATCCCAAAGCAGCGCTGTACAGTCACCGTTCTACTTTGTTGCATGCCTATGCTGCGGCTTTGCCTGATGTGATGTGCATTTCTGCACGTGATTCCATCTTGCCGGTCGTGCCCATGTTCCATGTGAATGCATGGGGCATCCCCTACAGCGCTGCCATGACGGGCGCGAAATTGGTGTTTCCGGGACCCGCATTGGATGGCAAATCGATCTATGAATTGATTGAGGCTGAGAAGGTCACCTTCGCTGCCGGTGTTCCCACAGTTTGGCAAATGCTGTTAAGTCACATGAAACCCAATGCTTTGAGCTTCAGTTCCCTCAAGCGGACAGTCATTGGGGGCTCGGCTTGTCCGCCGGCCATGATCGATGCTTTCCGTGAGTTGTATGGCGTCGATGTTTTGCATGCCTGGGGTATGACAGAGATGAGCCCTCTGGGAACACTGTGTACCTTGAAAAACAAACACCTCAATTTGCCAGAAGAGGCGCAAATGAAATTGCGATTGAAGCAGGGCCGCGCCATTTTCGGAGTGGACATGAAAATTGTGAACGAGGCGGGTGAGTCCTTGCCGCACGATGGCAAAACCTATGGCGATTTGTTGGTCAAAGGTCCTTGGATTATTCGTGACTATTTCAAGCAAGAGGGACTCTCGCCCTTGGTAGATGGCTGGTTTCCAACGGGTGATGTGGCCACCATTGACGAAGATGGCTTCATGCAAATCACGGATCGCAGCAAAGATGTGATCAAGTCTGGCGGTGAATGGATCAGCTCCATTGACATTGAGAACATTGCCATGGCACACCCAGACATCATGATGGCCGCTTGCATTGGCATGCCGCATCCTAAGTGGGATGAGCGGCCAGTGGTCTGCGTCGTGAAAAAACCTGGTGCCAATCTGACCGGGTCAGACTTGCTGAAGTTTTATGAGGGTAAAACGGCCAAGTGGCAGATTCCCGATGATGTCATTTTTGTGGAGGCAATACCCTTGGGTGCAACAGGGAAAATGTTGAAAACCAAGCTACGCACCCAATTGGCAGACTACAAGTTGCCAAACCTCTGATGGGAATCAATTTATTTGATTTTTTTGTTTTTTGGGGTTTACTAAGTCGCTTTTGCGATAGCGCCTAGGGCAAACCCCGACCGGCAAAGCTGACAAAACAGTTACGCTGACACCGTTATATTTTTTCATAACTGTTGGAGCTAAATATGAAATTTGCAGTTCGTTCGATTGCCGTTGCCTCCTTGGCATTGTGTGCATTTGGTGCTTTTGCTCAAAAAGGCGAAACAGTCAAGATTGCATGGATTGACCCCCTGTCAGGCCTCATGGCACCTGTGGGCAATAACCAACTCAAAAGCTTTCAGTTTTTCGCAGAAAAGTACAGTGCGATCAACAAGGCTGGCGTCAAGTTTGAAGTGGTTGGTTTTGACAATAAATTAAGCCCTGCAGAAAGCTTGAACGTTTTGAAGGCTGCAACTGACCAAGGTATTCGTTACATCACCCAGGGCAATGGTTCGGGTGTTGCAGGTGCTTTGATTGAGGCCGTCAGCAAGTACAACGAGCGCAATCCGGGCAAAGAAATTATTTTCTTGAACCACTCTGCGGTAGATCCTGACTTTACCAACAGCAAGTGCAACTATTGGCACTTCCGTTTTGACGCAGACACCTCCATGAAGATGGAAGCCCTGACGACCTTCATGAAAGATCGTCCAGAAACCAAGAAAATTTTCTTGCTGAATCAAAACTATTCTCACGGTCACCAAGTGGCAAAGTTCTTCAAAGAAGGCATCAGTCGCAAGCGTCCTGACATTCAAATCGTGGGTGAGGATTTGCACCCATTGGCGCAAGTTCGCGATTTTGCGCCCTACATCGCCAAAATTAAAGCCTCTGGCGCTGATACGGTTGTGACCGGTAACTGGGGCTCTGACTTGGCCCTCTTGGTGAAGGCTGCCAACGAAGGTGGTTTCAATGGTAACTTCTACACTTATTACACAGGCGTCACTGGAACACCTACAGCTCTGGGCAAAAATGGGGAAGGTCGTGTTTTCCAAATTGCCTATGGTCATTACAAAATGGGTGGTCAGATGGACAAATGGCAAGACGAGTTCAAAGCCAAATTCAACGACGACTTTTACACAGGTTCAGTTCACAGCATTTTTGCCACCTTGGGTGATGCCATGGCCAAAGCCAAGTCCACCGATCCTGTGAAAGTGGCGGCAGCTTTGGAAGGTTTAAAAACCACCAGCGTTTTCAATGGTGAAATTGAAATGCGCAAGACTGACCACCAACTACAGCAACCCCTGTACCTCACGGTCTGGAGCAAAGTTGATAAAAAATACAACTACAGCGTTGAGAACACTGGCATGACCTTGGTGCCTGTGAAAGAGTTCCCATCCTACGTTTCAAGCACGCCCACCAGCTGCCAGATGAAGCGTCCAGGCTAATTGAAGTAAGTCTTGAGCAGGGCCCGCTCCTCTGGGGGTCGGGCCCTTCTTGTTTTATGTGACTTGCCATGGTTGGCAGAAGGTAGTTTTTTATGGAGTTCTTCATCATCTCCATGCTCAATGGATTGAGTTATGGGTTGCTGCTTTTTATGCTGAGTTCAGGGCTCACGCTGATTTTCAGCATGATGGGCGTCTTGAATTTCGCTCATGCATCTTTTTACATGATTGGAGCCTATTTTGGGTACACCCTCACCAATGTGATTGGTTTCTGGCCGGCTCTGATCATCGCGCCTTTTTTGGTGGGTGGCTGCGGCGTTATTTTTGAACGCTTGACATTGCGCAAAGTTCATAAATTCGGGCACGTTCCCGAACTCTTGGTGACGTTTGGCTTGTCCTATATTGTTTATGAATTGGTTCAGTTGATTTGGGGTCGAACTGCTGTTGAATTCACACCGCCAGAGTTGCTCAAAGGCTCGGCATTCACACTTATTAATAACGCAACGACTGGACTTCAGTTGGTATGGGGCGCAGCGCCTGCAGAAATGTGCAGTGCGACTGATGCCGCCATTCGAATTGTGTGTTCTCCTTTTCCCGCGACTCGGGCTTTCATGATGTTTGTGGCCTTGCTCATGTTGCTCGCTTTGTGGTTGCTTCTCACCAAGACACGCATTGGTTTGGTCATTCAAGCCGCACTGACGCATCCTGAAACCGTCGAGGCCCTCGGACACAATGTGCCACGTGTTTTCATGTTGGTATTCGGTGCAGGAACCGGCTTGGCAGGTTTGGCAGGCGTCATTGGTGGCAGCACCTTTGTGACCGAACCCGCTATGGCTGCCACAGTAGGCTCCGTCATCTTTGTGGTGGTGGTTGTGGGAGGGATGGGATCTTTATCGGGTGCTTTCCTGGCTTCGGTGCTCATCGGCGTCATTCAAACTTTCGCCATTGCGTTTGATTATTCATTTGTGAGCGTGTCCAAAGACCTTGGCTTTCAACTTTCAAGTGCCATGCAAAACAACTCATTCTTGAAGTTAACCGTTTCGCAAGTGGCGCCCATCCTGCCATACCTGTTCTTGGTGTTGATTTTGATATTCCGTCCAAAGGGGCTTCTGGGCACTCGGGAGGGATGACAGGATGAAAACTTACCAATTCAAACCCTACAACGTTGGCCGATGGCTCATTTGGAGCCTTTTTGCCATTGTCTTAATTTTCGCGCCGCTTATTTTTACCAGCAATTTGTCGGGCACCATGCTGGCTCAAATGGGCATCGCCATCATTGCCTGCCTTTCCTACAACATTTTGTTGGGTCAAGGCGGTATGCTAAGTTTTGGTCATGCGGTCTATACGGGACTGGGCTCCTTTGTGGCAATCCATGCTCTTAACTCAATTACCGCGGGCACTTCCCAAATTCCTGTCAGTCTTCTCCCCTTGGTTGGCGGCTTCGCAGGTATTGGGTTTGCCGTTTTGCTAGGTTATGTCACAACCAAAAAATCGGGCACACCCTTTGCCATGATTACTTTGGGCGTAGCAGAACTGGTGTTTGCAATGTCCCTCATGTTTTCCGAATTTTTTGGTGGAGAAGCCGGTATCTCTGGCAATCGCGTGGCAGGTCAAACAATTTGGGGCATCACTTATGGACCCCAAATTCAAATTTACTATTTGATTGCCATTTACACCTTTATCTGTGTGGCCCTCATGTATGCATTCACCCAAACGCCTTTGGGCAGAATTTTGAATGCGGTACGTGACAATCCAGAGCGAGTTGAATTCATTGGCTATAACACGCAACGTGTTCGATACTTTGCTTTCATCATTGCAGGTTTTTTTGCAGGTATCTCCGGTGGTTTGGGAGCGCTCAATTTCGAAATTGTCACATCCGAGGTGGTCGGAGCAGGGCGCTCTGGCGGCTACCTCTTGTTCACCTTCTTGGGTGGTGCAACTTTCTTTTTTGGCCCCATCATTGGCGGTATCCTGATGGTGCTAGCCTTCGTACTTTTGTCGGAACTCACCAAAGCTTGGTTGCTTTATTTGGGCTTGCTGTTCTTGTTCATGGTCATGTATGCGCCTGGCGGCATTGCCAGTCTCATCATGATGAATCTGCGGGTTGCTGCATTTGGCAAGTTGAAACAAATATGGGTCAGTTATTTAGGCTTGTTCGTCACAGCTTTTGTAGCGCTGATTGGTGCAGGTGCCATGATTGAAATGGTCTACCACTTGCAATTGAACTCAGCCTTGGGTGATAACTTGAAGTTCATGGGCATTGTTCTCAATGCCAAGGGTGTTGACAGCTGGTTTGGTTCAGCCTTTGTCATGCTGACTGGACTCGGCCTGTTTGAAGCAATTCGGCGACACTTCCTGATTGAATGGGGTGACATCCAAATTGAAATTGAAAAAGAAATTAAACGTCGGGAGGCAGCGTGATGTCATATGCGCTTGAACTCAAAGACCTTCGCAAAAATTTCGGTAAAACTGAAATCATTCGAGGCGTCAACTTAGCCGTCAATGCAGGTGAACGCATCGCCATCATTGGCCCCAATGGTGCCGGCAAGTCAACCTTGTTTAATTTGATCAGTGGTCGTTTTGGTCCATCCAGTGGTGAAATTCTTTTGAATGGTCAGCGCATTGAACACAAAGCGCCTTACGAAATAAACCGCATGGGTTTGTCTCGCAGTTTTCAAATCACCAATATTTTCCCCAAACTCAGCGTCTTTGAAAATCTAAGGTGTGCCGTGCTGTGGAGTCTGGGTTACAAATACACTTTTCTCAAGTTTCTTTCTGGCTTGAAAGATGCCAACGAGTTAGCAGAAAAATACATGGCCATGATTCGACTTGATAAAAAACGTGATCTGCTGGCCATGAATCTTACGTATGCAGAGCAAAGGGCGCTTGAAATTGGCATCACCATTGCGGGTGGTTCCAACGTTATTTTGTTGGATGAACCTACAGCCGGAATGAGCAGAAGTGAAACTTCAAGATTCATCAATCTCATCAAAGAAGTGACCATTGGCAAAACCCTGCTTACCGTCGAGCATGACATGGGTGTGGTCTTTGGGTTGGCCGACAAAATTGCGGTGGTGGTTTATGGCGAAGTAATTGCCTTCGATTCCCCCGAGGCCGTTCGATCCAACGCCAAAGTTCAAGAGGCCTATTTAGGATCTCATTCTGCAGAAGAAGCGGGAGGCCACTGAGATGCTGAACATCGACAATCTACACGCATACTATGGCAAAAGTCACGTCCTGCATGGCGTCAGCTTCAATGTCAAACCTGGTGAAATTGTTGCTTTGTTAGGTCGCAATGGCTCAGGCCGGTCTACGACGGCCAAAGCCATTATGGGTTTGGTCGATTGCCAAGGCGATATTCAATGGAAAGGCCAGCAAATTGTTGGCAAAAAAGCTTTTCAAATTGCCCATCTCGGTTTGGGTTACGTCCCAGAAAACAGAGATATCTTCCCCAAACTCACGGTTCATCAAAACTTGCTTTTGGGCCAAAAAGGCAAAGGAAACGGTGCTCGTTGGAGTTTTGAAGACATGTACCAAATGTTCCCAAGGCTTTTAGAACGGCAGCATACCGAAGCAGGGGTCTTGTCAGGTGGCGAGCAACAAATGCTGACGCTGTGTCGCACCCTCATGGGTGACCCCGACCTCATCATCATTGATGAGCCAACCGAAGGCTTGGCACCAAAAATTGTTGAGTTGGTGGGTCAGTACCTTCAAAAACTCAAAGAAACGGGTATCTCTGTTTTGTTGATTGAACAAAAACTGACCATCGCCATGAAAATTTCTGACCGTGCTTTGGTCATGGGCCATGGCAGCATAGTGTTTGAAGGCACGCCCTCCGAACTCAATGAAAATTCCTACATCCGCAAGGAGTGGCTTGAGGTTTAGGT
>Ga0114978_10001665_pt1 | contig 18660 bp, 20 predicted proteins | sample S_140212_EF_Meta_FD_87027 | JGI IMG/M metagenome (GOLD analysis project Ga0114978, IMG submission 87027) | Freshwater microbial communities from Lake Simoncouche, Canada to study carbon cycling - S_140212_EF_MetaG | ecosystem: Environmental > Aquatic > Freshwater > Lake | place: Lake... | reverse complement strand
GGTGCAGCTGCGCTTGTTTTGGTAAGTGGCGAAAAATTAAAAGAATTGGGATTAACTCCTTTGGCTAAATTGGTTGGCGCTGCAGATGCAGAGCAAGCTCCAGAATGGTTTACTACCACTCCAAGCAAAGCCCTTCCAATTGCTGCTCAACGTGCTGGTATTTCTGTAGCAGATTTGGATTATGTTGAACTAAATGAAGCATTCGCAGTTGTTGGATTGGCTAATAATAAATTAATGAATCTTTCTGCCGATAAAGTGAATGTAAACGGTGGTGCAGTTTCTTTAGGACATCCATTGGGTGCTTCTGGTGCAAGAATCATTGTTACCCTAATCAATGTTTTGAAACAAAACAATGGTAAATTCGGTGGCGCTGGTATTTGCAACGGCGGTGGTGGTGCTTCTGCAATGGTTATCGAAAATTGTTAATTTTTTGCGTCCCTCAATAAATTCATTCATATTAACGTTATAATGAATATGTTGCGATTTAAGTTTTTACTCATTTTGTTTTTTGCATCATTCTTGCAATTCAATACTGCGTTTTGTCAAGAATTTATTGCGCCACAAACACTAGAAAAAAATATATTATCAATTAATATTAAGCCACTCTCGGCACCCACAGATGCCGAGAGAATTAAGGCTTCTATTGAAATACAAGATCAACTTCTTGAGGGATTATTAAATCCCATTTCATTTACATATCCATTTGATTCTCTCAAGTTTACCACAATTGCAATTGCAAGTCATAAAGATGCAGATTGCCGTATTTTTACTTACAATGCCATATTGCAAAATGGCAAATTCATGCATTTCGGTGTCATTCAAAGGAAAATAAAAAAACAAATGAGAACATTCATTCTCATTGATACTTTAGAAACAATTGCCAAAGATGCCGAAGAAGAAACCTATACCCTTGCAAAATGGCCAGGTGCTTTGTATTATCAAATGCAGCCCTACAAATACGATGGCAAGAGTTTAATTTTATTGATGGGATTTGATGGACATAACAACCAGTCAAACCGCTCAATGCTCGACGTGCTTTATTTTGAAGATGGGGAACCCCTTTTTGGCTATCCACTTTTTAGAGATGGAAACGATGACCCGAGTGCTTCCAGTAGGGTAGTTTTCGAGTACCATAAATCTGCACAAATGGTATTGCGCTTTCAACCGGAAGACAAAGTGATTGTCATGGATCATCTTGGTCCAGCCTATGAAAAAGTGAGAGGAAACAAAGCCTATTACATTCCAACTGGCGATTATGATGGCTATCCATTAAATGGAAAAACCTTGGTAAAAAAGACAATGTCATCAATGAATTTTGGACAAGATCCAAAACCTTTGGATCCAAAAACACTTGCGTTACCCGAAGATTTAACTCCTCCACCTGATGAACCTTCAGACAAGACTGACGAAGTTAAACCAACAAAGGAGCCTAAAAAATCAGAATCTAAAACGAGTAAGCCCGAAACTAAAAAGCCAGAGCCTAAAACTGATTCAAAGAAAAAGGATAAAAAGAAAAAATCAGATGATGACGATGATGACGACGATGATGATGACGATGAAGATTAATTCCAAAAACTTCGAATCACATTCATTTTAGCTTCAGTTTCTAACCATTCTTTTTGCACTTCACTGCCGCTATTTACACCACATCCAGCAAAATACAAATGTTGATTTTGGGTAATTTTCGCACAGCGCAAATTCACCAAGAGCAATAATTTATGATTCGTTTTGGGACCAATAAATCCCGTAAATAATTCACGGTTGTGTAATTCATTTTTTAGCAACCATTCTACAGATTCTTTTTGAGGATATCCCCCAACAGCCGGAGTAGGTGAAATAGCGGTAACTAGTTTCAACAATTGAGAAGCTTCTAACTTTGCCTTAAACCCACTTTTCAAATGTCTCAATTTGCCGCTTGTTGATTCATTGATAGTTGTAGGTTCAATTTGTCCAATTGAATATTTTTGTAAAGTTTCATGTATAAATTTACTTGTTACACTTTGTTCCAATGCCTCTTTTGCCGACCACTTATCGTTTTCATTGACCAAAGTTCCGGCCAAACTCATTGTCTGAACACTATCATTTTCGTAAGAAATCAACGTTTCAGGAGTAGCACCTATCCACAAACCAAACTCAGAAGTATAAACCAATGAAACGAATGCATTCTGATGATTTTCAAGAAGTAATTGAAACCATTTAGCAATTTTTTCAATATCAAAAGTTTCACTTGTTGCATCAATCCTACTCGCCACTGCCTTTTCAAAGTTCCCCAATTTCAATTCCTTTTGAATTGATAAAACTGCATTTTCAAATTCATTGTAGGCTGTTGACGAAAATTGAGTTTCACTAACTTGAAATTTAAAGTCCCTCAAAAAATCAAGAACCTGATTTTCAGTTATTGATTCAATATCTCCAGAAATAGACCAAAGTTCATCCGATTTTGCCCACGGAGATAGAATAAATCCTTGCGATAAATTTTGAAATTCTAAATTCTTCGGCAATTTCTCACAACTACCTTTACATATGAATATGCGATTGTCACCGGCTTCTCTATAAATGGCAAATGAAATCCCCATTTTAACTTATAGCAATAACTGCCATATTCATTGTTCCTTTACACACAAGTTTGCCTTCTGATTGATAGATTGAAACTTCCCAAACTTGACTTTTCTTACCAATATGTATAGGAATTGCAACGGCTTCAATCCATTCTCCTTCTTTCACAGGACGAAAATGATTCCCTGTAATTGACTGCCCCAAGGCAACTTCTTTTTCTCTATCTAAAATCAAATTAGCCGCCATACTACCCAAAATCTCAACAACTGCCATCGAGGCACCTCCATTTAACATACGCAATGGTTGACAATTTGAAGCATCAACCAACATTTTTGCTTTTAACGCATTTGCAGTAATTTCTGTAAACACCAACCCAATTGCAGTTGACATGGTGTTTTCACAGCGCTTGTTTAAAGCTTCTATGCTTATATTTGCAGTATCAAAAATATTGGCCATCATTCATGCAAAATTCACTCACAATGAGCAAAAAAACAATTTATTTAATTCGACATGGTCAAACAGATTTCAACAAACAAGGAATTGTGCAAGGTTCTGGTGTTGATTCTTCTTTAAATGATGAGGGACATGCTCAAGCGAGGAAATTTTTTGAAGCGTATCACCACATAAAATTCGACAAAATTTATGTTACAGAACTACAAAGGACACACCAAACAGTGGCCCCCTTTGGGCAAAAAAACATTCCTGTAGAAATTGTACCAGAGTTTAATGAAATAAACTGGGGGATTTTTGAAGGAAAATTGCCCACCCCAGAAAATACCAAAACTTTTTTGCAAATATTACAGCGATGGCGCAATGGTGAATTAGATCATTGCATTGAGAATGGCGAAACTCCTTTGGCGATGTTTGAACGCCAATCAAAGGGACTAAACCGAATTCTTCAAAATGAAACAGAAGATACAATCCTAATTTGCATGCATGGACGCGCCATGAGAAGTTTCTTATGTTTACTTACTGGTATTGAATTACAAAGAATGGATCAATTTGATCACGCCAATGTTTGTCTATACAAATTAGAACAAACAGAGGACAATAATTTCGAAATTATTTTGAGCAATTATCAAGAACATTTAAATTGACAACATGAATAATATAACTATCACAATCATAGATAGAAATGGCGTGGCTCAGAACTATGATGCTCCCACTGACATGAATTTGAATTTAATGGAATTTTGCAAAGCTTTTGAACTTCCGGTTAAAGGCGAATGTGGAGGAATGGCAATGTGTGCCACGTGTCAAGTTTATATAGAAAGCGACACCAAACTTCCTGAGCGTTCAGAATCCGAATTGGATATGTTAGATCAAGCATTTTTTGTGAAGGATAATTCACGTTTGGGTTGTCAAATCCACCTTAACCCAAGCTTAGAAGGACTTATTGTTAGGATTGCACCTGAAATTGATTAATTTTTTTCAAATATTCTTGACTAAATAAAAGATTCATCGTATATTCGCACTCCTTTTTAGCAAAGCAATGGCAAATCATAAATCCGCAATTAAAAGAATCAGAGCCAATGAGGCTAAGCGTGAGCTCAATAAATATCAGCACAAAACCGCGCGTAACATAATCAAAACTATTCGTAAATCAACAGATAAAGCTGAAGCTTCTTCATTGTTGATTAACGCAATTAGCGCGCTAGATAAATTAGCAAAGAAAAACGTTATTCACAAAAACAAAGCAAGCAACTTGAAATCAAGTTTGCAAAAGCATGTGAATGCATTAGCATAAACTTAAAGTTATTTTTTTTTCATACAAATAGAAGACGGTTTATCCGTCTTTTTTTGTTTTACAATATTTCAAAGATCACAAATCTGTTTGATTCGTTAAATAGCCTATGCCAAAAAGTTTATTTTAAATGGTATTGTATTCCAACCATCAATCCACAACCGTAATTTCTTGATCCAGGAATATATTTAACAACATCTACCAACCCAGCATCAAATACAATTGATCCTATATAAGAAAAATTATTTTTTGCAGGACACTCTAAGTTAAATGCACCACCAAGACCCCAATCAGCTTCATGTACATTGGAGGTAAAATCATTATTTGATTTGGGATTATTCAATAATTGCTGTGTGGCATTCAATCGATACGCGCCATAAATACCAACTTGAAAGGAGTAGAAACTTTTTCTAAAACTCCCTAATGGAAATTTAACAGATACGGGTAACCTTAAATATTGAATGTCAATAGAATTGTCATAACTACCCATGTATGAAGAAAATGGATCTATTGTAATCGGCGACTTTTGCAAATAACCTTTTTGCAAATAGGCCAATCCAAATAACATTTGTATTTTATTATTCAATGTTGCTTGATAGGTAAAGGATACGTTAGTGCTTGGCTTTAACCCAACAGTTTCCGTCTGTGATAGCAAATTTAACGCACCACCTATTTGAATACTTAAACTATTTTGACTAAACAATAGATTGGAGAGACTTAATAATAATATGACGATGTAATTTTTCATGTAAATATTTATTATATTAGAATTGAACAATAGATTAATTTAAAAAAGGCTCCAACTTAACCAAAGTTGTTGGCCCTAAGCCATGAGCATTTTGCAATGATTCCCGCGAGATTTTACTCAAATCCAACAAAGTATATACATTTAACCGAATAAGCGCTCTCAATGCAGGCTTAGACAAATTAAGCGCTAAAATTCCAGCATCCATATTAGAAATTTCACTTTCAAAAAAGCATTTAGCATCAATATTCGTTATCATCTCGCATTGTTTCATATTTAAACAAAATACAATTAAGCAAAAATGCTCAAATAATTCGATATCATAAAAGAATCATTAATAAATAACATAAAAAAAGCCATTGAAGAATCAATGGCTTTCAAAATATATTGTGTTAGCTTATTTCACTAATGTACCCACAGACTCGCCATTCATTAATTTAAGCAAGTTTCCTGGAGTATTTATATCAAAAACTACGATGGGTTTATTGTTTTCTTGGCACAGTGTAATTGCCGTCAAATCCATCACTTGCAATCCCAAATCATATACTTGTTTGAATGAAATTTCATTGTATTTAACCGCATTTGGATTTTTTTCAGGATCAGAATCGTAAATACCATCAACACGAGTACCTTTTATCACCAAATCAGCTTCAATTTCAACAGCACGCAAAGAAGCAGCAGTATCCGTTGTAAAGTACGGATTACCTGTACCCGCTCCAAAAATCACAACCCTACCCTTTTCTAAATGGCGCATTGCCCTTCGACGGATAAATGGCTCACCAATTTGTTCCATTTTAATTGCCGATAACAAACGGGTGGTCATACCAAACTTCTCAAAAGAACCCTGAATAGCCATGGCATTCATCATTGTTGCCAACATACCCATATAATCGCCGGTTGCCCTATCAACAACCCCGCCTTGAGCACCTTGCACACCCCTGAATATATTTCCACCACCAATCACAATTGCCACTTCCACGCCGGCATCAACAATTGATTTAACTTCTTTTGCGTATTGTTCTAGCACAGAAGGATCTATACCGTATTGTTGACTCCCTAAAAGGGCTTCACCGCTTAATTTGAGTAGGATTCTTTTATATTTCATATTGTTCAGTATTTGCCAAAAAAAATCCCCCGAAATTCGGAGGATTTTTTTAATATTTTAAAATTATTATCCGAGTTGAACTCTTCTAAATTGTTTAATAGTTAAACCAGCTTCAGTGTCTTGCAACATTTTAGCAACAGTTTTGCTACCGTCTTTTACAAATTCTTGATTCAATAAGGTAGAATCTTTGTAAAATTTCTCAAGTTTACCCATAGCAATTTTTTCAATCATTGCTTCAGGCTTGCCTTCTTGACGGGCTTGTTCTTTACCAACTTCAAGTTCACGTTCAATTGTAGAAGAATCTACTCCGTCACGGTCTACAGCAACTGGATTCATTGCAGCAATTTGCATTGCAGCGTCTTTACCAGCAACCATGTTCGCATCAGAAGGAGCGTTATTCATTTCAACCAACACACCCATACGGTTTGCACCGTGAATGTAGGCTACAACATTTGAACCTTCAATTAATTCGTATTTAACTACGTCGATTTTTTCACCGATTTTAGCAACTTCATCAAGCAAACGCGCTTCGATAGTAGCATTACCCATTGGAAGGGCTTTCAACGCGTCTAAAGTAGCAGGTTTGTTATTCAAAGCAATTTCAGCAACTTCCTTAGCAAAAGCTACGAAGTTTTCGTTTTTACCAACGAAATCTGTTTCGCAACTCAACACTATGATTACACCAGTAGTTGAATCAGCAGAAGTCAATGAAATCACTGCACCTTCTGTTGCGTCCCTATCGGCACGTTTTGCTGCAATTTTTGCGCCTTTTTTACGTAAAAAGTCAATTGCACTTTCAAAATCGCCACCTGTTTCAGTCAAAGCAGCTTTACAATCCATCAGACCTGCACCAGTTACTTGGCGCAATTTGTTAACGTCTGAAGCGGTTATAGTTGTCATATTCTGTTATAAATATTAGATTAAATTATGCTTCAGCAACAACCTCTTTAGGAGCAGGAGCTTCTACTTTGTTTTCTTCTTCAGATTTCTCACGTTTGCGTTCAGCAGTACCTTCTAAGATAGCGTTCGCCAATTCAGAAGCAATTAATTGAATACTTTTAGAAGCATCATCATTACCTGGAATTGCGTAGTCTACTTTAGTAGGATCAGAGTTTGTATCAACCAACCCGAAAGTAGGAATATTCAAACGAACTGCTTCAGAAACTGCAAGATGTTCTCTTTTCACGTCAACCAAGAAAATAGCACCAGGAAGTTTAGTCATATCTTCGATACCACCAAGCATTCTAGCCAATTTAATTTTTTCACGATCAAGCATTAAGCGTTCTTTTTTATTGATACGTTCGAAAGTACCATCGTTCGCCATTCTGTCGATTATTTGCATTCTTTTAATGCTTTTACGAACAGTTTGGAAGTTAGTAAGCATACCACCTAACCAACGTTCAGTAACGTAAGGCATTCCAGCACGTTGAGCCTCTTGCATCACGATTTCTTTTGCTTGTTTCTTAGTTGCCACAAATAAAATGCGACGACCAGATTTAGCAATATTTTTAATCGCTGCTTTAGATTCTTCTAATCTTGCCTCTGTTTTTTTAAGATCGATGATGTGAATACCATTCTGTTCCATAAAAATATACGGAGCCATTCTAGGATTCCATTTGCGGGTAAGGTGACCGAAATGTACACCAGCATCGAGCAAATCTTGTTGAGTATAAGCCATTTTGATAATTAACGTTTTGAGAATTGGAAACGCTTACGCGCTTTCTTCTGACCACTTTTCTTACGTTCTACAACACGAGAATCACGTGTCATAAAGCCCGCATGACGCAATACAGGTTTAAATTCAGCATCAATCTCTACCAAGGCTTTAGAAATACCTAAACGAATAGCTTCCGCTTGTCCGCTGATACCTCCTCCACGAACATTTACCATAACGTCATACTTGTTGTCGTTTGAGGTAAGTGCAAATGGCGCTTGTACAGATGTTTGATGCCATGCCAATGGAAAATAAATTTCCAATGTTTTATTATTAACAGTAATTTGCCCGCTTCCCTCCTTGAGGTAGACTCTCGCCACTGCGGCTTTTCTTCTGCCTGAGTTGTTTATCATAATTCTCAGTTATCGAATTTTAATTCTTTTGGTTGTTGTGCTTCATGTGGATGAGTAGTTCCTTCATAAACAAATAAGTTATGAAACAACTTTCTTCCTAAACGATTTTTAGGCAACATGCCTTTAATCGCCATTTCGATTAATTTCTCCGGTCTTACATTTTTAGCAAGGGTGCTACGCTGACCACCTGGATATCCAGTATGGCGCAAGTATTCCTTGTTATCCATTTTTTGTCCGGTTAATACTACCTTCTCCGCATTGATAACAATAACATTGTCACCACAATCTACGTGTGGGGTAAAACTTGGCTTGTTCTTGCCACGAATGATCATTGCAATCTGAGACGACATACGTCCCAAAGTTTGACCGTCGGCATCTACAACATACCAGCACTTAGTGGCTGTTGCTCTGTTTGCCGAAATTGTTTTATATGTACTCAGTGGGTTCACTTTACGTAACGCTTAATTCTTATTTGGGGTTGCAAAAATAGTAATTATTTTCTTGGATAACAAGATATCCACAAACTTTTTTTATGAGATATTAAATTAGACACTAAAAAATGATTTTTATTTTCACTTTTTAAAGTGCAACAAATTGACTACCACTCATCTTCTTCAGGGCGGTATGGTTCGCGCAATGCATAAGTAATTGCTGTAACCATGTCTTTTACCTCTCTATCAGAGGCCATAAGGAACTTATCGGTTGCCTCATATCCACGTTTTACACGCATATAATACTCATGGTAGGTTTTGGTTGGGTTACCTACCAAGCCTTCGCCAGTTTGTAAATGTAGAAAGTTTCCGAATTGGTATTTGAAACGGGAATCTTGAAATCTTAAACACAATTTGTATTCCATCATTCCTTTTGCCGCTTTGTTGTATCTTCCATTAATCACAACCATTGGCAAAGTTACTTTCACAGTTATATGATGTCCAATCTTTTCATCCAATATCATTTTTTTCAAAACAGCCTTACCGTACTTTTTTGATAAATACTTTTTTGCTCTCCAATACAATGAATCAGCAGTACACAAACTGCAATCCTCATTCTCAACAATGCCTTCGTAAAAAATGATTTCACGCATGGTATCATATGGGGGCACAAAACGCACATAAGGAATCTTTTTAAGTGATGAACTGTCAATCTTTGCAGTATCTACCGAACCACCCATATCCCACTGCGCACTCAGATCTCCTCCAATTGCCAATAATAATCCCAATACAAAAACCTTGAAATACTGCCTCAAGTCTTTCTTCGCTATATCTTTTAAATTGTTCAATTTTATACTTGTTTTTATTTTAAAAAGTGCGAATATAATTCCCACGGGCATTATTTGCATAAATCTTTTGCAAATTGCTTGCCGAGTGTCCTAAATATACTTCGCTTGACATTGTAAAACGTAAAAAAATCAGTTTTATTGTAAGGGAGCCTTAAATCTTCCCTTACTAAAAATTCTGCCTGCAGGTTTTCCTTTTCTCATTTCCTTCTGAATTTCTTCTGGCAAATGTATCGTTTCTTGACATTTTCCACTACAACATAGCTCATATTTGTCAGCACATTCATTACATTGAATAAATAACAAATGACAACCTACATTGGCGCAGTTAATATGCACATCTGCAGGCTCGCCACACTGATGACAAGATGAAATTACGTCATCGCTCACTCGTTCATGCAAACGTTGATCAAATACAAAATTAACGCCCTTAAATTTATTTTCTAATTCATCAGAGCGCACTTGATTCACATAATTAATAATACCACCTTTTAAATGATAAACCTCATTGAATCCATTGTGCTTCATCCAAGCACTGGCCTTTTCGCATCGAATGCCTCCAGTGCAGTACATCAAAATGATTTTGTCTTTATTGTCATTGTATTCATCAATAACCAATTTTAACTCTTCCCTAAAGGTATCAGCATCGGGACAAGTAGCACCTTCAAACCTACCCACTTCGCTTTCATAATGATTGCGCATATCAATCAACACCGTATTGGGGTCATTTAACTTCTCATTCCAACCATTGGCTTCTAAATATCTTCCGGTATTGCTTGGATTAAATGTAGGGTCATCAATTCCATCTGCAACTATTTTAGACCTAACTTTAACATCCAATTTGATGAAGGACTTTTGACGCTCTTCAATTGCCACGTTTAATCGAATATTATTTAAGAAATCTATAGCATAAAGGTTCTCTTTAAATCCCTCAAAATAAATAGAGGGAAGCGCAACCTGCGCATTTATCCCTTCATTGGCAATATATATCCGCCCAACCACTTCAAATGGCTGTAAGCGTACAAAGAGTTGATTCCTGAAATCTGTAGGATTTTCAATTGAATGATAACAATAGAAGGAGACGGTAGTATATGGACGCTCATCGACATCCATTTTACGTTTTAACTCCTCCCTACTAACAATGTTTCGCAATAACATGGTGGGGATGTTTGAGTTTAAATTTTACTCCACAAAGATAAGAAAAAACACAAAAATAATTAAACAAAAAAGGAGCCCTGTTAAGGACTCCTATTCTGATATTTAATTTAGTTTAGTTGTTTAAACTTAGTGACGAACAATCATTTTTGTGTTCAAGTTTTTAGAACCAGATTGAACTGATACCATGTACATTCCTTCGCTCAGGTTTGCAACACTAATTTGTGCTTTACCGTTAACCAAAGAACCGTTATAAACGATTTGACCTTGAGCATTAGTTACAACAATATTTGCTTTTTCAGAAGCCAAAACACCTACGTTGATATTGAACATGTCGTTAGCTGGATTAGGATACAAGTTGATACCTTGCTCAACCGCTTCAACACCAGTCAAAACAATTGGGAAAGTTTCAGTTTGCAATACTTCTTTGGTTGTTGCATCTTGTACGAAAACAACTACTGACAAATCATCCCAACTTTCAATACTATTTTCTGTAGCATGATTGATGTGATTAGCCGCTTGACCGTCTAAAGGCAAACGATAGTTTCCATTAAATGTAAAGTTCAAAGATTTAGAAACTGAAGTGTTTCTTGTCATTGGACTCAAAGCCAAACCTGTGCTTGTAGGCATCATTTTTTTCATTACATCTTCAAACTGTTTTTCACCATTGGTTTTCTTATTAGCGAAAGTTGTTCCTTCTGTAATTACAGCAAACAATTTCAAATTGTTTGAAGTAAAGTTTACCAAAGGATTCAAGTTGATATCAGCAGTTACTTTATTTTTCCAAGTCAAATTAACAGCACCTGTAATTTCTAAGAAAGCAGGTTTTGCATTGAATTGGTCATACAAAGCACTTGTGAATGAAGCAGCATTGCCATCCCATCCGCCATCAACTTCCATTCTAGGAACAGAATTGATTGCATAATATGAAACTCTATCGCGAACTTCTTGAGTACAATATGGATCACCTGTACTAGGCCAGTTTACTTGATATTTAATAGTAGAGTGTTGTGTTAAACCAGTAGTAACTTTTAAATAGTTAGCGTTACCAGCCACACATGGACCACACGTTGAAGAAGTGAAAATTTCATTCAAAATTTTGCGCTGCGCAATTTTGTCAACTACATTTAACATTAAAGTAGCAGTATCATTCTTTGCATTTTCATCAGCAGCACCATTTAAATTAGAAGCCCAAATTTTCAAAGTGTAAGTACCAACTGCAGTTGGAGTCCAACTAACTGGAGAACTTAATTCTTGAGTTGCAAAAGTAGCAACACCAACTGAAGATGCCGCGCCAGTAATAGCTGCACCACCGTTGATTGAATAATTCACATCAGCAGAAGTGATTTTGTCTGTACCATTATTAAAGAAAGTTGCTTTGCAAACATAAGGAGCTTGATTCAAAACCAAATATGGGCTCAATGTTACTTTCACACCAGACAAATCTTTTGCTGGTTGATTTCCGTTATTAAATTGGTAATAGCTATTATCACCCGCTGTAAAATCATTCACAGTAATTTGTTGTGCACCAACATTAGGAGAACCAGCCACAGTGTATGCAGTAGTGCTATTAACCTGAATACCCAATGACATTTTTACATTGTTAGTACAAAGATTACCTGCGTTCACGCACAAGGTTTTCATGTCAACAATATAAATATTATTGGTAGTTTCTTCCAATACGATTGCCCAATAAGTCCAACCAGAATTGATGTTTGCTTCACCATAAAAGTTAAACCAAATCCAATGTTGACGTTTGCCAGGAGTACCATATGTTTTTGACATAACAGCACTTTGGTATGTGGTACCGTTACTAAGCACACTTTGAGGTTTGATACCCAATACACAAACTGAATTATCAGGAATTTCCGCAGAAGGCAAAGTCAAATTAGAAAATGCAGAAGGCTTTACTGAAGGAGTTCCAGCATCAAAAGAAATAGATCCAAAGTTACTTGGAGTATATTTCGTAACAGAAGCACCGTTAAATTTAAATGCAAATGGTATGCTTTTTTCAGAACTGTATTCAGGAGTTGCAGTTGCATCGCCGTTCCAAATATTTGTCCAGCCAGTATTGTTCGCTGAAGGATATGGATTTTCTCCATCTTTGTTTAAACCACCTGGATTTTGTCCAGCGTTCAAAAAGGGGATATTATAGTATTGCGCGTTAGCAACTTGCCCAGCACAAAACAATCCCACCAATAGTAATAATTTTCTCATAGTTGTCGTTTCTTAAAACACAAATGTAACAAAATTTTACATTTTGTTAAAAAAAAATATTAAAAGTTAATTAAATGATTGTCGGCGTATTCGTCTACTATTTTGTTTAGTATAGATTGTATTTCCAATACATCTTCACTTTGAACCAATCTCATTCGAAATTCTTTAAAGTGCGATAATCCCCTAAAATAATTGGCATAATGCCTACGCATTTCAACAATCCCAACGCGTTCACCTTTCCATTGGATCGATTTTTCAAAATGTGTGGTACAAGCATTTACTCTTTCTTGCATGGTTGGCCCATCCAAAAGTTCACCTGTTTTTAGGTAATGTTTGATTTCTCTAAAAATCCAAGGGTGACCAATACTTGCCCTACCAATCATGATTCCATCAACACCGTATCTGTTTTTATATTCAAGGGCTTTTTCGGGGGAATCAATATCGCCATTGCCAAAAATAGGAATATGCATTCTAGGGTTATTCTTTACCTCGGCAATTAATGCCCAATCAGCTTCACCTTTGTACATTTGTACGCGTGTTCTACCATGAATGGTTAAGGCCTTAATGCCTACATCTTGCAATCTTTCTGCAACTTCTACAATATTCTTTGTACTATCGTCCCACCCTAATCTGGTTTTTACAGTTACAGGCAAATGAGTACAATCAACAATTGCCTTGGTCATTGCCATCATCTTGGGAGGATTGGTTAAAATGCCGGCGCCAGCACCTTTACAAGCGACTTTTTTAACCGGACATCCGTAATTGATATCTATTAAATCGGGATTGGCTTTGGTTGCGATTTTGGCGGCTTCAACCATAGAATCGATCTCAGAACCAAAAATTTGAATGCCAATTGGGCGTTCATATTCAAAAATGTCCAATTTTTGGACACTTTTTGCCGCATCTCTAATGAGTCCCTCACTACTAATAAACTCAGTGTACATAAGGTCTGCGCCATTTTCTTTGCATACAAAACGAAACGGAGGATCACTCACGTCTTCCATGGGTGCCAACAATAATGGAAAATCTCCTAGCGCTATGTCACCAATTTTTACCAAATTTGTGCAAATTTAATATCTTATGACAAGCAGAACTGATTTATTCTCGAAAAACATTTTTTTAAACCTTTGGGGACTGGCAATTTTGCTGATTCTCATTCTTCTATTTCAGCTTGTGGGATATTTCATTTCAATTTATTTTATTAAATTTTTCTACCACATTTCCATAAATGAAGTAAAATCCCTCATGAACCACCCCGATGGCTCAGCACTTGGAATTAACATAGGCCGTTGGTCAAATTTTATTCAGTTTGCCTTTTACATGGGTGTACCTGCAATAATTTTCACTTTTATTAATGGCAGCAAAATTGGTGATTTCACCCAGTTCAAAACGAAGCCCAACGGCAAAAAAATAACTTTGGCAATCATTACAGGGATTACCGCTTTGCCTGTTGTGAATGTGATTACAACCCTTACCCAACAATTTCCTTGGCCAACCAACTTACGTTATTTTGCCCAAAAACTTGAATTTACAAGGAGCAGTATTTTCGAAAATATGCTCGACATGCACTCATTGAACGAACTCTTGATTTGTATTTTTATCTTGGCATTTTTACCCGCATTGCTTGAAGAATATGTTTTTAGAGGACTCGTACTAAAAATTGGATTGACTCAATTTTCTAAAGCAAAGAGAGCTTTGTTTTTTCAAGCTTTCATTTTCACAATTTTGCATTTATCGCTTTATGAGTTTTTAGGAATATTTATGATGGGCAGTGTATTGGGAATTATTGCATATCGAAACAACAGTTTGTGGTATAATGGTATTACCCACTTTACTTTTAACGCCGTTACAGTAATTTTGCATTATGCTTTGCTTAACAATTTTGAAAAAACAGGCGTCATGGGAAATCCAGAATCATTTTTAAACAATTTCTTTGTTGCCATTCCGGCTTCACTTATATTTGGATTCACTTTTTATCAATTAACTAAAAAAGACAATGAATAATTTTTGGACAAGAGTGATAACTGGCATATTTATGATTGCCGCAGTTATTTTACTCATCAATCAAGGACAAATTGGTATCACCATTTTGGCAATCATCATCGGTTTGGTTAGCCACTATGAATGGTTAAAATTGAAAGGCAAGTTATCAAAGTCAAATTTAGCAATTAGCATTTTCTATTTTTTAATCATTCTATTTTTCAAACAAATCAATGATTCAGACTTTCAAAATTTGTTCAGAAGCATGAGTATTTTGATAATTGTTGTACTTGGAGCTAATTATACCAAACGAGAGAATAAAATTTTCAATTTTGATTTAATTGTCAACCATATTTACATATCTGTTCCTTTATTGTTATTTACATTAACTCCTTATACAAAAAATATTTACAACCATTACAATGCCATGTTGCCTATCATGCTCATGGTTTTGGTTTGGTCGTCGGATTCATGGGCATATGTTTCAGGGAAACTTTTTGGAAAACACAAACTTGCGCCAAGCATTTCTCCCGGAAAAACCTGGGAAGGATTGATTGGTGGAACTATTTTAACGGGTCTTACAGGTTACTTTTTTGTAAAATATCTTTTGGAACCAGGTGGAGGATTTATTGGAACAGACGGTGCCCACAATTTCACTTTAATCAAAGGCCTAATTTTGGGAATTGCCATCTCTATTTTTGGAACAATGGGTGATCTTTTCGAAAGTTCCCTCAAAAGAAAAGCAGATGTAAAAGACAGTGGAAACATACTTCCGGGACATGGCGGAATGCTAGACCGATTCGATGCTTTTTTATTCGCCGCTGTGGTGTTTACTATCGTTTCGCGAATTCCTTAAATTTCATTGTGCCAAACACTTTTTTTTAGGTAAATTTGCGTTCATAATACACTATGAGCGCACCTGATACATCTTACCTAATGAATGCCGATCCTACGGCTATCGACAATTTGTATAGCCAATATCAAAACGACAAAGAAAGCGTTGATTTTGGTTGGAGAAAATTTTTTGAAGGATTTGATTTAGGAGCTCAAAAACAACCTACTGGCGGAGCTATTAGCGATGATGCAATGAAAGAGATTCACGTTTTGAATCTTATTCATGGCTACAGAAGCATGGGCCACTTGTTTAGTAAAACTAACCCTCTTCGTCAACGACGTCAATATTCTCCTAATTTGGATATTGAAAATTATGGCTTAGAAAAAGCCGATCTTGAAAAAACTTTCAATGCAGGTGCCGAAGTAGGATTGGGCGCAGCCAAATTGAAAGACATCATTGCAAAACTTGATAAAACCTATTGCCACAGCATTGGTTGTGAATTTGCATATATCCGCGACACAAAACGCCGTAAATGGTTACAAGATCGTTTCGAGGGAACCCAAAATATACCCGATTTAACCATTGATGAAAAACGTCACTTTCTTGACAAAGTAAATCAAGCTTCTGTTTTCGAAAATTTCCTTCATAAGAAATTTATTGGACAAAAGCGCTTTTCTCTTGAGGGACTTGAAGCGTTGATTCCTGCTTTAGATGCGGTAATTCAATATGGTGCTGGTCTTGGTTTAGAAGAGTTTGTTTTGGGAATGGCACACCGTGGTCGTTTGAATGTATTAGCCAATATTTTTAACAAAACTTACAGTCAAATATTCTCTGAATTTGAAGGCAAAGTTTTCCAAGGTGGAGATTTTGACGATTTTGAAGGAGATGTAAAGTATCATTTAGGCTATAGTGTTGATGTAGATACTGCCGCCGGAAAAAAAGTGCATTTGCGTTTGGCCGATAACCCAAGTCACCTTGAAGCTGTTAACCCAGTTGTAAAAGGATTGGTAAAAGCAAAATTAGACCACAAATACAACGGCGACGTTGAAAAAATTTGCCCTATTTTAATCCATGGTGATGCTGCTCTTGCAGGACAAGGAATTGGATTAGAAATAGTTCAAATGAGTGGCTTAGATGCATATTATGTAGGTGGAACAATCCATATTGCAACAAACAACCAAATAGGATTTACAACCAATTACCTCGATGCAAGAACTTCAACTTATTGCACCGATGTTGCCAAAATTACCCTTTCTCCAGTTTTGCATGTTAACGCCGACGATTTAGAAGCGGTTGTGCATGCAGTTAAATTGGCAATGGCTTATCGTTTAGAATTCAAATCAGATATTTTCATCGACCTTTTGGGTTATAGAAAATACGGGCACAATGAAGGCGATGAACCTCGTTTCACTCAGCCTGAAATGTATAAGTTAATTGACAAGCACCCAAACCCAAGAGAAATATACAAACAACAACTTCTTGAGCGCGGCGAAATCGATGCTGAGTTGGCAGTTGAAATGGAAAAGAAATTCCAAGAACTCCTTCAAGAAAAATTTGAAGAAGCAAAAGGTGATTTCAAACCAACACCTATTCCAGTAAAAAATACTTGGGAAGGATTTAAACACTCCGATAAAAAAGACATCCAATTGGTTGCCAATACCAAGGTTGACATGAAAACCTTGAAAGAAGTTGGAACAAAAATTTCTACCATCCCGGAATCTAATCAGCCAATTAAAAAGGTTCAAAATCTTTTTGCAGATCGTAAAAAGATGATTGATAATGGTACCATTGATTGGGCTATGGGAGAACTATTGGCTTATGCAACGTTATTGAATGAGGGACACCCTGTGCGTCTTGTAGGACAAGATGTTGAGCGTGGAACATTTAGTCACCGTCATGCGGTAATTAAGCAAGAAGTTGGAGAAGCTGAATACACACCTTTAAACAATATTTCCGACAAACAAGCAAAATTCAGTGTATACAACTCTTTATTAAGCGAGTATGCTGCATTGGGATTTGAATATGGTTATAGCACAACCACTCCAAATGGATTAACATTATGGGAAGCACAATTTGGTGATTTCTCTAACGGTGCTCAAATTATTATTGACCAATTTATTGCTTCTGCCGAAGCAAAATGGAATAAATTCAGTGGAATTACAATGCTGTTGCCACATGGCAATGAAGGACAAGGCCCAGAACATAGTTCTGCGCGTCCTGAGCGTTACTTGCAGTTGTGTGCAGGCACAAACATGCAAGTGGTAAATTGCTCAACGCCTGGAAACTATTTCCATGCTTTGCGCCGTCAATTAAAGCGCGATTTCACAATGCCATTAATTGTGATGACACCAAAGAGTCTTTTGCGCCATCCGAAATGTGTAAGTACTATGGATGAATTGGCCACTGGGAATTTCCAAGAGTTAATCGACGATACCAACGTTGCTAAAAAAGTTCGTAAAGTACTTTTCTGCACAGGTAAAATCTATTATGAATTATTGGCAGAAAAAGAAGCTAAAAACGCAACTGACATTGCTATAGTAAGAATTGAACAATTATACCCATTACCTGAATGGAAGTTGACTGAGATTTTTGCTAAATATGAAGGAGCAGAATTCTGTTGGGTACAGGAAGAATCTAAAAACCAAGGTACTTGGTTACACTTACACCGTTACGACTTCCCTGTAAAATTAACTTACATTGGACGTAGAAGCAGCGCAAGTCCAGCAACTGGCTTCAAAAAAGTTCACGACGCCGAACAAGCAGAAATTATTGCAAAATCATTTGCTTAAACTTTTTGCAGAAATTGCAAAAATAACCCACAAAAAAGGTGCGATAAATTTATCGCACCTTTTTTTATGACTTAACTAATATTAAAAGTAGGTGTAATATTTCTCTTGCAGTTTTATAGAACCTTGTAACATGGTAACAACCGTTGGTCTATTCAAAGAGTCGAATTGATAGGTATAATTGTAGGTAGTTG
>Ga0114978_10001664_pt1 | contig 18663 bp, 15 predicted proteins | sample S_140212_EF_Meta_FD_87027 | JGI IMG/M metagenome (GOLD analysis project Ga0114978, IMG submission 87027) | Freshwater microbial communities from Lake Simoncouche, Canada to study carbon cycling - S_140212_EF_MetaG | ecosystem: Environmental > Aquatic > Freshwater > Lake | place: Lake... | reverse complement strand
ACAACCTTGAAAAAGGTAATTTGAGGGTTGCCAGTCAGGTAAATATCCTGGGCACCATAAGCTACAAGCTGCATAAGACCTCCTCCCATTTTAAATAGTTATAAATATAAATAAGTTATAAAAGTAATTAAAAGTATTTAGTGATTATTAATTTTAACAAATATTTTTTTATTTGTAAAATAAAACAAAAGTTTAAAATAAATAATTTATTTACATTAAAATAATTAAAAATAGAAGTAAAAAATAAATATAGATTGAGATAAACTATCTATAATTTTAAACTTTTACAAAAAAAATAAAATTTATTAGTGTTTTATGTAAATAGTAAAATTTTTATTTTTATTTGACCATAGGTTGATGAAAGATATTAAATAGGTTGTGAAAATATTGTTTGTGATAGATTACTATTTAATGTATAAGAAAACCTTTCAATATTTGTAGCATCATATACTTTAACTACTGAACCAAGTGCACGAATTGCAGATACTAGATCTGCACGATTACAATATATAATTTTATGTACATTATATGGTTTATCTAATGTTAAAGTCCAAGTTTGAGGATCAGTTATAGTTCCACCTGCTCTACTATGAAAAATACTTCCTGTATCTGAAATTTTTTTAGGAGTTAATACACCATCAATTGCATTTGTAGCACCTGTACTTGGATTAAACTCAGACGTAGCTATTACACTACCACTCATTGCAACATTAGTTTCTATTCCATTTATGTATGAATATACTGCTATTTGCGATATTTGTAAATACTGATTAAGAGCACTTGTAACGATAATTTTTTTTACATTAACTAATGGAGTTGTTGATACTATTGGTGTTGATACTATTATTGGTATGGTACTAGTAGTTGCTCCTTGAGTAGTAGTTACGGCTCTGGTTGTTGTTGGACCTTGAGTTGTAGTTGCAGCTCTGGTTGTTGTTACACCTTGTGTTGTAGTTGCGGCTCTGGTTGTTGTTGGACCTTGAGTTGTAGTTACGGCTCTGGTTGTTGTTGGACCTTGAGTAGTAGTTACACCTTGAGTTGTAGTTGCGGCTCTGGTTGTTGTTGGACCTTGAGTAGTAGTTACACCTTGTGTTGTAGTTGCGGCTCTGGTTGTTGTTGGACCTTGAGTAGTAGTTACACCTTGAGTAGTAGTTGCGGCTCTGGTTGTTGTTGGACCTTGAGTTGTTGTTGGACCTTGGGTGGTAGTAGTACCATAGGTTGTTGAAGGGTATTGGGTAGTTGTTGGAGGTTGGGTAGTTGTTGGAATTGGTACCATATTTTCATTACAACTTTTATTATAATATAAATATGGGGAATATACATTTGATGTTCCTGAAAAATTTTTTTGATATATATTTGTAGATGGACTTTTCATTTCAGAATTTAAAGCAATACCTCTATCAGTAATAGTATTTTTATTTGATAATAAACCTACTATATCTATACCACTATTGATAAGACTTAAAATAGTTTCTTGAGACATATCTGGATATTTAGTAAATATATCTTCTTCTATCATAGATTGAGTGGTTGAAGGATATTGAGTTGTTATTGCAGCTTGAGTAGAAGTTGCGGCTTGTGTAGAAGTTGCGGCTTGAGTAGAAGTTGCTGCTGCAGTAGAGGTCGCTGCTCGAGTAGTTGTTGGGGCTGTAGAGCTTGGTGCTCGAGTAGTTGTTGGGGCTGTGGAGGTTGGGGCTGTAGAGGTTGGGGCTGTGGAGGTTGGGGCTGTAGAGGTTGGGGCTGTAGAGCTTGGTGCTCGAGTAGTTGTTGGGGCTGTAGAGGTTGGGGCTGTAGAGCTTGGTGCTCGAGTAGTTGTTGGGGCTGTAGATGTTGGGGCTGTAGAGCTTGGTGCTCGAGTTGTTGTTGGGGCTGTAGAGCTTGGTGCTCGAGTTGTTGTTGGGGCTGTGGAGGTTGGGGCTGTAGAGCTTGGTGCTCGAGTTGTTGTTGGGGCTGTAGATGTTGGAGCTACATAGTTAAATATGTCTAATATTAGTTCTGCTGGACCATCAGTAGTGGGATACATATCATTTCTAGTTATTGTATAAGACCAAAGTACTGTATTTGAAGCATCAAATACTCTAATTGTTGCACCTATTGAACGGTCATAAGCAATTTGATTTTGACCACGATTATAAAATACAATTTTTGATATATCATATGAATTATTTAATATTAAATACCAATTTTCAATATTAGTCTCTGTCTTACTACTAAAAATAAATTCACCTGGTGCACCAAAAGTTTTAACCTTTACATTGCCATCAATTGCATTTTCAGCCGTGGTACTAGTGTTAAAAAAACTTGGATTATGTTCAACAGCACCAGTTGTTCGATTAATACTGATAGATGTTGCATTACCACCATATCCCTTCAATGCCACATTAGTTTCTACACCATTAATAATTGAATATACTGCTAATTGTGAAAAATTTAAATATTGGTTTAGAGCATTTGTAATGGAAATTGATTTAACACCACGCAATGGGGTTGCTGATACTGAATTTAAAAAATTTTCTGTTTTATTTGTTTTAAAATAATTATTTATTAATAAATATAATATTACTATAATTAAAATAATTAGAGCTATAATTATATATTTATTACTTACTATTTTATTTATGTTAGTATTTACTGACATTTTTAGATATAAATAAAAAAATATATACTTTAATAAATACTTTATATTATACATATATTATTAATTATAAAAAATGAAACAAATTAAATAAAATATAAATAAAAATAATAAAAAAAATAGAAATAAATATGTTTTTTATAAAAAAATTGATTTAATTTGTATTTAATAACTAAATTTGTCTATTGTATTTATTAATAAATACAGTAAACAAAAATCTGAAAGTAATTTAGTCGATAAGCACAATATTGTGCAATTTACTTAAATATAAAAACTAATTATTTAATTAGATAGGTTGCCTACTGGGGAGAAGGCATCGATTTGTTTCGATTTTTTTTATTTTATTATTTTTATATAACATAGATAATAAAAAAAAATAAACTAAATATGGTAAATTAGAATATTGCTTTCTGGGGAGAAGACAATGATTATTATTATTAATAAATAAATCAATTTTTTATAATTTTTATATTATTGCTATTTTTTAGTGAAAATAGTATTATTTATAATTTCATATCTATTCTTCATTCAAAAAATGCGAATAATAATCTAACCCCAACCCCACTTGCTTCTGGAGATGCATATTTTACAATTTCATTTAGTTTGTAACTTGTTCCTGCTATATCAATATGTATCCATTTACTATTTTTATTAATAAATTGTTTCATAAATAAGGAAGACATAATAATATCAGCACTACAATTAAAACTTATATTTTTAATATCAGCAACATAACTTTCTAATTTATTTAAATGTTTATCTATTATTGGTAATTCTACTAAAGGTTCATTAATATGTTTTCCTTTTTCAATAAGTTTTTTAACATCAAGTTCACTATTGACTGATAATATATTACTAAACATTTTACAAGAAATTGATTCTTGTTGACCTGTTAATGTAGCAAAATCTATTATCGTTGCATTTGGATATTTGTCCGATACATATGCTAAGCAATCACCTAAAATGAGACGCCCTTCCGCATCAGTATTAGATACCTCTACTGTTTTACCGCCATATGCTGTAAGAACATCACTTGGTTTTATACCTCCAGAACCTATACTATTTTCAACTAATGGACACATAGCATAAATACTTTTAGAGCCATTATTCATAGCATAACCAAGTAAAAATGATATTACTGTAGCTGCGCCAGACATATCTGTTTTCATATCATACATACTACTGGCTTTTTTTAAATTTGTTCCTCCAGTATCAAAGGTAATACCTTTTCCAAGTAAAAAGTATTCTGGACTACCTTTTGTTTTAGTTTTAGTTTTAGTTTTAGTTTTACTATTACTTTTACTTTTACTTTTACTTTTACTTTTACTATTTCTTTTACCATTATATTGTAATAATAATATTTGAGGTTCATTTATTTTAGTACTGGCTTTACCAACTCCAAGTATAAGTCCCATCCCCATTTTTTCAATTTCATCTTTTTCAATTACTTTTAATGTGATTGGTATTTTATTTTCTTTTATATATTGTTTTACAATATCAATAAATAATGTGCCTTTACCATCATTAGCAGGTTCATTAATCAGGTCTCTGGTTAGAAAAACACTTTTAATTTGATTTAATAATTGTTTTATTTTATTAATAACAGTGTCTTTATGAACTTGTCTATTATATAATGGAACTACTAAATGTATTGTTTTAATCTTAAATTTATCTTGTGATTTTGTTAAAGAATCTGCTGTTTTATATTTTAAAAATCGATAGGATGATAATAATAAACCTTCCATCATAGCTTCTAAATAAATTGTATCTCCAGAACTACTATCTAGAGTATCAATTATATTTATTCTTGATATTTGATTATTTTTTAACCTATTAAAAATAGCATTGCCAGATACTCTTGCTAATTCTAATAATTCATCATTACTATCTTTACTATCTTTACTATCTTTACTATATGATTTATTATTTATAGGTATTATAAATAATTGATGAATTTTATTTTGTATTTTTTTTATTGATAGTTTTGCTTTTGTTTTTTTAGTTTCATTTGTTCTAGAAGTTTTCTTTGTTTTCTTTGTTTTCTTTACTATATTATTTTGTTGTATCTTAACTGTATTATCATATTCAATAGTTAAACTTGCCATACCCAGATTATTCTCTTTCATATTTACTTCAATATTATTTAAAAGTTGTGTATATACTTCTGGAATATGAATATATTTTGATACATATTTAAATAATGTTTCATCATTAAGTTGTGTAAGTAATACTGGCAATATAGAACAATCAATATTATAATCAATTTGTTTGGATATTGATAAATTTGATAGTATAGACATAGGCATAGGCATATTTGTATTCTTAGATTGTATTTGTAGTTTAGTATATTTTATTACTATTATTTAACAATATAAAAAATATAAAAAAATGATAAGAATGAAAAAGTAAATTTTATAATGTAAATTTATAATGTAAATTTATAATTATATAGTTTTTATATTATTTGTATCAATGAGAACACTCCATACATTGAAAAAATTTCAATCCATGTTCGCATTCTGATTGTGGATTTACTCCTAAAAATGTAAAACAAGCCTCTGCACATTTAACATCATCTGTTTTATTAGGATCCGTATTTTGTTTTGCAATTTCATTAATATTTTTATTAATATCAGACAGTTTTTGTATTACAATATTTTTATATAACTCATTTATAGGTGGATTTTGTTTACTATCCTTAAGTTTTTTATATATATCTTTATTGTCTTGAAGATCTGACATTTCTAATAAAATAAGTGGTTCTAGATATAGATTATGTAAATAGATTATAGATTATAGTTTATAGTTTATAGTTTATAGATTAATAGAATAATAAAATCAATTTTTTAATGTTAGTTTTAACTTTTTACAAATAAACATTAATAATTTTACCAATACCTTTTGTTAACCCTTCTCTAAATAAAAAGAGTGCGCCGCATTCCAAGTATTCAGGTTTATACATAAATTTAAATCTTACAATGGCTTCATCATAAGAACGTAAATATTCTTTATCCATATCTATAATTTGCACTGATTGTGACACCCCTTCACAATTAATAGTGGGTTGATATTTTTTAGTAATGGTAGATGGATTATGTAAAATTTTAATTTTAGCATCAAATTCTCTTACACTATTTATAACACTTAATAATCTCATTCCTTGTTTTAACATAGTTCTTTTTATGATTATTTTATTAGAAGATTTAATATTAAAACATCCAGATTGACCTGCATATAAACAATCTACACTTTCTTTAAAATTATTATGTATATTTTTAACTACTACTTTATAATAACTCTGACTATTATCATTACTATTAGTGTCAGAATATTTACAACTCGTATTTAATTTTGATTTTTCTATTATAACATTATTTTCATCACGTATAAAGCCTTCAGAATTTGGACCAAGATATAATGTATCACCTTTTTTTATTGTTCCTGTTTTCATAACACCACTAATAATTAATCCAATACCTTGAACTATATATGATTTACTAACTATAAAATTACTATTTGAATTATAAACATCTTCATATTTAGTATATAAATTCAATTCATTTATAAATTTTCTTACAAGTTCAACTCCAGTTCCAGATACATTACTCATTGGAAATACAGGAACTATCTTACACCCTTTTGTATATTTCTCTTGTATTTTTTTAAGTTCATCTTCATTACTAATAACTATAGTATCTAAAGCCATTTTTTTATTATAATAATTGTTAATATATTCCAAATTCATTTTATAAATATGAGGTGGACATAAATCTGTTTTAGTATAAATAATAAACATTGGTATACGCAAAGTATAAACTAAACTAATATGTTCCCTCGTCATTAATTGAATACCTGTATTAGCATTAATTATAATAGCTACATAATCAATTAAACATCCGCTAATTCCTTTAATAGTTGTTTTAAGATATTTTTCGTGTCCTGCTAAATCGGTAAATTCAATAACTTTATTTTCATTTCTAATATAATGTTGAACTAATACACTTGTTCTACCACTCTCAAGTTCATGTTTATGTTTCATAATAAATGAGCGTGCATATCCTCTCCCATTATCAAGAACATTTTGTGTTATTACACCTACAAAACTTGATTTACCAGCATCAATATTACCACCTACACCAATACGTATTTCTGGTTTATTTTTAATTTCCATTTTTTTATTGAATAATATATGATTAATATATGAATAATATATGAATAATATATGAATAATTTATAAATATTTAATTAAATATTTATAAATTAATTATTTTTAAATTGTAAATATTTTTTATTTAAATATTTTTTATTTAAATATTTTTTAAATTATAAATATTTTTACAATAATCATAAATAATAATATTTATTATATATAATAATAAAAATAATTATTTAATAAAATAATAAAATACAAAATGGTTAAATCTATTAAAAATCTTAAAAATAATAAACTTAGTAAACGTTCAAGAAAGTCTAAACGTAGTGCTTCTAGAAAGAATATGCAACGTGGTGGTCTTGTTTCAAGCGCTTGTGTATTACCTTATACTAATGATAATATGAATTATCGTAGTATTGGTACTGGAGCTGATATTCATAATACAAATCCACAAGCTTCTCTTGATTTAGATAATAAATTTATGATGTATGGAGGTCCAGTTCGTCTTGGTCAAATGGGTGGTTCAAGTAAATGTGGTGATGAAGGTGTTGGAACAAGTCATCCTAAGAGTGAAACATTCAAAACATATCTTAATAATCTTGATAATCAATTAAGTATGGCTGGTGGTAGTAATTGTGGTAGTAGAAATGGTGTTATGAATAATATGCAAAAAGGTTCTGGGTATACATTTGACCCAGCAAGTAATATTGCAGGTAATCCACAAGTTATAGGTTATCCTGATAATAACCCACCTGCTATTGTTGATAGTAAACTTATTATGGGTAGTGTAGATGGTTCTTTGTGTGGTAATGGTGCTACTCGTGGAGGTGGTAAGAAATCTAAGTCACGCAAAAATAAGTCACGCAAAAATAAGTCACGCAAAAATAAGTCAAAATTACAAAAAGGTGGTGATTTTGTAGGTATAGGGTCTAAACCAGCTGACTTTGCTACTGCTTTTGATGGTCCAAAAGGTGTTTTTAAATATCCTGATGATATGATGGGTCGTGAATTTGGTGAAAGACAACCTAATTATAGTGTAAATGCTATCTAGATCATTTAGTATTTTATATACTTTATATACTTTATATACTTTATACACTTTATATTTTTAATTTTTCTTTGATAATATTATCTAATATCAAATTATCTAATATCAAATAATCTAATATATTTATAAATCAAAATAATATATATATATATTGTATATAACGTTAAATATATTTTAGAATGATTATTAGTGAACCCGTTACAGGTTTAGATTTTGCAGTTAACTATGGTTTAGGTCCTGTTTATTATTTTGTAAAATGGTTTTATTTAACATTCTTACCATTTATAATTCAATATATAGGCATACCAATGTTTATTTTAGGTGTATTATTAGCACTTGCTTTTGCAGGTGGAACTATGATATTTACGATATTATTTTTTATATTTATGTACTATTTTATAAAAGGAACAATATTTAATTCTAAACCATCAAATGTAAAATAAATAATAAATTGATTAAATTATAAATAAAATATAGTACTAATATAAGTAGTATATTAGTATAGTAGTAATAATTATGTCAATAAGTAAACAAATTATAAGTAAATTAGAACTAATACATATTATTAAATTAATATTAATAGTATTTATTATATTTATAATATTAACATTTATTATTAAATATAATAATAATGAAATATTTTATAATGTATCATCAACTACACAACCTGATAAAAATGATAAAAATGATAAAAATGATAAAAATAATACCCCTATAGATAGAACAAAATTATATGGCACATTATTTCTTGATAAATTAGATGAAGTCATACATAATATGACTGATCCAGATATTAAATATGAAACAAAAAGAATAGAATTAAATAAATATAGTGATATTTTATTATAATATTTTAGTGTAATTAAAAATTGATTTTTTTATATTTTTTCTTTTTTTATATTAAACTCTAATTATTAAACTACTTGTAATTAAAATGATACCTTTTAATCCTAATGAAGAACAAATAAATTGTATTAAAAATATTAATCTATTTATAAAAGATTATAAACCATTTAGCCATTTATTAATAAATGGCAGTGCTGGAACAGGTAAAACAACAATAATTATATCTACACTTGTAAAACTATTAATAGACCAAATGAAACAAACTATACCTATTATAATAGATGCTATAGAAACAAGACAATGGGATAAGATATCTTATTTACAGAATTTTATTATTACAGCACCAACAAATAAAGCAAAAGATATTTTAGTCAATAAATACAATATATATATTGATGCATTAAATATAGGTGATATTATTAGCGATAGTAGTGGTACAAATCTATTAAAAATGTTTATTACTATTCTTTCAAAGAAAATTACATTTTTAACTGTATCACAATTATTAAGTATAAGTCGTGTGATTAATGAAATGGGTGAAGAAGAATTTACAAAAGGGAATGAAAAGAAAATTGCCGATAAATATAATAAAGAAACCTATTTAACAACATCTATTATCATTGATGAATGTAGTATGATTGATACACATACAACTAAATTATTAAATGTCATTAAATGTCCTATTATTTATATAGGTGATTATTGTCAATTACCACCTGTAAATGAAGCAATATCTCCGAGTTTTGAAATTGATAAATTACCTAATAATAATAATAAAATAATAACTTTAAAAAAAGTTGAACGGTGTAAAAATGATATTACATTAATTGCAAATGAATTAAGAGATAAAATATATAAAGTAAAAACAACATTTGATCTATTAACCCATAATGCACCTAATATTGTTACTTATAATAAAAAATTTGGAAGTTGGGTTAGAACTTATGTAAAAGACATTAAATCTAAACAAAAAGATTTAAAATTAATATGTAAAACAATTAAAGATGATAAAGACTTAAATAATAAAGATGTTGTAGATTTGGTAGATTTAGTTGATGTAGTTGATGTAGTTAATAGTCAAGATACACAACGTAATGAAGAACAAGGACAAGTATTTGATACTATTGCTCTTGGATGGACTAATAAATGTTGTATGTTATTAAATGAGAAGATCCGCGGACATTTATTTGAAGATATTGAAAATATTGAAAATATGTATCTTATTAAAGGCGATAAATTATTAATTAAATCGCCTTATTATAAATATAATAATCGTATCTTTTCAAGTAGTATTGTATATGTTGCTAATGTAAAACAAATTACTTATAAACCTTTATCATTTAAAGAATGGTGTAATATTATTATAAATATTAGAAATGAGGATGAAAATGAAACTGATAATAAATCATTAGAAAAGAAACCAATTTTTGATATTGATATTAATAGTATGTTAGATGATAGTATTAAAATGAAATCAACAGCAAATAATACTAATACTAAAAAATTAAAAAATCTTAAAAATATAGAAGATTATTTTAAGACGGAAAATACTGATACTACTGTGAAAAGTAATGCTACTGATTCGTCATCTAAAAGTGATGCTATACTTATAGAAGAGGCAAAAGAATTATTATTATTTCGTAGTCTATTTTATAAACATCATCATCTATCTAATAGAATAGCAACTGATAATTATATATTTACTGATGAGATATCATTAAAATATAATTTATTAATCCCTGGATATGATTTACATAATATTAATCGTATATCTGCTAATGCTGTAAAAATATCCATCTATACAAAATGGCATACATTAATGACAATTAAATTATTTGGTATTCCAAATGAAACTATTTGTTGTAAAAAATGTTCGTTCTTTCTTAATAAATTTGTAAATCAAATGCATACATCACCATTTATTAGTGATTTTATTGATGCAACTGAAAAACTCCAGTTTGATATGTATTTAACCGATTTAGTATCCTTTACTTCTAATGGTAAAATTATTTCTAAAAATATACCAATTTTAAATATGAATAATGAAACAAATACTGAAAATATTAAAACTCTTCGTAATATCATTAAAAATAGTTATGAAGTAAAAGTTATGCTTTCACGTATGGAAGAAAGAGAATTAAACACTATTAATAAAATGTTAAATGAAGAAGGTGGTGATAGTGAGAGCTCTTCAAAATATATTACATTAAGTCAATTTTTTGGGCACTACTTGAGCCATGTTATTACATCTTGTTATCCTGAAATTGATTATGGTTATGCTTTAACTATTCATAAGTCACAAGGTAGTACCTACGATGATGTCTATATTGAATATGCAAATATATTAACAAACTCACGAGAATATGAAAAATTAAAATTATTATATACTGCTATCACACGCAGTTCAAACAAATTACATATATTTTATTAATTATAAATGATTATTTTGATTATAAATGATTATTTTGATTATAAATGATTTGGTTAATTTTTATTGCTAATATTTTACTGTATATTTTTTATTTTTATTCAAAATAAAAATTGAAATTTAAAGATATAATTTATAATCTATAATATAAAATACTTTGCAAACATACATATTACATATCAAAACTACATAAAATGGATAGTGTATCTAATATATTAATAGAACATTTAACTGGACCATATAAATATATAGCTTCATTTAGCGATTATATATATATACCAAATATAAATGATATTATTACTATAATAAATGAAAATACATCAAAAACATATGATATAATTAATCAAAGTTTTGCATCTATGATACCTAGTGAATTACCTATTGATATACCCAATAATATACCTATTGCAGTATCTAAACTTAATATAAATATACAAAAGCAATTTCAAAATAATACTAATGCCAATGACAATGGTATATATGATATTATTCAAAATGAAATAATATTATATATAGGATTGACATTATGTACAATTATGATTTATTTTACACATAAATTATACAATGAGTATTTACTAGAAAACGAATATGATAAACTTTATAATATGAATAATAAATTAGTAAATACTCTATTAGATGATATTGAAAATAATCCTAATAAAATAACACAAGGATTTTTTACTAAAAGTATATATGAAATTAATACTAATAATAAAAATATTATTGATAAAATGCTTAATAATAATGATAATACTAATAGTTATTATGTTTTATTACGTATAAAAATGAAACATGTTATAAATGTCTATGAACCTTCAAATGAAACTACACAGAATGATAATGATAATGAGAGTGAACGTCGTCAGGTTTATACTAATGATATGTATATGATATTAAAATTTACATATGTTCATGATAACAATACTGATATTAATAATATAAATGTATCACAACTTCTTTTAAATACAATTAATATTTTAAATTCTCTTACAAGATATGAATATAAAAATAAAGATTTTGTTATAGTAGCTATAAGTAAATCAAATAATATAAAACCTAATGAATTTTTTGATGGTTTGAAAAATATAAATTATGAATTATTCAACATAAAAAATATTATTTTTAAAAATTATAATTATGGTTTTATATTATTATTGCCAATGAAAGATGTTTATGATTTATTTCTTGATGTATATAATAATACAATATTTGTATCATCTTTATATAAAATTAATAAAAATAATACTGAAACATGGGGCAATACATTAATCAATAAAACACTAAACAATAAAACAATAAAACAATAAAACACTAAAACATATTAAATATAAATTTATATTTTTATTATATTTTTGTTATCTTATTATCTTATTATCTTTTTATATTTTTTATTTTTACAAAGCTATAAAAAATTGAAATATTTATATTTTATATTTTTAATAATTATAATTATTTTAGTATAAAAATAATATAATTTATTATAAGTAATACTTAATAGATATTAAATATATATTAAATAGTGTAAATTTTATTTAAAAATGAAACAATTATTTGAAAAAGCAAATCAATTAATACAAGAACTTATTGATATTAGATATCAACAAAGTAATTTATTTATTAAATTAGATAAAAAGAAAGATTCAACTGCTATTCAATTTAAGATTAAAAATTATATTAAGTGGAAATCTATAATAAATACACATATAACAAATAATACTCAAATTACAAATATATCTGATATAAAGACTTTAAAACTGACTGAAAAATTAGAAATAAAACTATGTGAATTATTTGATACTGGAGATATAAAAGATATAGATGATGCAAAACTTGAAGTTATTGAACTTGAAAGACAATATAATAGCAAAAATGTAGTAGAGAATACATCTGTAACAAATAGTCTTAGTAATAGTATTATAAGTATTGATAGTTCTATTGATGATAGCGAAGAACAATACAAAAAAACACAAGAATTAGAACAGGTATCTATTAAGATTCAATCTAAAAAAGTTAAAGTTGAAAAAGATAGTAAAGTTGAAAAAGATAGTAAAGAAGATAAAAAACTAAATACCACAAAATTAGAATCTATACCTAAAAATATGATGTCTATTACAAGACCTACTGATGTAAGAGGAAGTTCTATATATGATTTACAATTATTACACGGTATTGGTGAAAAATCAGCAATAGCATTATATGAAAAAGGAGTTACATTAGAAGGTTTAGTGAGTGAGTGGATTCAATGGGTAGATAGAAATCCAGCTAATTCTATTTTAATGCCGCAAAAAATGGAAAGACCAAAAGAATATACACAATCTAAATGGGATAGTTTAGAAGCCTGGAACAGAAATTCAATATTAGAAACAAATTTAAAAAAAAAATTAGATATTGAAACTAAACAATTATGTAAAATACATAAAGATACATTGATAGGTTTAAAATATTTTCATGATATGACACAGAAAATACCACGTGAAGAAATACAAAAAGCTGAAACAATACTTAATAGAGTAGCAGAATATATGAATAAGGATTTAAAAGTTATATTATGTGGTTCATATAGACGTGAAAGAGATAAATCAGGTGATATTGATTGTTGTATTGTTCATCCTGATATTAAAACACAAGAAGATATTAAATCAAATCAATGTAATATACTTGCAAGTTTTGTTGAAATGCTTATCAATGTTGGATTTATTGTAGATCAATTAGATATGGGATTACAAAAATTTATGGGACTATGTATGATTAAACAAAATAATAAAAAAACAAATGTTGCAAGAAGATTAGATATTCGTTTTATGCCCTATGAAAGTTATGGTTCAGCAATATTATATTTTACAGGCAGTGCGAATTTTAATACTGATATTAGAAAAATTGCTTTATCTAAAGGTTATAGTTTAAGTGAATTTGGATTTAAAAAGAAAAGTGATGGTATTTTAATACCATGTGCAACAGAAGAAGATGTCTTTAAATTCTTAGATTTAAAATATAAAACACCTAAAGAACGTGATATTTAGGTATTTTATATTTTTATTGTTTTTATTGTTTTATTGTTTTATTGTTTTTATTTTTTATAGTTATAAAAATTGTTGATAATATTTATTTTCTGCTGGTTTATCATATTTAAGAAATTCATTATAAACAACAGCATTTTTCTTATTTACATATTCTAAACAACGTTTAAAATAAATTTCTGTAAGACTATCTATTATTTTTTTATTATTATTAGATTGATTTTGTTTTATATTATTTATTATATCAGTAATAGGTTTTATATCATTAACACGCATATTTGATACACTTGAACTCAGATTATTTAATGTATTAATATATTGATCACCTTCTGTATTTAATATATTAATAAATTTATCCTTGTTATTTTTAAGATTATCATTAAGATTATCATTAAAATTATTATCATCATCATCAAATTTCAATACTTTATCATTATAGATAAATGTATACATTACACAATACAATAATAATATAATAAAAATATGTAATAATAGTGTTTTTATATTAGTATCCATTATTATATTAGACATTATATTTAATATTTAAGAATATTCTTATTACATATAGAAAATATAATAATTTAATAAAAAATAAGAAAAAATAAGAAATAATATAAAAAATATAAAAAATTGATTTTTATTATTTATAATAAATAAACTTGTTTGATTTTTATAGTATTTTACTATAAAATATAAACACAAAAACCCGCAATTAAATATATTAATATAATATATCTAATATGCATCATTCTAAATTTTAAAATCCTTTTAATTTTTAGAATAGTGGTGAAATATTATCAATAATGTGAATTTATATAAAACAATAAATCGTATTTTAATAATTACTTATATAAAAAATAGTTATGACTTTATAAATTAAAGGAATAGTATATTTATATGGTATATTTATTATTATATTAACATTGTTTAATTTTAAATCTTTCTATAATTATTATAGAAAGATTTAAAATATAAATAATAATTTATATTATATGTATCTAATTATACTTAACAAAGTGTAGTTAGATACAGATATTTTTCCAAATATTTTTTTTATATGATTACATGATTACACTTATATGATTACAGATACATTATTATTACTTATTTTTACTAATTGTGTATTTGTAATAGTATTATCTTGATTAGTGCACTCACTAAGTTCAATACCATACTTAACTAATGAACAAATTGCATTTTGATTTCTGGTAGGTGTTATTTTACTATCTATTGTAGATATTGTACTTAAAGCACTACAATTATTTGTTTTACAATTATCATTATATGTATTATCTCTATTAAATAACCATTTATCATCTAAAAATTCTTTTTTAGGATTTCTAAATAGATCCATATTAGTATTCTTATTATTTTTCGTATTATTCTTCGTATTATTCTTATTATTTGTTTTATTTGTAGTATCATTATTGTTATTACCATTACTATTACTATTACTATTACTATTACTATTATTATGTATATTATTATCTAAAGATATATCAATCTCATTTGTTTTTATATTTTTATATTGAGGTGTATCATAAAGCTCATTTAACATTATTTTGGCATATTGAGTATCTGTAATATGTATATTAGGTGTATTAGATTTATATGCTACATTCACTTCATTTATATCTGATTGTAATTTATCATAAGGTTCTGGAGGTTCATTATTATTTGTATTTATATAATTCTTAGGAATAAATGTTATTTTATCTATTTCATTTTGATTTTGAATTTCTTTTTCTTCTAATTCCCATTTATGTTTTATAGTATCATTATTTTTATTATTTATTGTATTCATATCATTCATTGTATTTACAAATCTATCTAATATAGTTGCTTTATTCATATTGTATCTAATATATATAAGTAATATTGCAATAAATAGTGATGTTTGAATACAATTAGACCATATACATAAATCTAATATAATACATATAATTGTAATTAATAATAAAAAACTTTTATGACTTTTTATATTGTGTATTGTATCGAATATATAATAAAATACTATTAAAATTAAAATTTCATATAATAATTGATTTAATGGATTTAATTTATTAGAAATATCATTAATGAATTGTTTAAACTCTTTTTGATTCATAATTATAGTTATAAAATATTATTTTTAGTATATAGTATATATAGTATATATAGTATATACATATATATATTATATAATAAATAATAAATATAGAAAAAACATAAAATAATAAAGATGGATAATGGATAAAACATAAAACATAAAACATAAAACATAATTATAGGTAAAAATATTTATTTAACAAAACAAAAGATGTAATACAACATATAGACCAAAGAAATCCATAGTAGTAACTTGTTTAACTGAAGGAAATATTTTAACTACACTCATATTAAATATCATACCACCAAGATACATTGTGAAATAAATAAGCATAAAGAGAACAAATATAAATAATAATTGTTGTCCGCCATTCATATCTTCTATATTTTGATAATTTGTAAATGGTGCTTTGTTTGTTAAAGTATTTGATATTATTTTTGTAGCATTTGTTAATGCTGATACTAATAATGACATTTTAAATTATAAAATTTATAAAACTATATTTAATTGTTAAAATAATTATATTTAGATTATTATTATATTACAAGAAAATAAAAAACTAAAATATTTAATTAAATAAAAAACTAAAATAAAATAATTAAATAAATAAACATTAATAAAATCATAAATTATATTTTTGTATCATTAATATAATTGAGTCTAATCATAGGAACTGATAATCCAGGTAATAATTTTTGTAAATTCATAATATCTTTAAGGATAGTAGTTAAATCTTTTTCTTTAATAAATTTATTAAATTCTTGATATTTATTTTGTTTATTTTTTTTATCTAATGTTTTTAAATAATTATTAACTTTATCAAACATATCTATACCTCCAAGTATAATCATATCTAACATTTCATTTTCATTTGTCATTTTACCTGCCATAGGATAATTTAATTCTCTATTATGTTCGGTTGGTATTCTAAGTAAAGACATAAAAAAATTAATATCACTGCTACTTGTTGCAATCTCAACTAAAATAATATACTTTGTAATTATTCTATACATATAATAAGCAAGATATTGTTTTGATATAATTTTTGTATTTATTAAATTTAAACTTTTATCTTGTTCATTATTAATTAAATCATAAATATTATATATATTGTTTTTAAATTCTTCCATTTTTTATTTACATATATTTGATATATTACAATATTACAATATTTTATTTATAATTAAATAATGTATTATTTTTTATAACGTATCATATTAAATTTGTACATTAATTTAGTATTTGTATTTGTATTAGTATTAGTATTTGTATTTGTATTAGTATTTGTATTAGTATTTGTATTTTTTATAATTCACAAGATTTTTTGATTGCATTTATAACATTATTATTTGTAGTATAATCTGTTCCTGATACTCTTTCTTTACCAGAACCATTTTGAATTTTTTTTTGATAAGTTAAAATATCATTCAATTTATCTGTATCGCATAATCCAAATCCTCTAATATCTTTTGCATATAAAGTAGCACATTCTTCCATATTTTTAGTATCAGGAATACTTGATAAATAAGAATCAAGAACTGAATAAGAAGCTGCAAAAGGTGATAACATTTTACCTTCTTTAAACCCACCAGTAGCATATCCATATTGACCATCACTATTAAATATTTGATACATATACTCATCATTAGCTACATCTAATTGTGCATCAAATGTAACTGCAGGACAATTTGCATTATTTAGTGTTGTTGGTTCTGGATCAGCACTATAGCCAGAGTCATCAAATTCTTCGAATGTTTTTTCTATAAGATTAATACCATAATGGCTTAAAAATCTTTCAATCTCATTATATGAGCGATTACCCATAAATATTTTTTTTTCATTATTTATAAGTAATATAACTGTTGGTACACTTGTGATTTTATATTCATTTGTTTTTTTATTACTTTCATTATCTTTATCAGAATTAATTTCTTCATATTTAACATCATTAGGTAAATTATTAACCACTTGATACCATATAGGTAAAAAATCATTACAATAAGAACAACTTGTTTTATAAAATAACATTAATTTTTTATCATTATTACTATTATTTAATTTACTATTTATATAATTACTTTTATTAGAATTAAATTTGGTATTGGTATTGTCAGTTCCATTCATTGCTTGAAACCCTTCAATCATACCTTGTTCTATTGCTTTATTTATTTTTATATTTGTATTTATCTTCATTTCATCAAGTAATATTAATAAATCTTTATCATTATTATCATTATTACTATTATGAGAATTAATATCAGAATTAATATGAGAATTATCATTATTATGAGAATTTATATTAGATTTATATGAATAAGTATTTTGTAAATAAAGTTTAAATATTAATAAAACTACTAAAATAAGTAAAATACAACATAAACATAATTGTATCATTTTATACTTTTACTAATATAAATATATATATATATAAATATATATATATTATT
>Ga0114978_10001661_pt1 | contig 18679 bp, 27 predicted proteins | sample S_140212_EF_Meta_FD_87027 | JGI IMG/M metagenome (GOLD analysis project Ga0114978, IMG submission 87027) | Freshwater microbial communities from Lake Simoncouche, Canada to study carbon cycling - S_140212_EF_MetaG | ecosystem: Environmental > Aquatic > Freshwater > Lake | place: Lake... | reverse complement strand
TCCTCTTGAACTTGATAAGTCAATTATATACACGCCCCGACCCAATCACCTAATTCATTTGAGCCTTATAGAATAAGGCTTTTAACACTTCTCATCTATCTGATCTGCTGGATAACTGAACTTCACAACATCGGTTTTCTCTAACTGTTCTTGCATCAGCCAATCAACTTTGTAGCCCCAAGAGTGAGATGAAGTTGTGTAACCATTTATTGATGACCAGTCCATTCGCACTTTCCATCTAGCCTCAATTACATTCTTCAGTGCAACATAGAAAGCCTTACCGTGCGAACCATCATTTTTATTTGTCGGGATAACAGAGTGACAAAGTTCGTGCGCCAAGACTTCCCAAGCCGAAGCACCACCTGATGACCAACGACCAACCCGAACTATGACGTCATTTCCATAATTAACACCACTGCAACCACCATTACGAGAGAACACAATTTTAATTAATGGTCGTTTACGATTTGTGCCTTGCGGGTAAAACAATGCCCAAATGCGATCTGCTTCTTTGTTGAAGACCGCTTGTCTTTGTTCCCATCGTTTCCATCGTTCTTTCTTTGGCTGCAACTTTGTTGCGATACGCACACGCTTCGCTTTCTGTTGCTGCTGAACAATCGCCGTGCGCTTCTCTCTCTGCTTCTCCAATGAAGGTGCGACACGATCAACCAGCCTGCCTGACTTCGCTGAGCAGGGCAGACAGTATCGCCTAACATCATTCCTGCGTGGTCGGGTTGGTGCGAGCAGCCCGTCATCACATATCGGGCACTTCCATCTAACTTGTTTTGCCATAAGTCCTCCTCTTGAACTTTGTTTGTTGTCTAATCTATTTCTTTGTTGGTGTAACCATCTTGACTTGATTGTGCTTGTTTGCACAAGTTGGTCTATCGCTTAACTTGATATGTGTGATGATTTGATTTGCACAAGTTGTGCAAATCCATTTCTGATCTACCCTCATTAGTCCTCCTCTTGAACTATCGGATTATTTATCCGATATATACATTCTATCAGATAGAAAACTTTGTGAAATCCAAAAACATCAAAAACGACAAAACTGCCTAAGTAAAATAAGGCTCAAAAAAAATCTTAAAAAAATATTCACGCATTTTTTCGCTCACAAAACTTTTTAGAAATTACGAGGAGTTGCCCTAACATTTCTGCAAGGGCAACTCAACTCGTATGCGAAGCGGAGAAGGAGAACACTCCGCACAACTTTTCAGAATACTTGATTGCTTTTGACATATCCATCAGCGCACAACACTTTCATAGAACGAACCATCTCAACAGGCACAGCCAAAATATGATCACACTCATCACCCGTCAAACTCTGCGCCAACACAATATGTCTTGGCTTTGCATCAGCCAACAAGAAACCGACACTCTCAACCACCGCAGGCTCAACATCAATATCGGCAACATCAATCCAAGTAGAAGCAACCGAATGAGCATCGTGCCAAACAATCAGCACAATCGTTCCCATAACTCACCAGCCTTCTTTCTTACGATCTAAACAAAACACAGGTGCTTGGATCGTGATGTTTCTTTCAGGTGTAACAATCGCCAACGCTTGTTGAGGTGGTTCGTGAGAAAAACCCATTATCAGGGAATATTCATCGGCTCCCTTTAGGCAGCCATTAACTATCATTGACGGGGTTGAAATGTATTGATGCCAATGACCAAGCCACAAAGTTTGAAACGATTTACCTGAAGCCATATATCGTGCTTGCTTCCTTGCTCTCATTCTCATAATCGGTGGATAGATTCCGCCGATACCACCACCGCCAGAAACTTGATCGCCGTGCGTAATCAAATGACCGTAACCATAAATCTTGATTAACGCATCAGCCGATTCAGGAATATCAAAAGTAATCCGCTTATCTGTTCTGAAGTTTCTTTCAACCATCTTCGCAAGCAGATAATCAAAGTTTGTTTTCACCCGTTGCTTCATTCGTGGTTTCCGTGTCGTGCGCCCGTGATTACCAACCACACTTGTTACATAGCATTTGCCGAACTCGTCAGTAAGCAGTCCGATAGCAGCAGCAACCTGTTCAGACCAGAACAACAGTGAGCCAATCATTGTGTCCTCGTTTGTGAGTGCGAGTTCTTCGTGAATATCGCCTGTAAAAATATCGCCACCCAAAATAACCACTACACCGTCATAAGTAACGCCCGACAGATAGTGGCGTGAAAGTTTGATCACATTCTGTGTCCACCTCTCTAATCGCATCACAGCGATCTCACGGTTGTAACAGTTCAAGCCTTCCATCTCCTCAGCGTTCACCACTTCGTCAAAGTGTGTATCACTCAACATCACTACGAGAGTTGCAGCAGATGATTTAGGTTTCTTCGGGGCAAGCCAAGAAGGGGGGTCAATGATTACACCGTTCACACGATCAACAATCGCAAGCGTCTTTTCTAACTCCTCAAGTCTTGTGGTCAGTCTGGCGTTCTGATTGTTTAGAGCATCACGCTGTTTACGAATCCGAATCAAATCGGTATCAACATTTACAATCTCATCTTTAAGACTCATTGTAAAAGCCTCTGTATCGGTTGATACATTTGCGCCCGATATCAAAACCACGCTTCTTCAACACACGATAAATCGTTGTCGCTTGAATCGTGTGATCGTTGAGTGCGTCTAATAAATCTTTACGATCTTGCTCATCTAACTGTTCAAGAATAATGTCAATCTTTTTTGGTAATCCGCCTCTAACTGGTGGCGTATCACGGATTTCTTTTAAGAGTTTTCCCACTTGTCGTTCCTTCTGTGTGTTGATCTAAGTGTTTTTCTAACTTGTCATCTACTCTGCCAACCGATTTGAATATCATTCGTAACTGTTGCTGAACTATTGCGTGATCTTCGTGATTAACTCTCGCATTTTCTCTTGCTTCCTTTTTGAATAACTGCATTAAACCTACCAGCACAACCCCAATCGTGCTGATGAGAGCAACGGTGATGGCAGCGAATGATTCGCTCATTATGCGACCTGTTGCTTTGCTTTGGCGAACGCTTCACGCATCGCTTCAGGATTATCTGCCAGTAACGGCGCAATCTCAAAGTGAACCCAATCACCCATAGGCGCACCGTGAATCGTTGCCTTCGTGTAAATAGACCAACCACCACGATCACACCTCCACCCTCTGCCGTGTGGCATCGGGAAATAGTCAAGTATCGCTTCAAGCCCGAAAGCGTCAGCGTTCTTAACAACAAAATCTATTGCTTCCATCGCTTGCTTTCTGCCACCTTCAGCGATGCCACGCTTCTCTTTCGCCATAAACCTGAACGACAGATCGCAGGCACGACCAGTTGCGTGAACAGATAGCGAACCTTGTTTGCCTCGCATAGAACGATTCACGAAACTTCCGTTGTTCCAAAGCGCAGGATACAAAGCACACAACTCTTTAATGAAAACTGCTAAACCTTTTCGCTCACCTTCAGCGAGTCCGTCTGTGTTGCCCGTGTATGGGCGTTTCATTTTGCAGCCTTCTTCTTAGCGATCTGTTTGCCGTTGCCTCCGAAAGCGTCAGAGATTTCTTGTGCAGTCAAATTGCCATCAACCGAAGCCTTCGCTAGTTTCTCTGCGACCTGAGCGACAGCCGTGAACCCTGCGAGTGCTGCTGCTTTCCAAACAGGGATACCGCCAACGATTGCCGAACCTGTAACGATGGCGAGAGCGTTTGCCATAAAGAGTGAAAGTAATCTTTGTGCGATGTCTTGTGCTTTTTTCATTGATCTTCCTTTGTGCCTAAAGTGATAACAGAGTGTATAACAATCGCAATCGCCGTGAGTATAAGAGCCTGCTTGAAAGTTGTGCCAGACAAAGTGATTAAGACCAGCCCTGTGCCAGCCCAAGTCCAAGTGTTATCGGCAAGATAGTTCAAAACTTTTTTCATTGTTTAATCCTTACAGGCGGTGGAAGCATAGTCAAAAGCCCACCGATAGCGACAAGACTTCTGCGCTGCGATACAGGAATGTTTGAACCTGTCGGCACATAGTTTTCAAACTGTGAACCAAAAATGTCAATCACTTTCTCAAACGCTTCTTTAACTTTTGTTGGTGCGTTCTGCACCGCTTCAGTTATTGCTTCGGCTTGTGCTTCAGATAATTCTTCAGGTGCGATCTCCTCAAAGATTTGTTCAGCCTGTTCTTCAGTTACAGCAGCCAACACTTCGGGCGATGTAACCAGTTCAATCGCCTGCTCTTGGCTCACCTTTGTTTCCAAGATTGCTTCCACGATTGCGACCACCTTTTCAGGTGTTGCCTCAGATATCGCTTCAAGTATCTGATCAAACACTTTGTCGCTGATCTCGCCCGATTCCTCTGTTTCTACCTCAAACACAGGCTCTACAATCGCATTAGACGCTTCCAAATCGTTATCTGGGGGTAAGGGTAGGGCTGGCACTGTTTCGTTTGGCACGGTTGAATCTGATGGCTCTGTGGTAGTGCTGCTCTCAGGTTCAGGTTCAGTAACGGTAGTCTGAACAAATGTTTCTTCTGTTGTCTCTGTTGTTGTGGATTCTGGCAGGCTGGTCGTGGTCGTGGTGGTTTCTGATGTGGTTGTTGTTGTCGTGGGTTCGGGTTCAGGTTCGGTAGTAGATGTCTGAGGTGGCGTATATGGTGCTTCGGTTGTTGTCGTGGTCGTGGCAGGGATTGTCGTTGTTGTTGTCGTTTGGTTGGTTGTGCTTGACTGAACTTGTGAAGTCGTTGTGGAACTTTCTTGAACAAGGGTTGATGTAGATGCGCTGGTTGTTGTTTCGGGCAAAGTGGTTGTGGTTGTCGGTGCAGTGGTGGTGGTGGTCGTAGATGATGATGTCGTTGAAGTTGTTGTTGTTGTCTCTGGGAGTGTGCTTGTGGTTGTCGTGGTCGTGGCTGTTGTTGTGGTGGTTGGGTTACTACTAGAAGTAAACGCCTCATCAGGGACAATCGCCCAACCTGTGTCATCAATATTCCAAACCAACATAAAACAGGTTGAACCGCCGTTCTCGTAAAACCAGCCATCAAGCGAATATGAACCAGCAGGAAAAGAATCGGTAGTGATCTCAGACCAAGAGCAGCCTTTATCTTCCCAAGTGCCAAACAAAGTTTCCCCGATCTGAACTGTGCCACCGTCATCGGCTGCGATCATAAACTGAATCGTGTCGTTCTCAGGAACAGTAATGAACCCTGTGTAATGAATCATAAATAGATCATCACCGCATTGTTGGAATGGTTCGCCTTCAAAGTTTCGGTTGATGTTGTTTTCTGTTTCGCTTCCGCAAGTCTGGTAGATCGTGTCTAATCGGGTTGGCGGTATCTCGTTTATCGTGTAGCCGACAGCGTTCAAACCTAAGACAGGTTCAGCGTTTACAGTTTGTGGGAAAACTGTGAACAGGATTGCTGGTAGCGGTATAAGCCACCTAGTTAAATTGCGACCCACATCTACGGCTCGTTTGGAATAGTTGGCGGTGGTTGAACAAAATCTTGTGTAGCATCATCATAAATAAAACCAACACCAGCATAAGTTTTGCCTGCCGTATCGTAAAATGTTTCAACCCAACGACCTGTGTAACGGTCAGGGTTTGCTTCAAGAAAATCTTGTGTGACGACACGAACATTGGTCACAACATTGTCATCGTTGATTTGGGCAAAGTATTGTTTCATTGTTTAGTCCTAATTGTTGGCATTACCTTATGCATTTCAGTAAGACCCCACACACCATCATCATCGGTGCAAGTGTTCACAATGTGCGTTAAATCGTGTTGAAAATTTGGTTGCTCAATAAAGTTGTAAAACTCATTAAGCAGATTTGTTGTGTCGTTGCATAAACGCTCATACGAAACCACAAAACATTGTTGCGGTATCTGCGACAACAAATTGTTGTATGACATTACGCACGGGTCAATTGTGGTGGTTTGTAAATTGTGAGCAAAATTGGGTGAGTTGTCAAGAAGTCGTTGAAACGATGCCAAAATTTCTGACATATCTCTGTCCATCACAATAAACTTTGGCACATAACCTAAAGCGTTTACAAGCACAGAAAGATTGTCGGGAATACCCCAACTAAACGCTTTGTCAATAATAATTGATTCGGTTCGGTCAGCGTAAAACGCTGGAATCAGTGATTGCAAAACATTTTGCACACCAACTGGGTTTGGGTTTGCTTGTAAAGCCTGTCTTGTGTGCCATATCAAATGCGTGTGATAAAGAGCATCACAAATAGGCGATGACGATGAGGCAAAAATGTTTGGGTTTTGATTTAAGATACTTGTAAGAAGCGTTGAGCCTGAGCGTGGCAAACCTGCAAGAAAAATATATTGTCGGCTCATACTTTGAACCTGACAAAAACTGCGCCTGCCGCACCAGCACCACCCGTTGCAGCCGAACTTTGTTTTGAAGTTCCGCCACCGCCAGCACCATAATTGACACCTGCGTTGCCAGGAGTTGTTCCAACTGTCCCAGAAATTCCAGCAACACCACCAAGCCCAGCAGCACCACCAGTAGCACCACCACCACCACCGCCAGCACCTGCATAATATGTTGAGCCACTAATAAAGGTTGAAATATCTTTACCGTTGCCACCTGTGCCACCTGTGCCAGCGTTATCTGTGCCAGTTGCGTTTCCGCCTGCTGCCCCTGCGCCACCACCGCCACCTGCACCTGAATAACCAATTGATGAACCACCATTGTTTCCTAAGTTTGGCACTAAAGCCAAACCACCTGCACCAAAGTTGCCACCGCCACCACCTGACGAACCATTTGCGCCAGCACTTACAACACTTCTTGAACCCGATGTGCCACCACCGATAATACTTATTATTGAACCAATTGATGATGTTGCACCCGATGTTCCTAGCGCACCGTTACCGCCTGTTCCGCCAGCACCAACATCTATTGCATAAGTTCCAGCAGTCAAATATAAAGAAGCAGAACCATCTGCCCCATACACACCACCGCCACCTGCACCGCCACCTGAATAATTAAATGCACCAGCACCAGCCGTATTCCCTGTCGCACCTGCACCGCCACCAATAATTAACACATCAAATAAACCAGTTTTGGTTACTACAAGATTGGTGTCGCTAGTAAAAGTCAAAAGAGTATAACTTTGACCGCTAACAACGATGCTAGACGATGAGCCACCTGTAGCAACGCCATATAATCCACTAGGGGCTTTTCCCATTGTAGAAATTTCTCTGTTGCTTCCAACGAGTGTGCGCTGACCATATCTAGGCATCGTCGAACCTTACGCCGTGATTCTGTTTACATAACCTGCGATGTTAATAACATTGGCTGTCGCTGCAAACGCACGAACAACAAGCGGAGTTGCGTTGCCTTTAATAACAAGACCAGCAACTATGACATACAAGCCATCTTCGGCAGGCACAGTGAACTCAATCAAATCATCAGGCGAAGTAACACCACCCCACTCAACAGTCAGTTTTACTGTTGATGCAGAACTGTTCACTGCATACAACCAAATCTCGTCAAAGGTTGTGGCAGTAGATGAACCTGTGTGAAGTGTTGTGCCAGCAGTAGCAGTTTGTGCAACCTTAATCATCTTGCCGTCTGTGCTACCTGATAAAGCGATCTTACTAAATGTTGCCATTGTGTTCCTTTGCTATCCGAAAACTTGTGTGCCTAAAACTATTTGATCGCTATCACCAGAAACCGAACTACCACCGCTTCCAAGTGTAGCAATCCAAGTATTTGTTGCCTGCTTTACCAACACTGCTGTTTGATATTGAGTCATAGCAAGCGAAGTTGAAGCAGACGATACTGTAACACCTGCGCCTGCCGTTAAAGTTACTGACCCTGCACCAAGTTGAATAATAACAATCCGAACCCCAACAGCAAAAGCAACAGAAGCATTTGGTGGCACAGTCAAAATGCTTGCCGAAGCATTGCTCATTGTTACTTGTTTGCCTGCATCAGTTAAAACAAGCGTGTATGAAGTGCCTGTTTGTGTGTTTACATCGTCAGACCACACGCTGTCTTGAAGTGTGTTCATTTGTGCTGCGGTCAGCACTTGCGCTGCTGTGAAGGTCTGTCTTGCCATAGTCAGTTAGTGTATATCAAGCGAGCGCATTTGCGCCATCAAGCGTGCCAAAAACTGCGTCATCTAAAATTAACTGAAACAGCACCTCAGTATTAAACAAACCGATAGACACCCGATGCTCACCAGCCGAAATCAAATGATTCAAACGCTCAACCGCATAAAGTTCTGTAACCGAAGCAGGGCTGCCAGTCGTATAGGTTCGGGTGATCTCAACCACATCTTGAAGTTCAAGAGCGTTAATCGTGTCCCGATCACCTGAACTCATAGCCGAAACGACCAGCCCAAGATCGTCAAAACGATATTGTGGCTCAGCATACAAAGCCACCAAATAGTTCGCCAAAGTTAAAGCAGCAGCATCATCTTGAAGCAACAAATTAGGTAACGCAAAAGTTGTGATACCGAACTCTGTTTGCGAACTGGCGTTGTCAGCGACCTGAACTGTGCCACCCTCAACCGTTGCCTGAACACGGTTATAAAGAAACTCTTGCCCATAAATAACTGCTAACGCTGTATAAGGAATGTCTGTGCCAGCGTCAGAGAACACCGCCACAGTCGGCGCAAACGAAGCAGACAACCGATCAGTGAAAGTTAGTTTGCCATCAGCAGCCACAAAACAAGCACCCTGTTCACTCGTAGCGATTGACTGCAAATAAGTTAAAGCGTTTGTGTTCGCATTGATTTGGTATGCACCTAGCGTTGCTTGCCCTGTGTCAATGTCCCGTGAAGTCAAAGGGTAATCAATCTCAGGCAAATTAAGTAAATAGTTCACCCGTGCGCCAGACAACTCAACACTAGGCGTAACATCATTCTCAACCACAGTGTTCGCCAACAAAACAAAATCATCGGCAGCCGTGAACTGAACGGTGCTGAGATTGTAATTGTATTGAACATCAATATCGGTAATACGCCCCGTGAACAAAGGATTCACACCCGAAGTAACTGTCAGTTTTCGGCGTGGCACAACACCTGAACGCCCAGCCGTAACATCATAATAAGGCGAAGCAGTATTGATCGGGTCAAACCGTCTGTCATTATTTAGCAAAGTGATTGAACATTGACCAGCATTGAACTGTGAGAACTGATCTGATCTGCCACGAGTAATAGAAACCTCTTGACAATATTCAGTAATGTCCACACCTACAAGGTTTCCGTCAAGAACAAACTCTGTGTTATCTAAAACGCCTGCATCAATATCGTCAAGCACAAAGAAGTTCGTGATGAAACCAACCTCAGCGAGAACGGTGATCTGCTCACCTGAAGCAAGAGTGGTAGCCATTAAGCCACCGTCAAAGGCAAAGCACCATTCGTTCGCTCATACCGTTTCAAAGCGTTTACAATTTGTGTGCCGATATCTTTCCCGTCAGCACCCATACCAGCAGTTACAGAAATGTTGTATGTGCTACCCATTGAACCTAAACGATCTAACGGAATGATTGCTTCAGCACCACGCTCACCAGCAATAATGCTTGTCGCTTTCGTAACGATGCCACCCTTTGCCATCAAAGTTCCGAAACCGCCACCCAACAATTCTTCTAACGAAGGAATACGAATGTTCTTCAGATCGTCAAGAGTTACTTCACCGAAACCAAAATCAAACCCTGTCCCACCACCACCAGAAACAATGTCAGGTATTAAAGTTTTTGTAGCGTTCGCATCTGCTGCTGCTTTATCTTTCGCTGACACACCCTTGCCAGCCTCACGCTGTTTCTTCTCAGCCTCAGTAACCGCTTCAACAGCATCAGCCAAACGCTCATACGCCGAAGTGCGTGCATCAAGAGCATCAGCCTGCGCTTTCTCAGCCGACAACAAATCATCTAACGCATCTTTATAGGCTTCACTTCCTTTCTCTGCACCGTTCACAGCCTCATTCAAACGCTGTTGAGCAGCAGCCAAAGCCTCAGAAGATTCACGCTGAGAATCTGTGGCATCAGCGACAGACAGTTTTGATTGCGCCAGTTTGATTTCGGCTTCACGAATCATCTGCGGTGTTGAAGCAGGGTCTTGACGAACTTTTGCCAACTCTTCTTCAGCCTCTTTAACAGCGAAGATCGCTTCTTCTAACGCATACTTGGCACGCTCAGCAGCACGCTCTGCTTTTGATCTTTCGTTGTCAGCGTCTTTGGCTTGTTTGGATTCTTTGCCGTAACCGTTTGTGATCAAGTTGAACTTGCGTTGGGCTTCCCTGAGCGCATTGGTTTTCTCTAGCAGACTCTTGTTTGATTCATCTACTTGTTTATTGGCATCACGCAAACCTCTTTGTGCTTGTGTAACACCTTTTACTGCGTCAATATATTTTTCAAGTTTCTGTGCTGCGGTTTCTACCGCACCGCCACCACTAGCAATCGCTTTGTAACCTTTGCCTGTGTAATCAACCATTTTTCCAAGACTTAAAGCGACAGCCGTGTAGCGATCTGATTGTGTTTTAAGTTGATCTTCTGGTGTAACAACCAGACGCAAAGCCCCAGCCGTGCTTAACGCTTGGCGTTCAAGGTTCTTCAAGTCTTGCTCAGTCTGGTTAGTGGCTTCGCCTACACCGCCTAATGATTTAAGACCAATCCGTTCAAGTTTTTGTAGGTCTGCACCAAAGAACTTTGCAACAGTTATCGCTGCGTTAATCGCAGGCAGGATTGAGTTCCAAGCACCTATAAAGAAGTTGATGAATGTTTGAACTATTTGAATGATGAAATTGAATACACCGTGAACAATGTTTCGGAAAGTTTCAAAGTTCTTGTAAGCCAAAATAACAGCAGCAGCAAGAGCAACAATAGTGATAATTAAAACAGTGGCAAAAGCAGCGAGAGGTGCAGCAGCAAGGGCAGCAGCAGCAGCAGAAGCGCCGAAAGCCACATTGACGATAGTGCCAATTTTTAATGCAAGATTGTAAGCAACAATCGCTAATGCTAAAACCCCGAACGCACTAGCGAACACAAGGACTGTTGTTTGATGGTCAGCCAAGAAACCAACAAAAACACTTAATACTTCAGTAATTTTTTCAAGCGCAGGCAACAAAGCAGCACCGATACTTTCCTGAAGTTCACTTATATTGTTTTTCAGTATCTTCATTTTGCCTGAAGCGGTATCGGCTGCGTTAGCAGTAGCCCCACCGAAAGTGTCGCTCAACTGTTGGAAAATAACTTCGGTTGAAGCACCATCTTTGATCAGATCACGAACTGCTGGAGACAACTTCTGCAACGCTTTATAGTTGCCAGCGTATGCTTTAGCCAAAGCATCGGCAGCAGACTGCAACGGCAGATTTGAAGCAGTAGCAATATCTTGTGCTAAAGCCAAACCAGTTTGTGCTTTAGCGAGATCGCCCGAACCAATGACCAGCGAACTCAAAGCCTCACGAAGTTCTGTGTCAGCAGTTCCCGAAGCACGAGACATCGCTTCAATCATCTGCTCAGTAGAAGCAACAGTCGCAGATGAAGCACCAGTTACCTTTTCCAATGTTTGTGCCAACTTCGCTTGCTCAAGTTCATCGGCAGCAGCAGCCTGAGCAGCCTTAACACCTGCGAACGCTAAAGCGCCAAGCGCAGCGACAGCAGGCAGGAACGCTTTTTTGAGAACGAAAGACGCTTGCTCACCAGTTGTTTCTAGTTTCTTGAACTCGGTGATCGCTTTTGATATTCCCTTTGAATCAAAATCGGTGAGAATGTTAATGCCAACAGCCATCAGTTACCTCGTGCCCTAATCGTTAATTCGTTTTGTGGTTTGATCATCAACACTTTTAACTACCTTCAAAACTGCTTCTTCAATTAAGTTCTTGTTTGCGTTTACCGCACCGAACATTATACGGCTTCTTGTTTTACCACGAACACTTTTTACCTTTGTGTGCTTATCTAAGTTTTGAATCAAAGTTGATTTTCTTGATTCATAACTTCCGACACCTGCCGAATCATAAACTTGACCGCCTGCGTCCATTTGTTGAATACGCAAGATCGCCCTACCACCTTGAGCATTTTTTGATGTTGCACCGCCAGCGATACCTTTAACTTTTGTTTGTGCTTTTCCACCGTTATAAGGTGGCAATCGTTTCACACCTACACGACCACCAGAACTATGCCAATTTTGTAAAGCAGTAGAAGGAAACCTTGAACCAACAAGGGTAGTTAATGGTTTGGCTGCATCTGCTAGATCGCTTTTGAACTGTTGGTACAGTTCTTTCTCATAGTTCTTCAGATAGAACAGCGTTTCATTGATGCCATAAAACTGTATCTCGTTAGCCATAGGCGCATATCATACAACTATCTGCGTCTGCGATTCGCTTGCTTCACCACCCAGTTATGGTAAGCGAGCATCGTATTCAACATTGATTCGCTCTCGTTCAAAAGAAGCGAAGGCGCAATATGGTATTCGTGAGCCAGATGAGCGATCAGCCAATGCGCTGAATCATCACCGAACTTTATTTCTCTAAAGGGCTTTCACTCTCATCTCGTGGAATAACCTGCGCCACAGTCGCAATCCAATCAGGGTCAAACTTTAATTTAGTTTTCTGTCTGTGCGTCAATGCTGACCACGCCAACCAAGCAAGATCGGTGAGGCGCATCTCTGTTTCAAACTTCACAACTGATCTTTGCCAAGTGCGTTCAAAGCCAACAAAGTCAGCGAACACAGCATCAACAGGTTCAATCGTGCCGTCAAGGTATTCAACTTGCAAAGCGATTTTCATTCGTTCTCCTTCTGATTTATTTGTTTAGATTAAGCAACTGCCTTTGTCAAAACGCCACCAGTAAACGATAGTGAAGTCATTGCCAACTCGCCAACGGCTGCACCCACAGGTGTATGCGCTGCGAGAAATGTGCCCGTCAAAGTGTAAATCGGGTTCGTGGCACTTGTAGCAGCCGATGATGCTTTGACTGTAACTGTGGTCGTTGTGCCGACAAGAGGATAGATCGTGGCTTCAACATTTGATACTGCAAAGTCTTGCATAAACTCAATATCAAGACTGTTGTTCTGCAACCCACCTGTGAACTTGTGTCCTGTTGAACCGAATGCGGTTGTCTCAACGGAATCAATTTCGTAATTCAATGTGATGCTATTTGCGTGATCGCTCAACGCAACGGAGTTCACCGTGATAACTGCATCTGTCAAAACTAAAACTGCCATAACTATTTGTCCGTTTCTTTCGTGTCCTGTTTAGGAACTTTAACATTAACTTCAGCCAAATGTCCACCGTCAAGCAGCGCATCAACATTCACGCCGACAAGATCATCTGCGCTAATTGTTTCACCCTGTTTACCTAGTGTGCAATTTTCGCTCATCACTTTATAGTTAGCCATTTGATGTCCTATCCGTGAACCGTTACTTGGAATTGTATTTGTAAAAACTCTGCGTCAGCAGAACTTAAACTCGTTATGTTCGCACCCGATGGTAGCACCAAAGTTTGGCAAACGCCACCAAGCGTCTTGTCTCCTTCAATCGCTGCACGAATACTTGTCGCACCAGAATAAGAAAGAAAACCATCAAGAATTGTGAACGAATTACGATCAACATATCTGCCGACCACCACATTTACAGTCCAGTCCATTACGACATCGCCACCGCCCATCGCCCTGTGATAGTTGATTGAGTTCAAAGTAGGGAAAGCAAACGGCGGATTCAGTTGCTCAGGCTGATAAGCCGAAGTGCGAAGCCCAGAGATGGTAGCGAGGCGTGTAGCAAGCCCTGAAGCGACCTGAGAGACTGTGGCAGGCATTAAGCGATACCGAACCTGCGATATGGCGAGAGAAGATCACGCACATCAGGATCAACAGCCCGAACCGTGATTGCCATATCTGCGAAACCAACCACACCTAGAGCAGCGTTTAGGCGTGCGAACTGGCGCATAGCGAGCAGAATTGTTGCTTGGTTCACATCGTCAGGCACAGCAGCCCAACCCCAAACAGTAGTAACTTGCACTGTTTCAAATGCTGGCGTAGTCAGAAGAGGAAAAGTATTGCCACCAACCATTCGTGCCGACTCATAAGGTCGTGGGAATATCGGAACATTTCGTGGTTGCAAAACATAATCTGTGCCTTGAACCAAAGTCTGAGCATAAGTGCCATTACCTGTTGAATCAATCTTGATCGTAATTGTTGTGGTCGCTACATCTCTGTTAAACACCAGCAAATATTCGTTGTATGGAAACATTGGAACAGCCGTGCTGGTGGTCTGATAAAAGAACCTGCCACAGTAGCCATCAATTCGGCGTGAAGCCGATTCAATAGCGTTCTCTAGAAGCGTGTCATCTGTTGAATCAGTGATTCGCAAGGCTGCTTTCAGTTCTGCCAAAGTGCAGTAACCATTCGTGATTGCCATTGGCTATGCCTTCTTCTTTTTACCACGCTTCAAAACTGATTTCTCAACCTCAACTTCAATGCTCGCTGTCTCAATCTGTGGCTCTTTGCTCATATATTTGTGATCAAAACCAAGTTCACGCAAAGCAGCATCAACAGATTCAACACGCTTCGGCAGATTGCGTTTCACATAGGCTGCCCGTTCTTCAAGTAGGGCATCAATTTGTTTGTTCATAAACACTCCAAAAATGCTAAGGGTTGCTGACACCCGAAGGATATCAGCAACCCTAAACAATTATTTTTATTCGCTTAGAAGGTTGGTGTAACTATCTAAAACGAAGGCGTTACCAATCCAGTGCCGTTGATTTGTGCCCAAGCATTTGGATATCTATTTGCCGTCACTGCGCTGTAGCCGTAAACAATCATCGTTACATCAAGTTCAGCAGCCTTTGGTTGTTCAAAGCGAAGCATCATTGGTGTTCCATCACCCTGTTCCCACAAGTGCAACTCTTGCGAATTGCCGATGTAGATGGTGTCTTGATCTGTTCCTGTGCCTTTGTTGGTTGCGACTGTTGCGTCTGTGTAAACAGGCAATCCAAGAATGCTGTAACCAGAGTTGCCGTATTGCGCTGCACCTGAACCGTATGCGTATGCAGGCTGACCTGAACTTGTTGGTGTTGGAACAGCGAGTGGTCGTGATTGACCATCAACTGCTGCCAAGATAAACGCAAGTCGGCGTGGGTGCATAATCATCACATTTGGTCCAGCAAAGAAAGTTGTTTGAACTTTCTGCACTGCATCAACAAGTTTTGGATAAAGTTCCGCAACAGTTGGTGAAGCGTCTGTATAAGTTACAGACTGACCAGCCGATGAGAACAATTCAGCAACTACTGCTGTGTTCAAAACCGTGTTGTATGAAGAAACAAGGTCAGCCATAACAAGGCTGTCAATGTTTGTTCCACGCTCAAGTGATTGACGGCTGACATTTTGCTGACCAGCGATTGTTACAACGCTGATATCCAGTTTCGTGTCGTCCATATTGGTTTCTTGAACTGCTGCACCTTCAGTTTGTGCTGCTGTTGCTGAACCTGTTGTTACTTTGCTGAGGCTGATTGTTAAACCAGATTCAGGGAGTTGATGCTTGCGAGCAAGATCGGCTGTTACACGACCTGCACGAGCGAACGGTGCAGCCAACTCAGTCAAGAATTGAGGCACGACCAAGCCAGCAAAGTTTGCGCTGGTTACATCACGGCGTTCAATCTTTTCTTCATTCATATGGCGAGCAAGACGCTGTTGTGCTGAGTAATCGTTATTGAACTGTGCTGCGAAAGCATCAGCGATAAACGATGACCCTGCTTGTGGCGAGTAGGTGCGAGCCTCTGACTTCACGACTGTTCCGCCGACAGCAACATCAAACTTCTTTTCTTTGCGAAGTTCTGCTGCTTCTGCTGAACGCTTTTCAAGTTCAGTGTGCTTTTCAATTTGTTCATCAAGTGAACGAACATCAGCGAGTGATGCGGTGATTTCTGCATCTTCTTCAACTGTCAGTTCTCGTGCGTCTGCTGTTGCTGCCGAAACGATTGCTTCAGCCTTTGCAAGTGCAGCATCACGCTTTTCAATAAGTGTTGTGCTAAATGACATTACGACCTCCAATGGTCTTATAGTTTTTGTTTTCTTCGGAGTGTCAAAACTCAGTGAACGAATGTTCGGCTGTTTAACGGCTGCGTAACTTCTCTAAAGCGATCTGCGATTTTCGCAAACGCATTAAGGAAGTCGGTGCGATAGTAACAGGTGCAGAAGCGTTACGCAACTCTGCCACCGTTTCTTCGTATGCAGGGAAAGTAACCACGCTCACATCAAACAACTGAACCTCACGAAGTTCACGAACTGAACGATCATCTGACCAGTTATCTTTGATTGTGCGGAAAGCAAAACTCATTTGGTTTAAGTCGCCTCGTTTCATCGCTGAGATGATTCGTGCAGCATCAGGGTTGCTTGGGTCAAGTTCTGCTTCTACACGCAAGCCACGCTCATCTTCCTCTAAGGCGAGTGTGCCTGATTTTGAGCGAGCCAATGGCACTCCTTCGTGATCAATAAGTAGGCGAACATCTGCGCCATCGTTCAAAGTTTTTGAGAACGCACCACGCTTCACATATTCTGTGAACGGCATCGGCTCTGATGGTGAATCAAAGATTGCTGCGTAACCTACAAGCGTGTTGCCATCACCTTCAGCACGAACTTCAAGATTGCTGTATGCAATAGTTCTTTTTTCGTCAATCGGTTTCGCAACCCAATTAAATGTTTCGCTCATAGTTGCCTCACTTTACTTTGTTTCATCTAACTTTGCCACAACACGGTCAGCGTATGCTTGCGCTCGTCTTGCGCTCGCTTTGCTTGAACCGCCACCCCACAACAACATAGCGACAAGTCCAGCAGTTATTTCATCGCCTTGAACTGCGTCAAGATCAACAATATGGCGAGCAATCCACGGGGATATTTTGCGCCATTTGTTCTCGCTTAACGCTTCACCGTTCGCCATACGGCGAGCATCAGCAACAGTTGCAGGCACAAGACCATCACCCGAAAAGCCTTGCTCGTGTAATGCTAAACCTCGTTTTGCTGACGCTCGCATAAATGCTGGCACAGATAAATTGACTGCCCGATACTCATCAGATTCGGGTTCATTTATATCAACAACTTCTTCAACCGCTAATTGCATTATGTCTGTATCTGTTATCGCACCACCAAACACCCAAGCATCACAGGTTCTTTCTCCAGCACACTTAAAATCAAAGATTTCACAATAACCAAAGTTTGCTTTTTCAACAATCGCAGTTGCCTCTATGCCTGAATCTAATCCTTTTTCAATACAAGAAATCATTTCACTAGTCTGAATAAATGCTGCACAATTTGCACAGCGTGACTGTTTGGCAATTTCTGAAGTTGTTTTGAACAGTTCACCTTTTGCTATCCAAAACTCATTATTTGATAGTTCAGGGTTCATCGGTCCATAATTCGCAACTTCAACTGCGTTCAATCTGTTTTTAAGATTCACAGAAATATCTTGAGTTGCTATTGGGCACTCGTTGATAATTTCTTCTTGATTCATAACAATCTGATCATCATCGCCGATCATTATTATTTGGTTAGACATATCAATCCAAATCAGGTGTTAAAACACGAACACTAGTTGTACCAGTATTAGTGACACCGTACAAACTTTCACCGAACGGTACAAGAATTGTGATTGTTTGATTGTTCGGCAAATGTAAACCATCAGATATACTCACTGCACTGTTTCCTAAATATGTGCTTCCGCTTGTTGAATGAAAATAACAAGTACGAGGTTGGTTGTCTGCTGCAACAGTTAAAGTTGGTGAAGTTGTAACTGTTACTGCTTTTGAAATCATAAATGTTTGCTACTTCTCAGGTGGTATAGCATCACTGCCGATGTTCGGTGTGGTTGAAGGTGCGCTGAAGTCGTTGCCACCATCGTAAGGTTCACGGTTCTCAATCTCTCGTGCCTCGTTCGGTGTCATCGTGCCAGAAAGAATCTGCAACTGCTGTGCCTTAACACGGGTCATCAGATCGGCTCGCAAGAACTCTGAAGCATTGAAACGAACCTGCTCATTGATAGGCAACATTTCGCTGAACGCTGTTTCCAATCTACGAACCCAACCAAGAAGCGTGTATTGGTAGAACGCCGAACCGACTGCTTCAAGATTCTGATATGTCTGGCTGTCTCCGCCTGTGCCGATGATTAAGTGAAGCGGTATGCGATAGACACGGGCGATATCACGAATGATTGACTCTTTATGTTCCAACATTTGCATATCGGCTGCGCTCGTTGTGATTGATCTCCACTTCAATCCGCCTTGAAGCACGGCTGGTTTACGATGTTTGTAATGTGATTCTTCCCACGAATCACGAATCTGTCGTGCCTGATCTGGTGTTAATGCGCCATCTGTTTCCAAAACTGATGACGGTGTTGCACCTTCACCATAGAACTGTGCCAAGAATCTATCCATCGCTAAGCCCATACCGACAGTGTTTCGCATTGTGTCTATCGGTGAAACGCCACGCAACTGATTCGGCAAGATTAACCAGTGGATTGCACGAATGTCTTTGCTTGAATATTCTTGTTTGCCCATCTCGTAAATCATTTCGCCTGTGTCGCTTACTGCGATTCGGTTGATTGCTTTCGGGTGAATATTTCGCATCTCCAAAGGCAAACCGTTGTTTCCTTGAGGCGCATAAATGTAGGCGTTGCCGTGCAAAGCGAGAGTTGCCATCGTTTGGTGAACGAACTCAAACATATTTTGTCTATCGTTCGGGCGTTGCAAAACAGATGGTGTTGGAAGTTTCTCT
>Ga0114978_10001659_pt1 | contig 18698 bp, 24 predicted proteins | sample S_140212_EF_Meta_FD_87027 | JGI IMG/M metagenome (GOLD analysis project Ga0114978, IMG submission 87027) | Freshwater microbial communities from Lake Simoncouche, Canada to study carbon cycling - S_140212_EF_MetaG | ecosystem: Environmental > Aquatic > Freshwater > Lake | place: Lake... | reverse complement strand
TACCTATTGTACCAATTTCTACTAAAGAAAGGGAAGGTAAATATATTAGAGAAAATGGATTAATTTCTGTTGGAGAAGGATTATATTTTTCACCGTACAACTTACCTAACACCAAAAATACTATGGGTGTTATAGTTAGACCTAGTTTTGAATAATAGTTTCAATTTCAACAGTATCCTTTAATTTTGTAGTATCGTAGAGATTTTTAACAAATACTTTTGTGTATTTTCTTATTTGTCTTTTACTACCAACATGTTCTTTTTCCCATTTAGGCATTTTGACTAATGCTTTCTTTGGAGAAGAACAAGAAACAAACCCTATCGACAATAAAATAAAAAGTAATTTTTTCATAGATACAAATATATGTAATTTATTGTTTTCATCAAAATAATTTTTTGTATAATTATTAATAGATTTTAGTTTATCAGTCCCCAGTCTCAATGACTGTAGAGTATTCACGGACACGAAGGTATTGGTAACGTAGTCATAAAGCTAATATAAAATTAAAAAAATGAATTACGCAACACAAGTGGGCAAACCGACTGCGCACCTCACAAAGAAAAAGTCACGTCTTAAGGTCTATAACGGCCACATTGTCTTCTTAAACGATAAAGACAATTTTGAATTTGAAATTCACAATCCTAAACAAAAATCGGTTCTCTGTAAAATTAAATTGAATGGTGAATACATTTCCAATAGCGGTGTTGTATTAAGACCAGGTCAGAGAGTGTTTTTAGAACGTTTCCTTGACACTAATAACAAGTTTGAGTTCTCTACCTACAAAGTAAAAGATACGTCAGAAAATAGGTCTGCAATTGATTTAAATGGGGATGTATTAGTTGAATTCTATGATGAACAATTATCAAGAAATAATTTCTTGGTTTTAAATAGTAGAACAACATACGGTAGTGGACTTACTTATGGTGGAAGAAGTAATGATTATATACCAAAATTCGGAACAACAATCAGTACTACAGGGGGAGTGTATAATACAACTACAACAACTTACAATAGTTCAAACGCAACTTATACAAGTTCAGTTACTATGGATTCACTTGGTGATTTTGAACCATCAAGTATTTTGAGAAGTAAATCAAAGAAAAAATCTATTGAAACAGGTAGAGTTGAAAAAGGTGAAGAATCCAATCAGAACTTCACCAATTCGTATGAACAATTTAATTATCATACATCACACACAATTAAATTTAAGATTCAACCTTTAAGTACAAAAAACATAAATGTTGAAGAAATCAGACAATATTGTACCGAATGTGGAACCAAGACAAAAAAGAATTACAAATTCTGTCCGTCTTGTGGAAATAAGCTATAAAATGAAAAAGGACCCCGTGAGGTCCTTTTATTTTTTTAATAACTCTGTGTTTAATATTCTTAAAGACTTTGAAACCAACTCTGTTTCTTGTATGGAATAAACTCCTGATTTGTAAGCGTATTCTATTGCTTGAGTCAAAACATAAAAAGATTGTTCAAATGTTAGGTTGTCAGTTAGTTTATTAACATCTTCAGGTTTGAAGTATTCAATACTATCAAATAAAATTCCCGCAGGTTGTTTTTGCTCTTCCATAAAGTAAAATTAATGTATATTTATTATGTAGAAATATATGAATAAAAAAAGAATAAATGAAGCAACTGGTTCAGGAAGTTCTGGACATTTTAAAGTTCCAATCGTATTAGCACCTGAAGATTGGCAACAAGACCAACTTGCTCCATTCAACATTCCTGTTTACAAATATACAAATGCTGAATTGGCATATGAAGAGGCTGATGGGGATTTTAGAGAAACACCAAAGAAAAGAGCTGAAATAGAAAAAAGAACTGAAAAATTATCTAAATTGGATACATATTTGAAACATTTTTATACCGACCAAAATGATGATGAGGGTAGTAATTTGGCAGATATTGAACCACCTAGTAAAATTATTAGTCAAGCATTAGGTCCCCTTAAAGAAGATTTGGCAGTATGGTTTGGTACAAAGAAAAAACCAAAAGGTAGTAAACAACCTAAAGGTCCTTGGGTTAATATTTGTAGGAAAGAAAATGGTAAACATCCTCCATGTGGTAGGTCACATGCTGAAGATAAAGGTTATCCAAAATGTAGAGCGGTTGGGGTTGCTGCTAAAATGTCTGCATCTGAAAAGAAATCGGCTTGTCAACAAAAAAGAAAAGCAGAAAAAACCCATTCAAAATCTGGTACAGGCAATAAGCCTAAGATGACTCATTATGAACCAAAAAATGAGGAACTAACAAATCTAATAAGAAAAGTTATTAGAGAAAGTTTTAATCGAGTTTCTTCAAAATAGTTTGTAAAGAATGTTGAATATTACTTCTAATTTCATCTTCTAAACATTGTCTTTTGTTTTCTAAAATACCATCAAAACTTTGTGTGATATCTTTATAGTCTGATTGACTTGAAAGGTATACAGAATAACTATAAACGTGATTTATTAAATTAATTGTGTTATTTTCGATTACGACAAACATACTTTTGGCCTCATTCTTAATAAATCTTTTACTTGAAATGGGCGCATAAGTTAACTTTGATTCAGGGTCGATAATTAATTTTTTACAAATTTCGACAGTGATTCTTTCTTCTTCTGGTATAGGAGGGGTAGGGTCAAACCTTTCTTTGAGATACAAATAAATTTTGAATAATAAACGTGGAATATATCCCACAACTTTGTTTTCCATTTTTCAAAGATATGAATAATTTTAGAAATTAACAATAGGCACCTGAGCAATGTTTTTTTCCATCTAAACCTTTGATTCTACCTTTGCATACGCTTACCGCGTATCCGTTAGCATATGCGGATGGATAAACCTTGAATTTTGATTTTGCAGCTGCTTTACCTCTTGCACAAAGTTTTGTACCTGTTTTTTTTCTTCCTTCATGAATGTCTTCAAAATCTACATAAGATTTTTGTTTTTTTGTTTCATTCATTAAAAAATCAAAAACTTGGTCCATATTTGTTTTGGCTTCTGTTACATGGTCATCAGCCCAATCGTGACCATTATTAATAATGTCATCAATCATATGAGGGTCAATTTCTAATAACTTTTCACATTGTCTTTTAATTTGTTCCAAGTTTGAAAAAAACATATAGTTTTGAGACTCTTCCATTTGTTCATTTAACCCATGTTTTAGTTCAAATTCTAAATCCATGTCTCTCATAATTCCATCAGTTATCTGATAAAGTTCTTCAAATTCATCATCACTTATATTATCATCGTTTTCCGCGTTATTTAATAGTTGACCTAAATCGTCTTTAGCATTATCTAAATCTTCTTCACTTACTTCGTCAGAATTTAAAACAAAAACATTCTGATAAATTTGTTCAATTTCGTACGCATAATCTTCAAAGGAGTCAGAACCAACTTCTTTTTGTTCTTTAATTATTTTATTTACTAAATTAATTAAATCTGATTCTTTTAATTTTACTAGCTTATTCATATTTCTTATTTACAATGTTAAATGTTAATTGTTTTTTATAAGTATCTTTTTCTCCCGAAGAATTAACTTGTATATCAACGTAATATTGATTTGGAATTTTATCTCTCATGTCAAAAATAAAATAATATTCATTAGGGGTTCTGTTGATAGGAGTCCATTCTTGAACTTGTACTTCAGTTGTTCCTTCTGTAACATATACTCTATAGAATGCTGAAATGTTATCAAGCAATTGTTGTCCAGTGTAGGCTTTTTTAATTGTTACACCAACCTTTCTGATATCCGTATTTAAAATTTGTTCGTTTTGTAATATACCGTAAAAATTGAATCCGTAAATTTGTGGTTCTTTCGATAGACTTCCTATTTGAATACCTGCAGTATATGGTTGTAATACAAATTGATTTTGTACATTTGGGATACTTTGTCCATTGATTGTTAATCCTGACCATATATCGTAGTATTGACAAGGTGTTGGAGAACCACTAAATCCGTTTGGTACAATAACTTCATAAACTCCTCTCGTTTTAAGACAAGTTGATAAAGTACCCATACCTGTTACAGCATCTCCGTTTCTATCTTCAATTCTAACAATTGGGTCAGAATCTAAATTAACTAAATCACCGTTCTGAAAAATATATAAGTATAATTTATTTTCTTGGTTTTTTAGAAATAAGTTTCTATCATCCTGTATTAAATCATCATAGTTAGTTAACAAGTAAGGTTGATAAAATGTTTGAGTATGTCTTGAAAAGAATGCAACACTATAACTTTCTGTCAATCCTGTAATGTTTTCTATTTGAGGTAAGTAAGCAAGTCCCCAACCAGTAACACCAGTTATCGAACCATTTAGAATTCCATTAATTTCATCTGACATATCCATATCGATGTCTTCGTTACCAAACTCAAAATGTTGTCTTGCTATGATTGTAAGTCCTGAATAGTTTACAGTGCCTTCATTTTTATTATTGTAAATTCCTTGTTGAGACCAATTGTCAATTGTTGTTGTTTGGTACCAATTCGAAGGTCTTGTAGAAAAACTTCTTGGGTCAACGTAAGTTAATGGAGATGAACCACCAATAGCTGAACTTTTGGCAATATTAAAATCATTGTAATCATATCCTACACCTTCATCCCAATATTGTGGGGAACCTGTTGCTCCTGAAGTTTGAGGTATTCTGAATAAGATTAAATCAAATGAAGTTGCTCTTCTTCTTTCATTAGACATGAAAGAATTTAATAACTCGTTATCAAAAGATGATGTGTTTGTCATCTTTAGTGTGTGAGTCATTGCTGATGTACATCCTGTTGATATTACACCTGATGCAATATTTTGTCTTAGTAAATCTAAATCTAAATTGAAAATAAGTCTTGAATATCCATAGTTTGGAACAACATAATCTGAAGCACCAAAGTTTAACTCAATGACAGGATTTCTTCCTGTATTCACATATGAGTTTGAAATAATTGTATTATTCTTATCTATATAAGACCTTAAAATTGACATCTATCTTTTTCAATAAATATCAATTAAGTCTGATATTTTTGTTTAACACTTTATTTACAGCATTTTGTAACTCTGTAAGTATTTGTGTCGTTGATGTTCCGTCTTGAGTAACAGGTACTGGTGGTAGTCCAGGATATGCGTGAGTATGTGTTGAGAGGAATCTAACAATCAAATTTATGAGTTGTAATAATTCTTCACCTCTAACCATACTTGAAGTTTTAGGAAGTATTTCATCTGTAAAAATATCTTGGGAAATTCCATATAAGGTATCATCAAAATTAATTTTTCCTTTACCAGGTATTGATGAACTTTGAGATAATATGTAAACTTTATCGGCCCCAAACGCTCCGTATGTTAAAGGAGTGTTTGTTATTTTTGATTGAGGTACAATCATTGTTTCAGGTGTTGTTGGAACTCCTACTTTACCTTTTGTATAAATTAAACCATATCCACCTTCTTTTAAAGCAGGGGTTAATTTAATTTTATTAAAAATATCTTTCAAATTTTGTAACACAGTTCCCGATGCTTGAGAACCTGCGGCACTCGATGGTAACATTTGAGAGTATGTTAAATTATTTGGTCTGTAAAAAATTGGGAATTTATTTTGATTACTTGAAAATAATTTCACTCCAGATGCAGTTCTTAACGAATCATTACAAGATTTAATAAAACCATTAATAAAATTAATTGCGTCTTGTTTCGATAACATGGTGAACGATTCTGATGCCGACAATGTTTTTAGTTTTTCATTAACAATACTCCCAACAGTTAAATTTTTTGAATTTGTTGATTGGTCTGCCTTTAATTGATAAAGATAAACACTACCAGCGAATTTATCTTGAGTATTTTCTGGATTGGTAATAACCCACTCAATTAAATAATTTACAGGGAGAATCTTTTCGTTAATCTGTAAAACTTTTTTATCAGGTAGTTTTGTTCTGACATTTGGAAATCTTGATAGTTGTAAAAATCCTCTTTGTTGGTTTGCTATTGGTGTTTCATTTGGTGCAAGAGCCGACCCTTTGAATTTTCCCGCTCTTAATAAAACTTCATCTTGTTTTACAATTAAATCAGCACTACCTCTGCCTAAAACTGCGTTATCACCTGGCTCTGGAAATACACCTTTCTGGATTCCTTTATCGGTGTATGTACCATCTTTGTTCTTTAATGGTTTTGGATTTTTAATTTGCATACCCGTACCTGTAAATTTATTTCCACCAAAATAAAATTCTTGGTACGTCGCTGTTGGGGTTGAAAAAGTATTTTGAATGTAATACTGATTCTGATATTTGAAATCTTTGTTTACATATATTACTTGAACTAATTCATTAACCTTTGGTATTGCATAAACAAAATAAGGTAGTAAAGTATTAAAAATAAAAGGGTCTCTTGAAGTCCAAGAATCAACTTCTTCATTCCAAGGAGGGTCTGTTATTCCTTTTATGATATCATCATAGTTGTCAATTAATAGCACACCTCTAATTCTACCCAACATAAGTGGGTCTTGGTTGTTTAGTACTTTACACTGAAAAAAAATTGAATCGGTCATTTGGCTCTTAATTGATATTCTTTAAGTATGTTTTCATATAACTCTTCCACCTTATCCAAATAATGTGTAAGATTTATTATGTTTTGTTTAGTCATTTCAAAATCTTGAGTTAACACATCCATGTATTCAACCAATTTTAAATTTGGTATGTTTTTTAAATTTTTTTGTTCGTTAATAATATTTTCTAATTCTATTTTTTCCATATTAAACTGGTTTTCCTGTAAGTTTACCTGGATTAAGTAAATCTGGTTCGATTATTAATTTACCATTTTCGGCATTTTCTTTATCGGCACCTCTATGAACTGCTTTCATATAAAATCCCATTAAATTAGGACTACCATCAGGTAATGTTCCTGTCGGTATTCCAACTGATTGTAAAACTTGTAATCCATTTATTGTTGCTCGTTCAGGACTTGTCCCTGGTAAGGCACTTGCTAGTCCCGCTAAACCTGCTGGTAATTTGATACCTCCTGCGGCATTATTTATTAATTTTAATAATAAAAGAATATTGTCAAGTAACGATTTACATTTTCTCGCATCATCAAGTATTTGCAATACAAGAAGGGCTATCTGAACCAATCTTAAAATAATGGCATATTGCTTTGCTTTATTCGAATTGGCAATATCTCCAATTACAACACTGAGTAAGTTAATGATATCTTTTTTAAGAACTTCAAACAAAGTTCTCAAAAAAATTGCACCAATTTTTGAAACAACTTCTATGTTGAATTTTCTAAATTTTTGTAAATAATCAGAACCATCATTTACAATATTGTTAACTTTTCCACCTACGGTGTTACCTGAAGCGATGAAAGTGTTGGCAGATGTGATTGCAGTATTTAAACTATTTTTTCCTTCTGTTTGGATAACAGATAACATGGTAAAAATTGGAAACAATACTTTTGGTGTTAACACCCCTGCAGCAACCGCTAAAGGAAGTTTTTTAATTACGTTAGTGTTTATACTAACACTTGGATTAAAATCTGCGTTTAAATAAATTTTCCAATCAGGATTTTGAGATATACTATCAATTATTTTTTCTATTGTTGCAACTTGTTGTTGTGTAGTTTGACCACTTAAAGTTTCTCTAAATTCAATCAACTCATCAATTAAAGAACCATAATCAACAGGAACTTTGATGTTATCACAATCTTCAAATTCCATTACACGATTTTGAATATTTGTAATTTGTAAGTCAATGTTTCTCAAATCTATTTCAGTCATTTCAAAAAAAGTATCATCCACACCATCTAACTCGGCAATTTTTGAAATACCACTAACATCGATTTCTCTTCTATTATCAAAACAAAGTCCCAAAATTCTTTGGAGAATAATACTAAATTTAGATTGGTCCGAAAGTTGTGACGTTCCTAAATTTGCTTCCATTTTAACTGCACCTGAAAGTAAGTTTACTACTTGAGCTCCAATATCAACAGGGTCAATTAATTTTATAGTTGAATAATAATCATTAAGGAATTCTCCTACTTGATTAGCCGCTGATGACACGGTAGTTGAACTATTTGATAAATTTAAATTTTCTCTATCAATTAATATAACTCTATAATAATCACCACTAACACCAAACTCATTTGTTTTAGTGTATTGTATATCAAATAAGTCTTGTTGTGATTTTCCTTGGTAATACTTTCCATATTGGTCATAAAAAGACCTACTAACATTTTGTGAATCAGTTCTATTATAGAACTCTTTATTCATAGGGAAAGCCTCTTCTCCGCCATAAGGAATAAATGTATCGTCAGTAGATGGCTCAGGTTGTTCATAATAAACTTTGCCTACTTTAGAATCTGGTGAATTTTTTAAATTTCCAAAAAAATCTAAATTTGCAATTGGAATATAAATCCCTTGAGACGCGGGAAGCGTAGACATAGGGTTTAATTGTAAATTAGATTTAGAAATTCCTTTATATGTTTGTTCTTGAGAACAACCTAAAGCTTTCAATGATTCTTCTTTAATAATTCTTTGAACGTCTGGTTGAATTTTAACAGCAACATTTAATAAAGTTTTTCTAAGGTATTGTAAAGATTGTGAACCACCACCACTTGTTGCAGTAATCATGTTAAAAAGATTATCCATAGAACTAGGTGGTTCTCTTTGATATCTTTTTTGTTGTTGTGAAATTTTATCTAATTGGGTTGCAAGTTGAGATACTCCTTTAGATAAAGAATTACCCGCGCTTTTCTTAAGTTGTTTTTCTGACTTAGAAATCTCAACTGCATCTTTAATTGATGATATTTGTGAATTGATACTATCAACCGTTGGTTGTAATTGAGACATCTTATCTTAATTTATATGTTTCTTCGTCATTAGTTACGTCTTTCTCAATTAGATTTTGAATAATGTCATCATCCAAATCAGATAGAGTAAATGACTCTATATTATTATTAGATTTTTCCCAAATACTTGATTGGAGCTTGGAAAGACTCAATTTTTTTTCAACACAATCATTAACAATTTTTTGTTGTTTTTCTATTACAGGTCCAATAGTTGTCATGTCTTCAGCATCTTTCAGCATCGATAACATTTTATTTTGGATTCTGATAGCAGTATTTCTTTGTTCTACAAGTTCGTTGTAAATTTCTTGCATCAAAGACAATATTGATTCTTTGCTAAAATTAATTTCTTTTCTTTGTGGTCTAGGCATACCTATAAATAGTTTTTGATTAGTTTTTCATTCTAAGTTGAACTATCAAGTATAACTTTTTGAATCGTTTAATAGAACTTCTAATTTCTTTTGTACTCAAGTTTGTCATCTCTCTTAAAGAAAGAAGTATAACATTCTTATTAAATTTGTTGTTATCGGCCCCTGAAAATATTGTTTGATAGTTATCAAATAAATCTATTAGGGCATATCCTAATTTTTTTTCATTATCGTTCAAAGATTCTCCTTCAATAAATTCTTTCAGTTCCTTCAAATATTCATTAATGATTATATCGGTATCAACAATATCATCGTCAATTCGATAAACCAAATCAGGTCTTTCTTCAATGCTTGATGAAATATCCTCATACGAAACTTTCCTATTTGTTTCTTTTTGGTCTTTAATAATTTGACCCATCAAATAGTTTTTACAAATTGTACCAAAATAAGAATATGCTTTTTTATTTTTTTCTGGTTTAAACTTGTCCACTTTGGTCATCAAAAAGGAATGAGTATCCACGTGGATTTCATTAAAATCCATATCTTTACGATATAGTTTGTATCGTCTTATGATAGATGAAATCATCTTATCAAGAGGAGCTCTTAAAAATTCATTATATATTTTATTTTTTTCATATGAAGTTTCTGCGATTAAAAAATTCCTAACCGCAGTTTCTTCCCTAACATCAAAATAATTTTCTTTAACTGCTTTTCTACCTCTTTTTTTGGACGAAACATCTTCTGTGATTGCAGATAGTGTTTCTGACATTATGCATTTGCTGATTCATATTTTATGACTCTGTCGTCAACAAAGAAATATTCTTTTTTCGCTGTTTGTACCCAAAATTTAACCTCATCTTCAATCATTTTTACTTCACCAAATTTGTAGTTCCAAAAAATTGAACCTTCTCTCATATTTGTGTGTTTATATCCTAACCTCGGAATTGTCATAATTGAAACAGAATTGTATGATAATCTTAATAAAAATTCATATACGAAAGTTAATTTTATCGAAGGTTTAAAACCTCCAAAATCTTCAATCACTTCTTTTTTGATGACACAACCTGCGGTTTGAAAGTTTTGATAATCTTGAAGAGTTTCATTAGTCAAAAATCCCATTTCTTGTGTAAAATTTGCAGCAAAGGTTGCTTCATTAGTAAATCCTGCAAAGACACCCTTTTCGTCAGTTTCTACAACAACAGGTAAAAACATTTGAACGTTAGGATATGATTCCGAATATTTTTTAACATTATCAAACCAAATCGAAGAATATTCATCATCAAACTCAAATAATGAAATCCATTCACCTTTAGCATTTTTAATTCCATGATTAACTTGAGAACAATAGTTTGGAGTCTCTTTAAATTCCAATTTTGTTACAGTTAATCCGCTGAAATCATAATTGTTTAAATGTTCAACAAGAGATTCTTCTGACGTGTGTACGATGACCAATTCTTCAATACCAACTTTTTGGGTGTGTATTGATTGAATTGCTTTATTAAAATATTCTTCAAAGTTTTTTGATTTTGAAGATTTAATTGGTAGTATAATTGATACTGGAAATTTGTTATTCATATTATTCTTCGGTTTTAGAAATTTGTTGTTCAAAAGAATCTGCTCTTACGTTTAGATATCCTTCAAAGATGGATAAAACTTTTGATTCGAATTCTTGTTTATTTTGGTATTTTGATGCGGTTTCTTTCATTGCAGAATATAATTCAGGTTTGATGTTATCTTCTAACCAATTTTGTATAAAGTCTGCAATAAATTCTGTCATTAACGTAACGTCATCAATCCAAATTCCATTTTCTTCGGTCATCCATTCTGGTTTTAAGTCAGGAATTTTTCCAATAACAGGAACATTAGTTGCCATAGATTCTAATGGGAATGTACCAAATCCACTTTTTTCATCAATCCATACACTTAAGAAACAATCCTTTAAAGAATTTGCAAATTCCTTTTCAGATAATCCTCTCATGTCTCTGAATGTAAACCATCTGTATTGTGGGAATCTTAAATAAAATGCTTTAATTAAATTGATGGCATCATTTTGTTCTTTAGCATGAACGGCAACAATAGGCATTGCTGGTAATTCTTTTGGTGAGAATGATTCACTTATGTATGGTTTTACAATGTCAAAAGACGACTGTCTCATAATCTTTTCAATGTAATCTTTTTGAGTTTCTGTTGTTGTCATGCATTTAAAAAACCCAAATTGATTCCACGATTGACCTGGTTGTAGAGTTTCTAACATAAATGCATATTGTTGTGTTAGAACAATTTTACCACAAGGTAAGTTTTTAACTTGGTCCATAACAAAACCAAAAATTTCAGGTAAGATTAAAAAATCTTCAGGTGAAATTTCCAAATTTTGTCCTTCGATTGATTTATGTGGTATTTTCATATATTCTTCTTCTAACCAAGCCACAACACCAGTGTAGTCATTTTTTTCGTGAAGAATTATTGGGTTATACCCATTGTCATATAACGCTTTTGCCATTTGATAAATAAATCTAACTGAAGCTTTAGCGTTTCCTTTTGTGTCTTGTACAAGAAAATAAATTCTTGCTTTTTTGTCACGTAAAATCTCAATTGATTTTTTAATTTTTTCTTGAGTTGTTTTTTCCATATTAATAATGATTGATAAGTTTTTTATTTAAAAGACTGTTAAATGCCAGTCTGAATGGGATACTTGTGTTTGAATTACTTTTCATTCCTAGTTTTTCGTCTATAACTTCTTGTTCAGATAATATTGTTTCCAATAACATTTTAACCATTTCAAATTTTATGATGTTAATTTTCATTTCAGTATTTCCTGATAAAATTTCGTTAGAACTTTCATCAGACATATCCAAGTATTGTTCAATTTCATCTAAATCAATGTAATAATTTTCTCCTAATACATTTATCATAATTTTTCTATTTTTGATTTAAGTTCTTTAATTGTTGATATTGAGTGTTCTGTTTCTACTTCTGAATTGTAAATTGTGTTATATTTTATCACAATTTTATTTTCAGGATGGTTTAATAATAGTTTAGGATTTGCGGTAAGTAAAACGTCTATTGAATCCCATAACGAATTAATTGTGGATTCTGAATAAAATTTTACAGTTTCAACAAGACACCCAAATTTGGAAATGAAAAAAAGAGATGCTGGCTTAGATTTACCAATTTCATCAGATACTATTAAAATGTCATGGTTGTCTCTCATATCTATATAAAAATCGTTAAAGTCCATCATACTAGATGTTTCAATAGAACCTGCATGTCCAAAAATTTCCATTGTATGTTCTTTATATAAAAAATTGTAAACTTCATCTTCGTCTTTGAATTTCAAATGTTTTGAAATATCTAAACTAGTTAAGTCTGACAAAACTTCATAATTTGATTTTTCATCATCTTCTTTGAATGGGTTATTCAGAAACCATTTCTCATATTCCTGCTGAATTTTTTTAAGAGTATCTCTCAAAACACCATTCAATTCTATTGCAATTCTCATTCTTCGTATCTTTTTAAAATTTTAGTAATTAATGGATTCCTTACAACATCTTCATCGCTAAATTCATGAATACCTACTCCATTGAAATCTTGGAATTTTTTGACAGCGTCCCAAAGACCTGTTTGTGTTTTATCTTTATGTCTATCAAATTGTTCTAAATCTCCTGATATGAAAAATTTAGAATTGAATCCAATTCTAGTAAGAAGTAATTTCATTTGTGACGGAGTTGAATTTTGAGCTTCTTCGAAAATTAAAATTGAATTATCGATATTCATACCCCTCATATAAGCTAACGCAAATACTTCGATTGCTTCAATATCTTTTAATTTTTCCCTATTTTCTTTTCCTATAATTTTGTTTAACAAATAGTAGGAAGGGAAAATGTAAGGGTCCAATTTTTCTTCAACATTACCTGGAAGTGAACCTAATTTTTCTTCGGCTTCAACAGCGGGTCTTACAATAATAATTTTTTCATAACTTGTTTCAGGGTCAGACAAAAGGTCTATAGCACATTTCATTGCAATATAACTTTTACCAACACCCGCTGGTCCTGAACATATTGTTATCTGATTATTTATTAATTTTGTGTAGTACTCCTTTTGACTTTCGCTTAAAAATTTATCTTTTGTTTTTTTCTTTAGTATTGTGTTTATTAGTTGTTTTTTTGTTTTTACTACGGTTTCAGTTGTCGATGGTTGTAATGGTTGTTTTTTTGTTCCTCTGCTCATTTTTCTTATTTAAAGTTTATTTTCTTAAATCTTTATAGTTTTGTATAAAGGAGTCGATAGTTTCTTCCAAACCTTTTTCTAGTGAAGTAAATTCAAAATCTCCAATGATTGATTTTAATTTTGAATTATCTGATGGTTTTCTAAATTGACCAGATGGTTTTGTAATATCCCACTTGATTTCTTTTTTGTAACCCATTATTTTGGCAATCATATTTGCAACATCTTTAATTGGTAATTCTTGTGATGTTGATAAGATTACAGGTTCAGTACTATCATATTTGTTAATTAATATATCACAAATTTTGGCAATGTCTTTTGAATAAATAAATTCTCTCAAAGGAGAACCGTCACCCCAAAGTTCAAGATAAGTGTTGTTAGTAATTGCATTATAGCATTTATGAATAATTGCAGGTAACACATGACTATTTTCTAAATTGTAATTGTCATTTGGTCCATAGACATTTGTAGGAATTACACAAAAATAATTTGTACCGTATTGTTCGTTATATGCTGATATCTGTACTTGTGACATTCTCTTAGCATATGCGTATGCGTCGTTCGATGTGTGTGGTGGCCCTAATTGTATTTTAGTTTCATTTAAAGGGTATTCTACTTTATCAGGAAAAACACATGTGGATAAAAATGCAATTAACTTTTTTACGTTATATTTCTTTGCATAATGAATGATATTTGTATTCATCATTATGTTCTCGTAAAAAAAATCACCTTTATATGTCATGTTAGCTAATACACCACCTACTTTTGCTGCGGTGTGAATGACAACATCAGGTCTGTATTTATCAAACAACATCTCAACTTGAGATGGGTCTATAAGATTAAAATCATTTTTTCTAACCTTTATGTAGTCTGTAAACTCACTACCAATTAACCCTGAACCGCCCGTTACTAATTTAACCATTTGAGTAAATTTTATCCCAATAGTTTATCATTTCATCTAACATACTTTCAAAATTATATGTTGGATTCCATCCTGTTTGTTTTCTTAATTTTGTTGAGTCTCCTTTAAGGTCAGTCAACTCCTCAGGTCTTAAATATTTTTCATCAGTTACAACATATTCTTTCCAATCTAATCCTAAAGATGAAAACACATAATCACATAGTTCTTTAACAGAATGAGATATTCCTGTAGAACAAACAAAGTCATCAGAAGTTTCTTGTTGTAATATTAACCACATGGCTTCAACAAAATCTTTAGCATGTCCCCAATCTCTTGTTGCATCTAAATTACCTAATTTTAATTCGTTTGATAATCCATATTTAATTTTTACCGCTTCTTTAACTACTTTGTTAGTTACAAAGTTGGTACCCCTTCTTGGTGATTCGTGGTTGAAAAGTATTCCGTTTGAAATAAACATACCATAAGAGTTTCTATAGTTTCTACAAATATTGTATGAAAATACTTTGGCACATCCGTATGGTGATACAGGGATAAGTGGGGTTGTTTCTCTTTGAAATCCATCAAAGTCTATTGAATTACCAAACATTTCTGAAGATGATGCTTGGTAAATTTTTGCGTCAGGTTTAATTAGTCTAACAGCCTCTAGTAAATTTAAAGTTCCAATTCCAGTAACTTGTGCAGTGTATATTGGTTGGTCAAATGAAATTCTAACATGTGATTGTGCCGCTAAATTATAGATTTCATCAGGTTGAGTTTTTTGAATTACATTAATTAATGATGATAAGTCAGTCATATCTGCGTAAAACAATTTTATCTTGTCATATACAGAATCTAATCTATATGTTTGATTTTCGGCAACAGAGTTTCTTTTTAATATCCCGTAAACTGTGTATCCTTTTTCTAATAAAAATTCTGATAAATACGAACCGTCCTGTCCGTTAATTCCTGTTATTAATGCTACTTTCATTTTCTAAATATAATTCAGATAATTTAATAATAACTGGTTTTTTCTCTAATTTCAACTCATCTTGAAATTCTAATGATAACCCATTATCTGAAAACATTGATGGTTCTAAATATTTTTTTGCACCCAAACCAGATAAATAAGAAGTACCTCCATAATGTTTACAGATATCAATTAATCTTTCAGTTGATTTTAATTCTGTTGGATAATCTTTAACTATTTTAGTTTTGATATTAAGCATTTGACAAATCTTAACAATTAAGTTGTAATTTGTTTCGGATAAATTATTGGTAATACATTTATCAAATTCATTTAATATGTGTTTGTAGGGGGATAAATTGACTTTAATTTTATTCCAATCCTTTATTGTGTTAACATATCTTTTGTCAACAATTGGAACTAAACCTTTGTTTACAGACATTGTGTGCCATGTGTCACCAATGTTGAATCTATTTTGAAAATTATTTTTTTCAAATTGACAATTTTCCAAAATGACAAAAATATCACTTTGTTGTATCTTTTGAAAAAAAGGATACCAAGGAATAAAATTAGGTTGGTGTATTGATATAACCACTGTTCAAAAATTTAATCATATGATTTCGTTTCATTCCTCCCAATCCAATTTGACCTGCAAAATGAACTATGACTACTGTGTCCAAATTTTTATGTGAGTTATGAATACCTTCATTATTAATTAAAACATTTTCACAATCAGGAGAATGTAATGGACATCCAAATTGTTTATACGTTTTACTATTTCGATACATAAATGTACCAAAAAAAGGTTGGTCATATGATGCTTCTAATTTATTATGTTTGTTACCTTGAACAAAATCGTTTAATAATTTCATAAAAGGTATTTGTTTTTTTGTAAATCCAAAAACTCCACTGTTTAATCCGAATTTTTTTTCAGATTTAATTTGTTTTATTTCTTCTCCTGTCAGTCCAAATGAAAATGTTTTGTGAGATAAGTCAGAACCATATCCTTGATTTGTGTATACTTCATCTTCATCCATATAATCAAATAGAATATTAATATCTTTAATTACTAAAGTATCTGAATCAAGATATATTACTTTTTCATAATTTTCTAATCCGTCATATGTTGCAATTTTATATTTGTTTTGTCCCGCCATACTTTCAGAAGTATGTTTTTTTTCAACAACATGATATAATAAATCATTATGTTTTTCTAATAAAACTTCTTCACAGATTGAATTTGTAATTATTAAGATATCAATATCTTCTGTCTTATTTTCTCTCAAACTATTTAACGCGATATCAAGAGTATCTAAATAATTTTCATTTATTGAATAATATATTAATTTTTTACCCATAGTATTTTACTCTACAATTGCAATATAGTCACAATTTTCACCATCACAACATTTGTGATATGTTACTAATTTTCCTGTTAATTGTGAAAATTTTTCAATTAAAAATTTTTCATCTTCTCTATTTGCATCATGAAAAATCCATGGACAAGATAGGTCAAATAATTCTAAATGATTCAACATACCCCTTCTAATTCCAACACCGTTCAGAGGTTTTTTTAAAACTTCCGTTGGACCATCAACAAATACTACATCGTATTTTTTTGGTAGTTCATTTTTTAAAACTTCGACATCATACCAATTATTTTTTATTGGTGCATATATGTATTTTGAATTAAAAGTGTTTAAGTATACTTCGTTTTGCTCGATACTATATAAGTTGTATATTTCAGAAAATACTTTTGTGGAAACAAGTCCTGCACCTATTTCCAACATTGTTGACCCCGCAGGGATTTTTTCTGAGATGTATTTGAAAGTACATTGCTCAATTCCAGAACCTCCCCATCCGTGTAGAGGAGTTGGGTTATTTACTATTTCTAATGTATTCATTTTGTTTAATTGTTGCGTTTAATAGTAATGGGTTAATATTATTTTTTTCAAAAACTTTTGAAAGTGCTTTGGTGTCTTTAGGGAAACATGCACCCCCAAACCCAAAATTGCCGTCATGACCAGGAACATCTGTGTGAAGTTTTTCAATTCTACCATCACTTAAAACTCCATTCATAACGTTACCCCAATCTAATCCTAATTTATCTGTTAACAACCTCATTTCATTAAAGAATGTAATTTTGGTTGAGAAAAAACAATTCAGAAAATATTTTACTATTTCGGATTCATTTGGTTTCACAACAACTACGTTGATACCTGGAAATCTTTTTCTGAATAAATTTAATGTTTCTACACCAATGTCATCTCTATTGGTTCCAATAATAACTCTTGAAGATGTAATAAAATCAATATCAGCAGTTCTCGCAGATAGAAACTCTGGACTATGAACTATTTTGATACCATATTTTTTTTCTAATTCTGATGTGGTTCCTACAGGAACTGTAGACTTCAAAATGAAAATTGGTTCTTTATTGTCTATGTTGTTAAAAAAAGCGTGAATAAAAGATAAATCAGCACTACCATCTTCAGACTCTGGAGTTGGTAAACAAATGAATACAAAATCAGAATTCAAAGTTTCCTCCAATGAGTTCGGGCTTTTTAATGGATTTATATCGTATCCTTTCGTTTCTGTGTGTAATGAAAATCCGTGGAAAACCGCTTTCCCAACAAATCCCATTCCTATGACTCCTATTGTTTTATGCATTTTTAAACCATTTGTAAAAGTTATCTAATTCAAATTCACGAGCATGTAAATACCATTTATCGTGAACATCATTATAGTTATTATGTTCCATACTTAACCAACCATCTTCAAACTTAATAAGTTCAATACCATGTTCATCACATATTTCTTGGGTATCTTTATTCCATTTATTAAATGGTGGAATGAATATTTTTGATTTAACTAACGAAGCACTTATTAAAATACTCATTTCTTGTGCTGGTTTTGGTAATAATCTGTGGTCAACGTGTACTAATCCATGCGCGGCTAATGTTGCCTTTGGATTTAAATTGGGAAGACCCGCCAAATCAACTTGGTAGTAGTTTCTAAAATCTGAATGTGCGTTTAATATTTTGGGAAATATTCTTTGTTTTTCCACATCAGATTTTTCATTGCTCATGTCATGAACTAATGGAGAAACTCCCCATAGTACAATACAACTTGGAAATTTTTTAAACATGAAGTCTGTCATGTCGTTGATTAATTTCATGTCTGCGTTTATACAAACATCATCGAATCTGAATATTTTTGTTTTTTTCATATTAAATTTTTTAATATTAAGTATGCTTTACATCTATCGGTACTCAATGTTTCTACAACTAAATCATATAATCCGTTTTCTAAAAATTTAGTTACTGCTAAGGGAACTTGACTCAACTCGGTTAATCGTTTGTAATCATCCACACAAATTACTTTACACCCAACAGAGTGCATTAAATTTAAATCACTTAAAACGGCTTCTTCATATT
>Ga0114978_10001658_pt1 | contig 18700 bp, 24 predicted proteins | sample S_140212_EF_Meta_FD_87027 | JGI IMG/M metagenome (GOLD analysis project Ga0114978, IMG submission 87027) | Freshwater microbial communities from Lake Simoncouche, Canada to study carbon cycling - S_140212_EF_MetaG | ecosystem: Environmental > Aquatic > Freshwater > Lake | place: Lake... | reverse complement strand
GATCGCAGCGCCGATAACCACTACCCGACCATGAGCATGTTCGACATGCTGACGCTCGATGTCCCAGCAGCTGACGACTGCGTGATGTTCATGTGGGCGACGGTCCCGATGTTACCCGAAGCGCTAGACCTACTGGACACATGGGGTTTCGAGTACAAGTCGCACATCGTCTGGATCAAGGACCGCATCGGCACGGGCTACTGGACCCGCAACAAGCACGAAATGCTCCTGATCGGTACAAAGGGCAAAGTTCCCGCCCCGGCAATGGGCACTCAACCCCCATCGGTCATCGAACTCCCACTTGGCCGTCACAGTGAAAAGCCAGCGTTCTTCGCAGACATGATCTCGACATTATACCCCACAACTCCCAAGTTAGAGATGTTCGCTCGCATAGGGCGTATGGGATGGGATGTCATAGGGAACGAGGCACCAGATGCCGAGACAGAGTAAGATAATCAAGAAGGCAAGCGAAACACCGGAGGTTGTTGAAGCGATCAAACGTCGCGTTGGTCGCCCAGCAAAGCACGAGTATGGCCCGGAGATCTCGGAGAAGATCTACGAGTGCCTAGTCGCAGGCATGGATATGGTTGAGGCTTGCAAGTATCTTGAGCTTAACCGTGGGCAAATCTATCGGTGGAAGGATCAGTATCCAGAATTTGACACATTATGTACACGCGCGCGTGAAGCCATGATGGAGAAACGGCTGTCTGACCTTCGCCTTTCGATTAAGGATGCAAAAAAAAATAAAGACGATCCAACTTGGTTCAAGATCGAGTTGGGCTTTGAACAATGGAATGCGGAACGCATTGCGTCTCGCGTATATGGACCTAGAACGAAGACGGAAGTGACCGGCAAAGATGGCGCTCCGATCCAGATGCAGCAGCATACGATCATCGATAGCGCCTCGCTTGACCCAGATCAGCGGGACGCTCTCAGAGCCATCCTGCTGGCCGCGCAGGGGCAACCAGAGGGGAACGCAGATGAGTGACAAGTTGGTAAACAGCCTTAACAAGGCAATTACGAAAGCTGGCGGTGCTGTCAATAACGACATCATTGAGCGAGCTATCAAGTCTCTTGGGTGGCATGTGCGCCCGCCGCACTTGTGGCAGCCTTTTGATACTGCTCCCAAGAAAGGTCCGCCGATCTTGGCCGCTTTAAAATGGGTTCTCGGTGACGGCAAAGACCCATTACAGGTTGAGATCGTTGAATGGGATGAGGAGCAGGAGAATTGGTATTGCGCCAATGGCGGCTTGTTTGACCCTGACGTGACTCTTGCCACCCATTGGATGCCCGTACCGGAGGCTCCCAAATGACTGAGCCTACGCCCGCCAAGTGCCACTGCGGCTCTATTAGCTGGGAGCGCAGGATCGAGGAGCGCCGGTTCATCTGCGCCAGTTGCAAGCGCCCGCTGTGGCAACCAATCGAGACAGCGCCACGGGATGGGACGGCAGTGCTTGTCTACGATGACGGCTTCTTCCAGACGGCTGCATGGTATGTCGGCTTAAGGCGCGCGGGCTGGACCAACGCTGCCGATAGCTGGCTGGGAGATGTCACCCATTGGATGCCAATCCCAGATGGGCCAAAGTTAGACGATTGCCTAACTACTTATGACAATGGAGAATGATGTGAACAGCACAATGCTGCAACTCAACCCGCCGCTGCCTGTGGTGACGCCGAAGGGCAAGGCTATGGCCCATGTCCTGATCGACTACGGCCCAGAGCATGATCTGATTTGGACATGCTTCCAAGACAACGGCGAGATCTGGTGCTGGCGGAATCAGGATGTCCGCGCTGAGAAGAACACAACCTATGCCCGGCCTCCATATCTGCCGGGCTGATGCCGCTGTGAATTGTTAAAGTTTGGTATTGATAACCGCAAGCCACGGGTTTACATTGTTCCTGCATAACAAGGAGCAAAACAAATGAAGATGGCGCACTATTGGGAACAGCAAGAGCAGCGTTGGCACGAACAGTACTTACAGGCTGAGAAGATCATTGATGAGATGGAGACAGCGTTACGCAAGATAGAGGATCTCGCGTTCAAGCATATCCATGATGCTGCGGCGCGCGATGAGGTTAGCAAGGTCGTTGACAGCGTTTGGCGGGGAGCGCGTTCGTGAGCGACGACAATACCATACGCGACCTCCGCGACCGCATCGCCACGTTGGAGGAGGAGGTTCGCCAGTACCGCGAAGACATGGCGCATGTGGATGGTGTGTTGTTCAACATCCTGAGCCGCCAGCAGCTTGCCCTGCTTCTGGCGATCAACAAGCGCCCGATGGCAACCTACTCGTATCTTGACCATGTGTCTGAGGATCACGGCAAATACAACCGCTACGAAGGCGAGATGCACCAGACCCTGCGCACCAAGGTGGCGGTGTGGAAGCTGCGTCAGCGCCTTAAGCCCTACGGCATTGAGATCAACACTTGGCGGGGTGTGGGCTACTATCTGGATGATGAGAACAAAGCAAAGCTAAAGCAACTGATGGAGAAGAAAGATGACTGAACAGGAAAAGGCTCAATTCTATCTTTATGTTTGTCGCACCATTGAGAAAGATGAGGATGCAATAGGATGGGCCATAAAGGGGATCAATGACGGAGTGCGTCTTGCAGCGCAACAAGCCAGACAAGACCAAGCAGATTGGGAAGTCATTGCCAACATGGCGCTAAATAAGCGTCTTCTTGATGGGCATGAACTGTTCATTGCAGACAAGATAGAGAAGCTGAAGGATCGCGCATCGTGCCGTTGGGATTGGTACGTTGAAAAGCTTAGGGCGATTGTTGAAAAGAAGAAGGAGAAGAAAGATGACTGAATGGCAACCAATCGACACCGCGCCAATCAAAACTGACATTTTGATTGCAGCTAAATACATTCCACTCGAATGGGAGAAGGACAATGATAAATACAAAAACACTATCTATGATTATTTTATAGCGTCTCGCGCATATGATGGTTCTCCGTATTGGGATGCTTGTGGGTCATCGTTAATTTGTCACGATGGCGAAGAAGGTGAGCATTGTGTAACCCACTGGATGCCTTTGCCTGCGCCGCCTAAGAAGGGGGATGAGTGATGTCTGATGAGCCAAACGACATGCTCGTCTACTGCGGCTCATGCCGCCACGAATGGTTTGCCTTGAAGCTGCCAATGCCGATGATGGACGCGGCTGTTCTCATTGAGAAGATGGTCTGCCCCAAATGCAATGAATGGTCGCACAACATCTTCTGCGGCCCCGCACCAGTGGAGAAGAAAGATGACTGATCTTGTGAAGCGGCTGCGCAAATGGGACTACGGCGAAAGCACATGGGGGTTGCTTGAAGATGCAGCAGATCGCATCGAAAAGCTGGAGTCGGCGCTGCGGTCGATCATCGTGCATTGTGAAATGCCAGCACCGCCAAATGCTGAAGCATTAAAAATGTTCGCCCGCAAAGCACTGGAGGGGGAAGATGAAACAGCCGGTGGTTGACGCTTTTGATTTTCGGCTTATGCGGCGCGGCATGAAACCGAGAACGCTTACTCGTCTCACGATGCCCCTCGGGACAAAGCAGTGCCTTGGTGGTCTCGCCACCAGTGTGTTCACGGAGGCGTCCAACGCCGGGGAGACGTTTCAAGAGGCGCTTTTGGCGGTGTATATGACCGGCCTTGAAAATGGGCGCGCCGCAGTTACTGGAGAAAAAACATGACTGACCAAGGCGCAAGCTACAATGCTATCTCGGAAATAACACGGTTGAAAAAAGAGAACCGACAACTGCGAGAAGACAAAAAAGAGTTGCTGGCGGAATTATACAGTCTGGCCTTCGATGAGGGCGTCCTTGGAAAGGGTGGCGCGTTGCCAAAATGGACGGCAACTTTGGTCCAGCCGATAAAGGGTGATGCAATGGAAACAGCAAAACGCATGTGGGACGCCTACGCCTTTCGCGCTGGCGGCAAGACCTTTGATGGCAAGCCACTGCCGACATGGGATGAGCTTGGCGAAGATCGTCAATCCTGTTGGATTGCGGCTGCATCTGTTGCCGCCAGCCGCATCGAGAAGCTGGAGGCGGCGCTGCGGAATATCGTTGAAGGGGACATACCCCGCACAGTCAAGATCCCGTTTCGCGATGATGGGCAATCATCAAAGCACGACCGCTGCGAACATGGTCAGTGGTTTTACGAGGACTGCGGGTGTTGCATTGAAGACTACGCCCGCAAAGCACTGGAGGGGAAAGATGGTTGATGATTTGCGCCATAACATGAATTTGGTAATCCCCGGATTGAACTTTTGGGGAGATCAAGACGATGCCGCTAAAAGCGTTGTTGATAAAACAAAATGGGTCATGCAGACAGCAATTGACCGCATCGAGAAGCTTGAGGCGGCGCTGCGGGAGATCATTCAAGAAGATGCGTTGACCGGAAAGACGGTTTTTGTTGGAGACTTTGGCAAGATTGCCCGCAAAGCACTGGAGGAATTGCGTGCGCCGTAAAAACTTATCTAAGCGCCGCTGGAAGGCCCGCCTGATGCTGGGCTTGTGGATTCCGGGCATGGTCGTTCATGCCTATGGCTTCCAGCCGCCCGAAGGTTATGTTTGGGAACTCCATCACGATCTGGATTTTGGGCGGTTGGTCAAATGTGGTACGATAACAGCATGACAGACGACACCTACGTCTCCAGTGGCTGGCACTATCGCTACGGATGGCTCCGTCGCCCGGAGCTAGACGACGCGAACGGCTATGCCTACGAGGAGGCTGACGGCGACGTAATATTTACCCGCCGCATTACGCACTCGGTGCGGGCCTATCTCGATTGCTGGCGCGATGCCGACACCGGCAAGAAGTATCTCACGTTCACCCGGCTGCCTGTTAAGTGCTGGGCTAAGGCAAGCAAATGAAGATCCTCCAGCTTGACGGCAAGACGATCTCCATTGAAGAGCAGCTACGCGATCTTGACCGCGCCGAGTTCGAGGATTCGCTTTATGCGTTCCTGATGAACGGGTGGCGATACATTGACCCTGCGCCGTTCGCCCACGGCTGGCCTATTGAAGCGGTCGCAGAACACCTTCAGGCGGTCGTAGACGGCGACATCAAGCGGCTCATCATCAACATACCACCTCGGTGCGCAAAGTCGTCCCTAACCTCCGTAGCCTTCCCTGCGTTCACATGGGCGCAGAGGCATAAGAGCGACACCAGCGGGCCGGGTGTCCAATTCCTGCATGCGTCCTATGCCCAAAGCCTATCCTTGCGTGATTCAACGAAGTGCCGCCGTCTGATTGAGAGCCCTTGGTATCAAGGTTTGTGGGGTGATCGGTTCCAGCTTATGGCTGACCAGAACACGAAGACCCGCTTTGACAATGATCAGGGCGGCTCCCGGCTATCCACCTCGGTGGGCTCATCGCTAACGGGTGAAGGCGGAAACATCATTGTAGTTGATGATCCTAACGCCGCGCAGGAAGCCTTCTCAGAGGCCACCATCGCCAGCACCATCGAATGGTGGGATGGGGCGCTCTCGACCCGGCTCAATAATGCAAAGACGGGTGCGTTCGTTGTGATCCAACAGCGCCTTGGTGAAGAAGATCTGACCGGGCATATTTTGGGCAAGGATCACGGGGAGTGGACGCACCTATGCCTGCCGATGCGGTATGAGCCGGAACGTTCGTTCCATACGGTGATCGGCTGGAAAGACCCTCGTGTTGAGGCTGGGGAGCTTCTGTGGCCCGAACGTTTTGGTGAGCCAGAGGTCAAGAGCCTTGAACGCGAGATGGGGCCTTACAAGTCCGCTGGGCAGCTTCAACAACGGCCTGAGCCAGCCGGTGGCGGCGTCATCAAGCGGGAGTGGTGGCAGCTTTGGGAGAAGGACACTTTTCCCAACCTTGATTATGTGATCGCATCATTGGATACCGCATATACAACCAAGACTGAGAATGACTACAGCGCCCTCACGGTATATGGCGTGTTCTCAGGGGGTAATCAGACTGCAATTGCCAACCGGGTGATTGGCCGCGATTCCGAAACCATCTCGATGATCAAGCGAACTTACACCGAAGAGCATCCAAAAGTTATGCTACTGTACGCTTGGCAGGAACGGTTGGAACTTCACGAGTTGGTGTTAAAAGTCTCCGAGAGCATGAAGAAGTTCAAGGTAGACAAGATCCTCATTGAAAACAAAGCGGCTGGCATCAGTGTGGCGCAGGAGATTCGCAGGCTCTACGGACATGAAGATTGGGCTGTGCAACTTGTGGACCCGAAAAGCCAAGACAAGCTCTCACGGCTCTACTCGGTACAGCACCTGTTTGCAGAGGGATTGGTCTTTGCGCCAGACAGGACATGGGCCGATCAGGTCATCACACAGGTCAGCACGTTCCCAAAGGGCAAGCATGACGACTTGGTTGACACGGTGAGCATGGCGTTGCGTCATCTGCGTGAAATCGGGCTACTAGTGCGCGGCGATGAGTTTACTGCTGAACTTGAAGGCCAAATGCAGCATATTGGCTCTGCGCCGCCGTCACTTTATGGTATTTAAATCGTGGTGGCCGGGGAGACCGGTGAGGCCCTGTTGCGCGACAGGTAGCTGAGATGCTGGAGCCCTCGCCCAGCCCACCGCGCAAATTCCGCCGATGTGCCCCGTGTCGGCCAAATCGAAAGATGGAAGCTTTGTAAAAGAGGCAACGGGGTACATCTCCTTCCATTAGTCAATTATGTGCTATATTGCCCCCATAAAAGGGGATTCAAATGCCGCAAGTACTAGCAAGCGCAACCGTCGATGTGATCACTCCTAATACGCCAGTGCGCATTGGGAACTTCCGCGTTGAGGTGTGGGGCCAAGACCCATATGACTACGTTCGTCACTATGAAATTATGGCTCAATCAGATACAATAGCCGCGCAAGAAGGCATTCGGCGGTTCGTCGCGGAGATGGAAAGCCAAGAGATTTCAAAGGGATAACCAATGCCTATGACGCCGGGGCTTGTGCCCAACATTCGCCAGTTAGCCCCGGAGATGCCCAACATCGCGTCTAATGACGACGATCTTGTGGTTCAAGTTGACGATGACGCGCCTGAGGTTGACAAGGACAGCAAGGGCAACATCCTTCGCATTGAGCACCCCGATGGGTCGATTTCAATTTCGTTGAACGGTAAAGGTATCGGCGGGGAAGAGTCTGAAGCTGAACGTGCCCGTGAGTGGTTTGCCAACCTTGTAGATGACATTGACGGTGGTGAACTGACCCGCATTGCCGATGAGTTGACACGCGGCATCAGCGACGACATTGAGAGCCGCCGCGAATGGATTGAGGATCGTGCACAGGGCATCAAGCTGCTGGGCTTGAAGATCGAAATCCCCGGCTTGCAGGGGGCGACTGATGGCGCTCCGGTGGAAGGCATGTCCCGCATCCGCCACCCGCTGCTGCTTGAAGCAGTGCTGCGGTTCCAAGCAAACGCCCGCAGCGAGATGCTGCCCACCGATGGCCCTGTAAAGATCCGCAATGATTCCATAGCGTCTACCGTTGAGCAGGATCAGTTGGGTAACGCCCTTGAGAAGGACATGAACCACTACCTGACAGCGGTGGCGAGCGAGTATTACCCTGATACGGATCGCATGCTGTTGATGCTTGGCTTTGGTGGCACAAGTTTCAAGAAGGTTTACTATTGCCCGCTGCGAAATCGCCCGGTGAGCGAGAGCGTGGATGCCGATGACCTGATCGTGAGCAACAGCGCTACCGATCTTCGCAATGCAAAGCGTGTGACGCACCGCACCAAATTGCGGCCATCAACGGTGAAGCGTTTGCAGATCCTCGGTGTCTATCGCGACATTGATCTGTCCGACCCCAAGCCGATTGACCTTGACAGTGTGCAGCGCGAGAAGAACTCACAGCAAGGTATTTCTGGCGACAGCTTCAACCCGGAAGACCGTGATCGTGAGATCTACGAGTGCTACTGCGAACTCGACATTGGTGGGTTCGAACACAAGTACAAGAAGAAGATCAGCGGCCTTGAGATCCCATATCGCGTGACCATTGATGTCTCCACCAAGGAGATTTTATCAATTGTCCGCAACTTTGATGAGGACGACGCTGAACTCCCGACATCCCGCCAGAACTTTGTGAAGTACACGTTTGTGCCGGGCATGGGGTTCTACGACCTCGGTCTTCTGCACATCCTTGGCAACACCACCAATGCGCTGACGGCTGCATGGCGTGAAATGCTGGATGCTGGCATGTACGCCAACTTCCCCGGATTCCTCATGGCGGATATGGGTGCAAGGCAGAACACAAACATCTTCCGTGTGCCTCCCGGCGGCGGCGCGTTGGTCAAGACCGGCGGGCTCCCAATCAATCAGGCGATCATGCCGTTGCCCTACAAGGACGTAGGCAGCGGCCTCATGACGCTTGCTGACAACATGGCGTCAACTGGTGCGCGTGTTGGTGGAACGGCAGAGATGGCCGTGGGGGAGGGTCGAGCAGACGCCCCTGTGGGCACTACCCTCGCTATGATCGAGCAGGCTACGAAGATCCTGAATGCGGTTCACAAGCGTATGCATAGCGCGCAGGCCGAAGAGTTTCAGCTTTTGGCCCGCTGTTTCCGTGAGAACCCGGAAAGCTTCTGGCAGCGCAAGGGCAAGCCATCCTACCCGTGGAGCGAGCAGACCTTTGTGCAGGCGCTCAACGATTGCGAATTGATCCCGCAAGCTGATCCTAACACGGCCAGTCATACGCAGCGCCTCATGAAGGTGATGGCGTTGAAGCAGTTACAGGCTGCAAGCCCCTCGATGTATGACCCTATTGCCATCGACACGGCAGCGTTGAAGGCCATCGGCTGGAGCAATCCTGAGCAGTTCCTTGCGCCGCAGCAGGCCCAGCAGCGCCCGCCGCCAGAACTGATTCAGGCGCAGTCTCTGATGAAGACGAACGAAATGAAGGCTCAAGCCTCCATGATGGATTCGCAGACAAAGGCGCATGCTGCTGAGATGAAGGGTCAGGCTGACTTGATGAAAGCCAAGATCGACATGATCAAGGCGCAGAACAGTTTAGACCTTGCCGAGCAGGAATTACGGAGCAAGTCGGCTGACCGCACATCGCGTGAGCGAATTCAACTTGTAGATCTTGCTCAAAACCTGTCGGTTCATCCTGAGAGCGCGGGTTTGATTGAGCCGTTGATCCAGCCTGCGATGCAGGACATTGACCGGCAAGAAGAAATGGGCATGCAGGGCGTACAGACGCCTCGTCCCCTTGGAGGTGAGTGATGGCTAATCGCGCAGAAATGATGGACACAGAAAACCGCCTCTTCAATTTCTATTTGAAGCGCAGTTTTACTCCCGGCGAAGCCTTGTCAATGGCAAAGCAAGAGATGGAGCGCCGCGCTGAAGAAGAAGTAAGGAACCAGCAATTTTATCAAAAAAATCCCCGCGATTTGGATAGTACTCGCAGCGAATTGCCCAATTATAGCGAAACGGCAAATGAGTTGCCTGCCCGTGATCGGGTGCAATTTGATCCTGTTACAGGTTCTATTGTGATGCCTAGCGCTCCCGCCACGCGCTATAGCACCCCTAGCGGAAATAACATTGTTAGATTTTCAAATCCTATGACGGAAGAAGAAACCAACATTGCGCGTGAATCATTGCCAATACCTCGCCCCGGCAATGCGCAGGATTATGGAGAAAGGCCATCCGCAAACCAGCCCGGCATCATTGACCGTGCATTGTTAGCCGTTGGATTGCCAACGCATGTAAGGATTCCATCTTTTGGTGGCGCCAGCGCCGCTAGTCCTGCGCAACGATATGCTGAAAGTACCATGCGCGAAGATCAGGGTGGGTCTCCCCCCGCTGCTGCCGCCGCTGCCGCTCAGCCCTCTACCGCGCCTGCCTTTCCTATGGATGGGAGCATTTCTGGCGAAACTTATGGAACGCCAAATCAGCGAGAACTAGCCCGTGCGGCCACTCAAGTTAGCGGGCTGATGGATTCAGGGCAGGGCATTACGGCTCCCGCTGCTGCCGCGCGGCCTGTAGCAAGGCGTGAACTTACGCAACCGTCGCGCGTCGTCGAGGCTCCGCGAGGGGAAACTGCAAGCTTGCTTTCTCGCATATTTGGCGGCGGCCCAGAGTATCAATCCACCGGCGACCTTGTTGTTAAAAAAGGCGGGCAAGGCGTCAACTTTGGAAGTGGCGAGAGCGCTGCGGACTTCTTCCGCGCCGATAAGGCTCTTCGTGCCCAACGTCCTGAGATGTTTGAACGTCAGGCAGAAGCTCGCGGCGGCGCTCCAAAGGCTGCGGCAGGCAATGGCGGCAAGGATGCTGCGCTTCACAAAGCGCTTGAAATCATCCACCATCTACTAACTCGTGGACGCTAGACCAAGGTGCGCTGATGAATCGGGACAAGCACATACTGAATGCCGTCCACATTGCTCGTCAGCGATTTGCTAATGGCGGCGATGCATTGTCTCAATGGCGCGACTTGAATGCGTCTGCGGATTCCATGCTTTCGCGCGACAGGGGCCAGTCTGATTACGGTCAGGCTGCCTTCAACCAATTACAGACAGGGTTAAACTACCAGAACAACCGCGATCTCCCGCAGATTCCTGAATTGCAAAGATCCTATGTTCCTCCGGGGCAAAAGGCTCCCGAAGAGAAGCCCGCGCCTAAAGCTGAAGATGCACCTGTTGACCCTAATGCCTCTGCGTCTCGGCTGCCGGGCGGTGGCGGCGGCGATGGCCTTGCATCTTCGTATGCAAATATGCCTGCGAGCCAGCAGCAGAATACAAGCATCCCGAGTGTAATTGATCTCACCACGAACCAAGCCCAGCCAAGCACAAATCCAATTTCAAATGCTTTTAACAATGCTGTAGCAAATCCTGCTTCAACCGCGATTAACACTCTTGTTGGTTTTGTCCCCGGCCTTGGACCGCTTAACACAGCATTAGGTGTTGCCAATATGTTTGGTGCAAATTTACCTAATGCAGGAAATCTTCTTACTGGCACTTATGGCAAATCATCTGCGCCCACAGGAATGCCTAGCGTCATAGACCTCAACACTTCGCCAACAAGCATAGGCCCCGGCAAGGCTGACGCCACGCTTTCCAACATTGCTGACAAAGGCACCGGCAACGAAGTCATAGGTGTAGGGCCATATGGCCCATATACGCAGAACGACGTTAACGCAATGGCGAACATGATGGCTGGCGAGGCTGGCAATCAGGGCGCTAAAGGCATGGCAGCGGTTGGCGCTGTTGCTGGGAATCGTGCTGTTTCCAACTATGGCAATTATGGCAAAACCCTTCAATCTCAACTTAGTAAACCCGGCCAATTTTTGGGCTATAACAACAAAGCTGCCAATTCAATTATGAAGGGCACAGATCCACAGTCTAAAGGTATTGCCAATCAAGCTCTTTCGACAGCGCAAGGCGTTCTTAGTGGCAGCATCCCAAGCCCCGTTGGAAAGGCTACTGATTTTAATCAATGGACAGGTGTGGGCGCTAAGGGCGCAACTAATGTTCAAGAACTTGGTGCCCACACATTTTTTAATTCTCCCCCAGCTTACAAAGGACAAACGCCAAAAGATGAAGCTGTTCAAAAAGGCCTTGATAGAATTCAAGAACAACAAAAACAGCAGCAAACAGCACCGCCCGCACCATCTGGGCAAACATCTGGTGGATCTGGTGCTGGGCCATCCGCTGGGCCTAGCGCGGGACCATCTGGACAATCTGCGGCAGACGGAACTGTCGGCGGTGAGACCGGGGCATTTGGTGCAGCACCCGGCGCTGCCCCGTCGGGACAAGCTACGGCAGACGGAACCATTGGCGGCGAAACTGGGGCTTTTGGTGCGGCTCCCGGCGCGTCCCCGTCTGGGCAGGCTGCAAGTGACGGAACTATTGGTGGCGAGACAGGTGCCTTTGGTGCAGGAATCGGTGCCAGCGGTCTCTCTGGCACAGCAGCAAACGACGGCACAATTGGCGGCGAGACCGGGGCATTTGGCGCAGCTCCTGCGGGTCCGTCCCAAAGTTCATCGCCTAGCGAAGGCCCCGGTGCTGCGCCCGGAAGTGGAGCAAACCCCGGTGGGGCAACGCCCGGTAGCGCCCCTGCTGGAGCTACGCCCGCAACCGCCCCCAGTGACGTTACACCTAGCGACGTAGAAACTGGCAAGGCTGATCAAGTTGCCGCTGTTGCTGCTCCTACTATTGGCACTCAAGTTGCGGCAATTGACCCATCTACCATCAATGATGCGGTTATAGATGCGCCTGCGGCCCCCGCCGCGCCTGCTGCTCCTGCTGCTCCCGCTGCGCCCGATACAGCAGCCCCACCCGCTGCGCCAGATGCCCCCGCTGCGCCTGCTGCACCCGCTGCACCGTCTGATGCTGATGCGGCTGCCGCTGCCGCCGCAGCAGATGCCGCTGCTGCTGCCGCCGCTGATGCAGCAGCGGCCTCAGCTGACAATTCTAGCACTTCGGATGCTGCTTCTGCTGCGGATGCGGCTGCGGCTGCGGACGCCGCTGCTGCTTCTGATGCTGCCGCTGCTGCCGCTGCTGCGGACGCCGCTGCTGCTGCGGACTCTTCTGCTGCTGCTGCGGACTCTTCTGCTGCCGCTCCTGATGGTGCCGCTCCTGATGGAGGGGGGGAGGGTGGAGGGGGACCGGGTGGAGGCGATGAAAAGCGTGGCGGTCGCATCATGCCGCGCCCTAACCAGCGCATAGTTCATCACGCAATGCATGTCCTCCGTCGTGCTTCTGGCGGCATGACTGATTCCCCAGAACTTCGCGCTCGCCTGCATGAACTTGGATCGCGGGCTTATGACTATGGTCATGGAAGCTTTTCGCCTAATGAATCCAACGAGTACAACGATCTGACAAATTATTACAATTTCCCGCGCTATGTTGGTTCAGGTCACATGACCCGTGAAGATGAAGACGCTGCAATGCTCCAGCATTTACAGGGCAACATGTCTCGTGAGCGGTTAGAAGGCAGCTATGCTGATGGCGGAATCGTAGACAAGGCGCTGGAAGCCGTTGGTGGTCAGCAGCTTGACCCTGTTGCGATGGCAAGAAACGTGGCGACCGCGCCTGCCGCCAGACAGTTGTCCCCGCTTGGCCTGTACAGCCAAGGTGCTGAAGTAGCTGCTAATCTGCCGCAAGCCAAAGGCTCGCCGCAGCAGATGAAAGCAATGCTGACCGGCATCAAGAAAGAAGAGCTTGCGGGCTATGACGATGCTTTTGCTGGCAAGAAGAGCGTGACCAAGGACGAGATCGCGGAGCATTTCCGCAATCAAATGCCGCAAGTTGAAGAGCGGGTGCTTCACAGTGATGATGGCGATACGAAGTTTGGCACAGAAGACTTAACCCTTCCCGGCGGCAAGAACTACCGCGAGGTGTTGTTAAAGTCGCCAGTTGCATCTGCACCTGTCGTTGATAAAAGGGGCGGAAGCCACGGCTTTACTGATCCAACAGGACAACGCAGAGACTATTGGTCCCAGCAAGAAGCTGAACAAGCCGCAAAATCTTTTTATCGAAATAGCGGTGATTTCAAATCCTCCCACTGGGATGACCCCAACGTCCTTGCGCATCTTCGCATGTCTGATCGCACCGGGCCTAACGGTGAGAAGATTTTACATATTGAGGAGATCCAAAGCGATTGGGGGCAAGAGGGCAGGGACAAGGGATTTGCACAAGCTTCAACAAAAACAATGGCTGGTCAGGCCAAGCCGGATGGTTTTGGTAACTACAAAGTTGTTTGGGAAGACGGTTCTTTTTCTGGTGGTTTGTCTAAAGAAGCTGCTGAAAATCGCGCTGCGCAAGGTAAAACAAATGAGAAAGTTGGCGTACCTATTGGCCCTTATGTCACCAGCACCCCGGCATGGACTGACCTTGCCCTTAAGCGCGCTCTTAAGGAGGCGGCTGAAGGTGGTTACGACAAGATCGTTTGGACTCCCGGTGCGGAGCATGCAAAGCGGTATGATCTGAGCAAAAAGATTGACCGCATAGCGTATGACCCTGAAGAAAAAGAATTTAGCTATGTTCAAAAAGGTGTAAACGGGTGGCAGACACACCCTGAAAATGTTGAGCCACACGAACTTGCAGGGATTATTGGCAAAGAGACGGCGGACAAGCTGCTGGGTCAAAAAGTTGCGCCCTTAAGCGGAAACCATGTGTTGGAATCCTCTGATCTTATTATCGGCGGCGAAGGCATGAAAGGATACTACGACAAGATCGTGCCAAAGCGCCTACAAGAGCTAATCAAAAAGCATGACCCGAATGCAAAAGTTGGTATGCATGAAATACCCAACAGCGGGGAACAGTTGCGCCGCAAGCGTGGCGATGTCGATGAGATTATGAACTGGCATCCAGCCTACACCAATCTTTCAAGGCAAGAGCAAAGCGCGCGATGGAATCAAATGACGCAGCCTGAGCGCCGCCGCTTGATGGATGATTACGAAAAGGCGCAGTCTGACGATATTATGGGCCACGGCATCGAGATCACCCCCAAGATGCGCGAGAGCATCATGAAAGGGCAAACAGCGTTCAAGCGCGGTGGCTCTGTATCGCCTGAACAGGCCGAGTTACAGCGCCGGATGCAATCAATCCTACGCCCGGATTCCGATGATCCTGAGATGGTGCAGAAGTATCTGCAAGCCCGCGCAAGCTACGACATGCCTACGCATGAGCGTGGGGCCTATTCTGCGCGCGTTCTCCCGATGGCTGCGCACAATGTGCAGACAACGATTGGCCCGCTGGGCAACGCTGTTCCCAAGCAAGCGCAGGCCCTAACGTGGAATGGATTCCATAAGATCGGTAAGGGCGGCACACTGTTCACCCTTGGCGGCGACCGCTCCAACCTTGGCCGTCTAACGCATATCAACGGCAAGGAGATGGCGTGGCCCGTCGATCTCCATGCTGGCACCAAATACATGACCGAACCAAATCCCGGTGCGGTATGGGCAAATGCCAAAGGTGCGCGTACAGCGTTGCGCACAAATATACTTGAAGCAGCTAAGAAAGGGCCTGTCTACGGTGCTTTTGCGGCGATGGGGCCAACTGCGGTTGATTCCGCAAACAACATGTTTGATGTGTTGATGGCTCAGATACCGGGGTCTGGCATCTCTAAAACCGATGCCAAAGCTTTTGATGACAGCTTAAAAGAGGGCAAGCACATTAAAGGATCTTCTGAAAAAGATATTCAGAAGCGTGAAGCGGTTAAAGAAATTATGAAAAATTGGCCCGGCATTCAAAACGCTGAAAAAGCGCGAGACTTTGCTAAAACAATTTCAGGCGGCCATCGAGGTGCAATTGTTAAATATATGGAAGCTGCTCCTTGGCAAAAGGCTGGGTTCCCCTCCGTTGGCATTACTCGCGCTGCAATTACAGATCCAGAATTGCTGGATGTTTCGGGTAATATGATGGGCCATCATGTTGTTGAGTTAGATCCTAATACATACAATAAAAAAAATCTTGCCTTTGAGCATTCGACTTATGGGTGGCCGACTGGCGGCAAGTTGGTTGGTAAATTGCCGTTCATTGAGCGCCATGTTGCAACCCCCGATTTTACTGAGCAGCAAGTGATGGACAAGGCGGTCGTCAAAAAAACTGGCGAGCCGCTGATCATCCACCCTTACTCGCCAAATGACCAAGGCCGCTCTTCGTATCGCGGAAACACCGAGATGCGCCAAGCAATTCAGCCGATCAATGATCGTATGTTGGAGAGCATCCAACAGGAGCATGGATCTAGTTTTGCTGATGGAGGCGAAGTTAGCAAATTTAATATGCCTGAAATTGACCGAGCAGTATCTGTCTATCCAAAACCGCAGCGTATGTTCCCAGAAGATGCGCGCCCTGCTGGCGGGCAGTATCTCAATGCCCGTACCAAAGAAGATATGACGGGCCACAAGGCCTCTATTGCGTCTATTGGCGTCAATCCCGGCGGTCGTCCTTACTTCAATGCGTCCCCCGATTCCGTTGATCAAACAGGATCGCCGGGTCGCGGAAGCGCTATGGCAAAAACTAATTTGTTCAAGCAAAAGGCTGGATGGAAATGGCTACAAACCCCCGAAGGTCATGAAGACACAAACACGATTGTGTCTGTTGAGCATCGCGGCAATCACCATTATGCGCTGAACGCTCATTTCCCCAAGGGTGTGGAACTTGCAAGATACTCTGAAGCCAAAAGCGAGCCGCGCCTGCGCCCTACAACTCAAGGGAACTTGACCAAGGGCACCCAAGTTGGAAGCATATCGGTGCGCGGTAAAGAACACCCGGTCTATGATCATGTCATCGTAAAGTCTGATGGCGGTTCTATCGTAGATCGCGCTCTTATGCTAACATCCAAGAAGGCTTAAGCCACTGAGGACGCTCAGTAAACCTTGGAGTTGACATGTCAGACGTTGCGAAGAAGGCCCGCGCGGCCATGAAAGCCAAAGCCCAGCGCCTTGGTTCTGATCGTTCCACCGAGAAAGTGGATTCCTCCACATTTACGCCCCCGGAGTTGCTGAACGCTCAGGCGAAGACTGGCATGCGCCCGATCTCCCGCCGTCAGTTTAAAAAGGGCGGCAAGGTTGTCGGCGATGCTACCCCGCAGCGCGCAGATCGTGTGCAGCGTTCAGGCAAGAAGCCTTTGACCGCCGACTCCTTCGTGAACAAGAACATGAAGGAAGCCAACGAGGAACGCCCCGGCGTCAAGCACATCGGCGGCATGGCTAAAGGCGGTTCCACATATGGCGTCCCCCCCAAGCTTCGTCTGATGAAGACCCATTCTGAAGGTGGGAACACCGCAAAGGTCTACAAGAACCCTGATTACAATGAGTATCAGGTGAAGTATTTTAAGGATGGCGTCCACCAGAAGAAGGCAGACTCCTTCCACGATGACTCTACTGACGCTCATGACTCGGCGCAGTCTGCTCTTAGCCGTGGATACAAGGCTGGTGGCCGCACGAAGCGCGAGGATGGCGGTTCTGTCGCCGACTACGACACCGGCTCACGCACGGGTGCTGGCGCTGTCACGAAGTCCCGTAGCAAGCCAACGCCTCCAATGCCGCAGCGCCGTCCTCCCCCGGCTGACTACGACACGGGTTCCCGCACTGGTGATGGCGCTGTGACGGAATCTCGCAAGGCTGGTGGCCGCACCAAGAAAATGGACGGTGGCCCAATGAATCCTATGGGGCCTGCCATAGCTGGTGCTTCTAAGATGATGGCGCAGTCAGATCGCGGTGTCCCGTCTTCAACTATGTCTTTCGGCCCCGTCAATAAAGGCAAGTTTGCTCGTTCTGCTGGCCTCAAGAAGGGCGGAACTGCTGAATCGCATGAGGATATCGCTGCGGACAAGGCGCTCATCAAGAAGATGGTGAAGCCGTCTGCCCGAACGGGCAAAGATGTTGGTGGCTTTCTTCGGGATGCAGCGGAGGATGCTGCTAAAGATGAGACAAAGACAAGAATGAAGTCGATGCTTGATAGCGCTACGGGCACTGGGGCTGAAAGCGGAATGTCGCGGTTTAAGAAGGGTGGCCGCACTGGCCGCGCTACCGGCGGCGGGATCTTCTCTGGCGCTTCCTACCCCGGCAAGGTGCCCGGCGCTGTCCCCGGTGGACGCACCGCTCACGCTAAGGGCGGCAAGACCAAGGGCAAGACCGCGATCAACATCGTGATCAACGCTGGCAAGGCTGACGATGGCAGCATGATGCCTCCCGCCCCAATGGGTGCCCCCAAGGGCATGCCCATCCCGCTGCCTCCTGCGGGCGCTGGGATGCCCCCCGGAGCCGCGCCGCCTATGCCTATGCCCCCTCCGGGCCTTATGGGTGCTGGTGGCCCTCCCGGCGCTCCTCCGATGCCTCCCGGCGGCATGCCCCCGATGGGGCGAAAGGCTGGTGGCCGCACTTACCGCTCTTACAAGGACATGGACGCTGGCTCTGGCAGCGGTCTTGGTCGTCTTGAGAAGACAGAAATCGCGGCTCGCAAGGGTGGTATCCAGCGAGCCTAAGTAATTCGCGTTGGCTTTGACCGCCACTGCGAATGACGGTGACAGCCCCGGCCCCCCTCGGGGCTGTCACCACTACTACATTGAGGGGGGACCGCAGGGGGCGGATGTGCAGACGTATTCAGCGTTCTATCAGCATGAGTTGAGTAAACTCATCTTAGAAGAGGTTGAGCGGCGCAAAGAGCAGCTAGTAACTGCAAGCGCTACGTTTGACTTTTCAGACTACCGTCACCATGTCGGAATCATAGAAGGGCTTCGCACGGCTTTAGAGCTTTGCGAAGAGGCAGAGCGCGTCGTCAATGGTGGCGACCGTAATCGTTAAGGGGGAATAGAATGCCGTATATGTTGATGCACCATGAAGTTGATCCTGTGCAGAAGATCCTAGCCGACATCGGTGATCTTTCTACAGTTCAACTTTTCAATAACGAGCTTCTCGTGGGCATTTATCTTCGCCCCGAAAAGACAAAGAGCGGGTTCTTCTTGACGGATCAGCACCGAGACGAAGACCGCCACCAGTCAAAGGTTGGCTTGCTCTTAAAGGCTGGCCCCAAAGCGTTTGAGCCAAATGCTGAAGGTTGGTTTGAGGGTGAATTGTTTAACTTGAACGACTGGCTTGTCTTCCGCCCTTCGGATGGGTGGCAGATCACCGTTCACGGCGTTCTCTGTCGCGTCTTAAAAGACGTTCAGGTCAAGATGCGCGTTACAAATCCCGATGAAGCTTGGTAAGGAGATAACAATGAACGACGACAACGAGAGGATTCCGGTAGATATTACCCCGGACAAGG
>Ga0114978_10001656_pt1 | contig 18703 bp, 14 predicted proteins | sample S_140212_EF_Meta_FD_87027 | JGI IMG/M metagenome (GOLD analysis project Ga0114978, IMG submission 87027) | Freshwater microbial communities from Lake Simoncouche, Canada to study carbon cycling - S_140212_EF_MetaG | ecosystem: Environmental > Aquatic > Freshwater > Lake | place: Lake... | reverse complement strand
TGTCAACGTGCCGCGCATTCGTGCGCCGCTCTCCAACCTGCTCTCCGAGGTGCTTGCGTCCACCGTCTTTGTCTATGTCATTCTGCGTCTGATCGCCGGAGCGACCATCGATGCCGGTAGCGCGGATCAAGTGGAAGACGGCATCGCCTTTCAACTGACCGCCACTCCAATGTCTGTTGTTCAGCCAATGCTGTCGGTCCTAGTTTCTGGCATGGCGCTTGCGGTGATCGCCCTTGGTGCTGCCGGTGCAAGCGATTGCATCATGAACCCCGCGCGCGATCTTGGTTCCCGCGTTGCGCACGCGTTTCTTCCGATTCCCGGTAAGGGCGGAAGCGATTGGCGCAGCGCATGGATTGGAATTGTTGGTCCAGTGCTCGGTGCGCTCCTTGCGGCGGCACTGTGGCGCGCAACGGTTGCATGATCAAGCGCGGGGCGACTAGTTAAAGTTTGCCACTCGCACGCGCCGTACTGAGAGCGCTTCTCTATCATCGGTCGCATGACTGCCATCGCGCTCATCACGCTTCCGCTCGCACTCGTACTGTCGCTGCAAGCACCGCCCGCGCCGACTTCCGCGCCTGCGCCTACTTCCGCGCCCGCACCCACCACTGTCTCCGCTCCCGCCCCCGCGCCAACGGGCCAGTCCGTCCTCACGCCGGAACAAGAGCAAGCGAAGCGCATGGCGGAAATGCCATGGTTTACCCGGCTTGGTATGCGTTCACTCGGCGTCGAAGGAAAGCTCCCAGTGGTTGATCGCGTGGTGCTGGTTGCCAATGAGGGCGCCTACCTTGAAGAAATCGCACGCTGGACTCCCAAGGCGCGCTGGCCAGTTCTCATCGAGGATGATGAATTCGCCCCGCGCTTCATCCGCGCCTTTAAGCCAGCGCAAGTGATCCGCCGCCCCGCATCGGCAGTACCCGCCGATGATGCCGCGCTGCGTGCCGCTGTCGATGCCGCGATCGCACGCGCGTGGGGCGGCGACCCCGCCAACGGCTCCGTGGTTGCGCTTCGTGCCATCGGCCTGATTCCCGCTGGAATCGTTGGCGCGTCAGTCAAGGATCCAGCATGGACCGCCGCTGTGGCGCTGGCAGCTGGACGCGGCCAGCCACTCGTGTGGTTTGAAGAGCCCGCTGGTAGCAGCAGTAACGACATCCTGAGTGCAGCAGACTTTGCAACGCTTGATGCCGCCGTGCGCAATTCCTTTGCATCAAGTGGCCTGACGTGGAACACGCTTGGGGATGATTTGGAGACCTTCACCCTGTGTCGCAACGCCGCGTTGCGCGTGGATCTTCCGTCGCCAGCCGGCGGCCGAAATCCGCAACTTCCCAGTGAAAACGGACCTCTTTCACTCACGGACGCCCTGTGCCGCAACGACGATGGATCACGCTGGGGATTTGCAGCACAGGTCTTTGGCACCAGCACTCGTTCTGCGTACATGGCCATGTGCTCTCTGTTTCTGCATCGCACCGAAACATGGATGTTTGATGGATACGCCAACCGCACCGGTAATATGTTTGCCGCGTATTCATTTGCGCAGGCAACCCCTGTTCTTGCGCAAGAAGGCTTCACCATGAAGTCATGGGAGGGCACCAACGGAACGCTTGCTTCGTGGCGATCACTCTTGCCAAAGGGCATCAGCCCGGATGTTCTCCTGATGAATTCCAGCGGCAACGCTGACTTCTTCGAGGTGGAGACGTCATCCAACGCGCCATCCACCGATATCCCCGTACTGCGAAAGCCGATGGCGCTTTCCATGATTCACAGTTTCTCTCTGCAGTCACCTGACGCCGGCTACACGGTCGGTGGTCGTTGGCTCAACCACGGCGTGTATGCCTACGTCGGCTCAGTGCACGAACCGTATCTGACCGCATTCATTCCGCCGTCCACGCTTGTTCAACGACTTGCGGCGCTCACACCGTTCTTGGTGGCTGGTCGACAGTGGCCCGGCGATCCGATCGCGCAGGTTTGGCGCATTGCCACCATTGGCGATCCGCTCATGACGATGCCCGCACCCAAGACGCTTGCCATGCTGCCAGGCCGAGATCACGCTCCTGCATTGGAAACAGGCGAAATGGACCTCCGCGAATCAGCGCGCGCCGCACTTGAAAAACTGAAGGATGCTGATCCTGCAGTAACGCGGGATTCGTGCGCGCGCGCCATGCGTGACTTGGTGCTCGCCGGCGACGATACGGTGGCCGCGCAGTTGTGGAAACTTGCCAAAGCAAAGGGTGCGCAAGACGCAGTGGCACGCATTGCACTTGGGCCGATTTTCCGGGCGGGCACCCGCGCGGAGTTCATGGAAGCATGGTCGATCGCCCGCGATCCCACCGACGAACAGCGCGATATGTTGTGGCACTTGTGGGCGCTTGATCTTCCCACGCTGCGCGACCCAGTCACCCTGACAGTACTCAAGAATGCCATGCGATCCCCGCGCCTGGACATGGACGCTCAAGCACTGCTTCCAGCAGTACGCGCCATCGATGGCCGCATTGCTGCCGACACCTGGCTGAATGAATTGATTTCCAAGACCCCCGATATTGAAGCACGGCGCAAGATTGCGCAACTCCAGGGGGCCAGTTAACGCGCGGGTGCGCCCTTGACGCCCGCACCCGCACCGTCGGGACTTGCGCCGTTCTTGACACCCACCCCGTCGCCTGCCGCATCACGCACGCGTTCTGCAACCTTGGTTGGGTCGTGTTCAAACGCTACTGGTGCGCCCGGCGCATTCGGTTGCCGTACCCCAAGAAACCGCTCATTTGCAGCTTGTTCAGTGCACGCAAGCAGTGCAACGCTTCCAGCGAATGTTGGATGCAACTGGTCACGCTGAATCAGCGCTCCGTCGACCTCTTCGCTCCAGCTGCGGCGCCCCGCGTCGAACGGCTGCCCAGAGCGCAGGTCATCAACCAACTTTGCTAGCGGCAGTATCGCCACGCGTGGCTTGTCCTTGGCCCACGCACGAATTCGCTCATTCGCAAGCGCAATCGTCTCCAGCTTGGGCATCTGCGCTTTCGAAAGCATCTTTCCAACAGCAGGCGACATGTCGGGCACATCACCCACTACGAGCGGTACACCTGCATCCACAATGCGGCTGAGTTGCGCAAGGCCCCGCTCAAGTAACTGCAAGCGTTGCGATTCATCTTTGATGGGAGTTCGGTCCGCACCGAGCGCGCCGTATACAAACCAAAACAGAAAGTCGTCCGCAAAGACCATGGTGACGCGCGGCTCTTGGGTGAGTGTTGCATCCACTTGCGCACTACCCACTGCGCCTGGATTGGTAAAGAAGAGGCCAGTGGCGTCGCCCGTGACATCGCCCGCGCTGACCCGTGCGAGTGAAGCAAGGCGCGCCACCGTCATCGGTTCAAGCCGTCCAGGATGCGTGCGGGGCAGCGGGGCACGAACTCCGAAGCCCGCACTAGCACTTGCGCCCATGACATGCACATGCGCGTACAACGTCGCCGGATCAATCCCCGGCGTGGCATCGCGCGCCAGACTCACTGGCATCGCTGCCGGTACTGCCACCAAGAGCGCTACAAACGAAAGCGCCAGTGCCAATGCCGAAAGTCCGCGCAAGCGAGATCGGTGGATCTGCTCAGTCATGCTGGATCCTCTCCGTGCGGAAGCACACGTACTTGCGCCTTCTGGTTGGCCACCAAATGTCCAGGCGGCACGCTTTGCATGACAAAGACGCCACCAGCAACCACTGAGCCATCACCAATCACGGTGTCGCCACCGAGAATCGTTGCGCCGGCATACACAGTGACGCGTGCGCCGAGGGTCGGATGTCGCTTGGTTCCCTTGCGCAGGGATCCATCTGCGTCGCGCTCAAATTTCTTTGCGCCAAGCGTGACGCCCTGATAGATGCGGCAGCCTTCACCAATCGTGCAGGTCTCACCAATCACCACTCCGGTTCCGTGGTCAATGAACACGCCGCGGCCAATCTGCGCCCCGGGATGAATATCAATGCCCGTGGCAGAGTGTGCAATCTCCGCAAGCATGCGCGGCAGGATCGGCACTTCTCGAATCCATAACTCATGCGCAAAGCGATGTGCCGTCAATGCAGTTATTCCGGGGTAGCACAAGATCACTTCCGCAATACTGCGCGCGGCCGGGTCGCCGCGGTACGCAGCTTCAACATCGGCAGCCAGTGCGGCGCGGATCGCGGGGATCTGTGCAAGTACCTCACTGCAGATGCGGTCGGCAGTGCCATCCTGTTGGTCGATCGCAGAACCTCCCGCTGCACACTGCGCCGCAGCGATGCACTGCGTAAGCGCAAGCTGCAACGCCGGTACGCGCTCCGCAACGAACGCTTCAATGGCACTGTGCTCTTGACTGGCGTGTGCGTTGCGTGCCGCGCCGCCGTTACCGCGCTCTTCGCTTTCGAGCTTGCCGGCCGCACCACCCACTGTGCCCGCCGCGCTACCTTCCATGCCCCCCATCAGGTGGAACCCCGGGAAGGCAATTTCACGCATAGCGCCCAAGAGCTGCCCCGCGGATTCGCGGTCAATCGCCAGCAGTTTGCCAATCCGCGCGGTGGCAGGGTGCGCGGCGATCGATGCCGTGATCGCCTCATGAATTTCGTGCTGCGGCGCAGTGCTCATCGTCCACGATCGTATCGGGTTCGGCTATCCTCGCCCGTCCGCGCCGACCGTTGGCGCCTCGCATCCAAAGCCCCCTGAAGCACCTATGGCGATCCTCATTGACGGTAACACTTCGGTCATCTGCCAAGGAATCACTGGCACATCGGGCGCCTTTCACACCAAGGGCTGCTTTGAGTACGGAACGCGCATGGTTGGTGGAACCACCCCAGGGAAGGGCGGTCAGAAGGATGCCAACGGGCTGCCCATCTTCGACACCGTTGCGCAGGCTGTTCGTTCCACCGGCGCTGCTGCCACCATGATCTTTGTGCCGCCGCCATTTGCAGCCGACGCCATTCTTGAAGCCGCCGACGCTGGGGTGAAGACCATTGTGGCCATCACCGAAGGCATTCCGGTGCAAGACATGATCCGCGTGCGCGCGCGCCTCGCTGGGTATCCAGAGTCCGTGCTGGTTGGCCCCAACTGCCCCGGCGTCATCACTCCGGGTCGCAAGACCGGCACTCCCGGTCGCTACGAAGGTGGCTGCAAGATCGGCATCATGCCGGGTTACATTCACACGCACCGGCTCGACGCTTCCACGCGGAAGGCCGTGGGCATCGTCAGTCGTTCCGGAACGCTCACCTATGAGGCTGTCTGGCAGACCAGCGAACGTGGCATCGGTCAGTCCACCTGCGTGGGCATCGGTGGCGACCCGGTCAAGGGTTTGAACTTCATCGACATTCTGGAAATGTTCGCCGCCGATCAAGACACCGACGGCGTCATCATGATTGGCGAAATCGGCGGCACCGACGAGGTGGAAGCCGGCCGATGGATTCAGGCCAACATGCAGCACAAGCCAGTGGTGGCGTTCATCGCGGGGCGCACTGCTCCTGCGGGGCGTCGTATGGGTCACGCGGGTGCCATCATCGGCGGTGCGGATGACACCGCGCAGGCGAAGATGGATGCCCTGCGCAGCTGCGGTCTGAATGTGGCAGAAAGTCCCGCCGACCTTGGCTCCATGATGTTGAGCAGCCTGACGGCAGTGGTCCACAGCCACGCCTAGCCCGAACCGGCGGTCATAATTTGACACTCGCCAGCACGGCAAAACCCCGATTTTTAAGGGGTTTTTAGCTGTATGCGTCTAGTTTTTTGACTATGGCGCCGGCACCCCACACGCACTGTTAACAAATTCCGAGCACTGTTTCTTGACCCATCCCAAAGGGGGGGCACTATCTACTGGTTCCGGGGTGACACGAGAGGTTGGTCAAAGGGCGTCTAGCTCGGCGAATGCGCCGCGCGGATTGAAACATTGCTTTGCTTGTTTCTTGATTTCCCTTTTCCCTTCCCTTTTGGAGTCCCTGCACATGAAATCTCTCTTGTTCGCCACCGCTACTCTTGCGCTCGTCGCCACGTCGGCATCGAACGCCGCTCTCGTCTACGGCGGCGGCACAGAAACTGGCTCCCGCTTTAATGCTGGCGCTGGCGTGATCACTTATATGAACTGCTTTACCGCCGTGGGCGCGGGCCAGACCCAGCTCGCGGTCGACAGCGCGATCGTCGGCATTCGCCGCCTCGTAGCATCCGGTGCGTTGGTTGATGTTGGCATCAAGATATATGCCGCCGAAATGACCTATGACGGAACCAACTTCGGCCGAGGAGCCAACTACGAGATCTATTCCTCGGCTTCCCTCGGTGCTGGCGCTGCGAGCGTCACTCAGCTGGTCAACACGGGCGCGGTATCGGGTGTCACTCTGAATCTGGAAACCGTCTCCAACGCGGCCGCTGGCTTGGGTGGTTGGTGGATCGGCGTCGAGTTCACCGGTGCTAATGCGGCGAATACAGCCAACGGCTGGCGCGTTGTGAATACGCCGACGACTGGCGCGTCTATCAACGGCTTCGGCATGTTTAACTATCAAGCCAGCGGTGCGTTCCAAGCGTTCTACACCCTCGGCGCTTCGCCGACACCCAGCCGCATGATGGTGGACGTGAACGGAACGCTCGTTCCCGCCCCAGGTGCCTTGGCTCTCCTCGGAGTCGCTGGCTTGGTCGGTGGACGCCGTCGTCGCTCATAAGTCAGCACGACCTGAATGATTGATTCAGGACCCCGGCCTCACGGTCGGGGTCCTGTCGTTTTGCCACTTCGCGGTGGCGCGCATCGGTAACCTTCCGCTATGGCCACGGATCGGCCCTCCACTGCAACAACTTCGCGCTCCTCATTCGCCGCGCTTTATGGAAGCCGGACGATGTTGGTGCTATTGGTCCTGGGGTTTGCAGGCGGAGTGCCAAACGTCTTGGTCACCACGGTGACGCAGGCATGGACCTCCAGCGCTGGTTGGAGCGTCACCGCGATCGGCGCGCTGACCTTCTGTACGTTGCCGTACGCGCTGAAGTTTCTCTGGGCACCGATTGTTGATGGCACGTCGCTGCCGCTCTTTGGGCGACTTGGCCGTCGGCGCGGATGGTTGGTGGTGTCACAGTCGCTTGCAATGTTGGCGCTGGTGGCACTCTCGCTCTGGGGACCCGTGCCTACTGATCCGGCGTCCGGCATCACATGGACTCCCGGCGAATACGCCGCTGCCACGCTGCACAACCGAATCTTCTTCGCGCTGCTCTGTGCTGCCGCATTCTTCTCCGCCACGCAGGACATTGTTGCTGACGCGTTCCGCACCGAATCGCTCGAGCCCACGGAACTTGGGGCCGGTGCAAGCACGTTTGTATCTGGTTACCGCATTGCATTTGTGGTGTTGGGTGCCGGCGTGCTGCTGGTGGCGGAGGCCATCACCTGGCGCTTCGCAACGCTCGGCGCAGCACTTGCCATGGGGCTTGGTGTGGCGGCAACACTGAGTGCGCGCGAGCCCGCACTTGCAAGCGGCACGCGCCCAACGCTCACCGAATCGCTGGTCCAGCCAGTTGCGCGGTTCTACTCAGCATGGGGCGGGCGCGTGCTGCTACTCGCCGCGTTCGTCTTGTTGTTTAAGATGCCAGACCAACTTGCCACCAACATCACCACGCCGCTCCTCATGAAGGGTCTCGCCTATTCCGCAGAGTCGATCGGCTGGGTTCGCCAAGCGTTCGGCTTTGCCATGACCATCGTTGGCGCAGCGGCTGGTGGTTGGATGGTGGCGCGTCTGGGCATCATTCGCTGTCTGTGGATATTTGGACTTGCGCACTCATTGAGCATTGCTGGGTTCTTGGCACTTGCCATTGTCTACGGTGCAACCGTGCATGCCACACCAGCGGTTGCGCCACCCGTGTGGGCGCTCATGCCAGCCATCGCGCTTGAGAACATAGTCATTGGAATGGTGACGAGCGGCTTTGTGGCGTTCCTCATGTCAATCTGCGACCGCCGCTACACCGCCACGCAGTACGCGTTGCTCACAGCGTTGATGGCTGCTGGCAATGCGGTAGCAGGGGGCATGAGCGGGGCCGTGGCAGAGGCGCTCGATTACCCCGGATTCTTGGTGGTGGCCATGTTGGCGGGAATCCCGGGATTGGTGCTCATACCGTTTGTGAAACCCCCAGCCGCTGCGTTGTAGTATGGAGCGCATGTCTGATGTCGTCACAGCCCCGGCACCCGCAGTCATCCGAACGCCCCTGACCTACAAAGATTCGGGCGTCGATATCGACGCCGGTGATGAGGTGGTCGATCGCATCAAGGGTCTCCTGAAGCGCACGCATGGTCCGCGCGTGATGGGTCAACACGGCGCGTTCGCGGGCATGTTCCGGCTTGATTACAACCAGAAACTGTTCAAGAACAACTACCGTGACCCGGTGTTGGTTGGCTGCACCGACGGCGTTGGCACCAAGGTGCTCCTGGCCGCGGAGCGCAAGATCTATGACACGGTTGGCATTGACTGCGTTGCGATGAACGTCAATGACCTCATCGTTCAGGGCGCCGAGCCGCTGTTTTTCCTTGATTACTTGGGACTTTCCAAACTTGACCCAGACGCAACCGCCAAGATGATTGAAGGCGTTGCCAAGGGCTGCGAAATCGCTGGATGTGCGCTCATTGGTGGCGAATGCGCGGAGATGCCGGACATCTACAAGCCCGGAGACTTTGATATCGCTGGTTTCTGCGTGGGTGTAGTGGAATTGGAGCGCGTGGTAGACGCCGCCAGAGTGAAGAAGGGCGACGTGGTCATCGGCCTCCGCTCCTCAGGCGTGCACGCCAACGGCTTCTCACTGGTCCGGCGAATCGTTAAGGACGCTGGGCTGGACCTCGACCGGATTTACCCGGAACTCGGTCCAGATCCGCTTTGGAAGGTCTTGCTTGAGCCCACCCGCATTTACGCCAAGCCAATCATCAAGCTCTTGTCCGGGTACCGCAAGAAGAAGGTCGTCAGCGGCATGGCTCACATTACTGGCGGCGGCCTTCCCGGCAACCTCTGCCGAGCCCTCGGGCCGAAGGTGGACGCCGTCCTTGACCCGGCCGCTTGGACACCCAACCCGATCTTCCCGTTCCTACGCGAGCACGGAAATGTGGCGCAAGACGAGATGTACCGGGTCTTCAACATGGGGATTGGCTACACGCTGATCGTCCGTCCAGCCTTTGCCGATGCCGTGTGCACGAAGCTGGCGCGGATGGGGGAAACCGCCATGGTTATCGGCGAAATTGTCAAGGGATCCGGCGACGTACGGATTTGACTAGCAGATAACAAGGACGAAATTTCTGCTTTTTCCCGGCAATCACGTGTTGTGTTCCTCACGGTTGACGCCATTATTGTCGAGTCAGACGAAGTTCCGGTTTCCCGTGACGGGAAGTCGGGTTGGATTACGTTTATGACTGTGTCAGGATTGCATTTATTTCACTCAGTGTCGGTGATAAGTCCACAGTGCCTGGCTGATCACCGTCCCCGCATTTCAAGGCATTGAAGTCCCCGTTCACATTTACAAGGAAGCAACGAACCATGAGAAACACCTTCTTCACCGCTTGCGCCGCGACAGTGCTCTGTGCATGTCCCGTTGCCATGGCCCAAGACGAGTGCGCAACAGCGCCTACGTTGGTCACTGGCGTTGGTACCGCCTTCAACACCGCCACCGCCACCGTGACGGCCCTTCCTGCTGTGACCGATGCACTTTGCCCGGGCACCTACCTCGGTTGGGGTACCACGCAGAAGGATGTCTGGTTTAAGTGGTCGCCAACCGCAAACGGCACCGCTGACTTCTCCACGTGCCTCGCGGGTTCCTACGACACGTCCATCGTGATTTACTCTGGTTCCTGCGCCACACTGACGCCAGTCGCCTGCAACGGTGACGCGGCTGACAGCACGGGATGCCAGCAATACTCCTCACTGGTGAGCCAGCTCCCAGTAGCAGCTGGAACCACCTACTACGTTCGTATTGGTGGTTACACCGGTACCGCCAGCCCCCAAGGTGCAACTGGCACCGGCGCCATCACCGTCACCTTCACTGCAGGTGTTGACGGTTGCATCGGAGCCACCGGCGCTTGCGATGTAGCTCACGCAACCCCCGGCTGCTCAACGTCCAGTTGCTGCGCCGCTGTTTGCAGTATCAGTCCTGATTGCTGCGCCGTTACTTGGAATCAAGACTGCGTTGATATCGCGATTCCAGAGTGCGGCTACTTCCAGTACGCGTGCACGGCCCCAGCTCAACCCAACGACTGCGCTACAAGCCCACGACTCATCACTGCCGATGGTTCAGTGGCCTTTAGCAACGTCGGCGCTAACTCTGATGGTCCGGGCTACGGCGACAGCTGCGGCTCTGGCAACAACGAAAGCAACAACGATGTTTGGTACCGCTTGAATGCCGTTGCAAACGGTGATTTCAGTATCAACACCTGCGGCACCGTGCCGTTTGACTCAAAGTTGGCTGTGTATGACTTGGGTACTTCTCCGTCTACCTTCAATTACAACACGCTTCCTGATGTGCTTGTGAATTGCAACGACGACGGCGACGCCAACTGCTTGACGACCGGCGGAGTTGCGTTTGCTTCGCAGCTCTCAGTCACCGTTTCAGCTGGCCGCAGTTACTTGGTCTGCCTCAGCACATACACCAATGGCGAGACAGGCGCTGGAACCATCCAATTCAACATTCCAGAACCATGCGTCTTGACCCCAGCGACTGTTGCTGAGGCTGAGCCATGCGGTCAGGACCTCAACGGTGGTTGCAACATGACCACGCCAACCTTTGAGCCCATCGCGCTCGGAGCAGTTGTTGAAGGCACCTTCTGGAGTTCAACAACCACCCGCGATACTGACTGGTACCAGTTCAGCATCCCGTCGGATCGTTCCGTGACCGTGAGTCTGCGCAGTGCTTCTTTGGCGCAGGTGTTCATTCTGAGCAACGCTTGCCCAGGCGCTACCTTGGGAACGGGTTCGGGTGCTTGCCCAACCGTCACCACTGCCTGCCTGACCCCAGGTACGTACCGCATCGCAGTGGTGCCAAGTTTGTTTGTTACCAATCCGTGCAACAGTGGTGCGCTGAACAATTACTCGCTCCAGCTCACTGGCGTTATCCCAACCACCGCATGCCCAGTCCTCATGGACTCAACCTGCGAGCAGCCTGGACCGGACACCGTGCCAGGCTCGGCCTCGACGGTGCTCTCCGGTAACTTTGGTCAGTATTGCTCGACCGCGTGCGGCAACCTCACTGGTTACACCACTGACAACCAGTGGGCTGCAGTGTTCAGCGGTGCATCACTCCCGAAGCAGATTTCCTGCATCAACCTGGGTGTGGCTGCACTGCGCTCCCAGGGCACGCCAACCTGTGGCTACGCAGCATCGGACTTGCCGATTAATGCGCAGATGATTCTTTACCGTGACATCAACGGTGGTGCTCCAACCGCACCGGTTTCTGAAGGTGGTGACCTTGAAGTCATCGTCACTCGTGATGTAACCCTCCCGGGTGGTCTGTTGTTCGGAAACGTTGAGTTTGATCCACCGCTTTGCATCGAGAACGAGACCAACATCGTTGTGTGCATGAGTTACTACAACCTGGGTCCAGCAGGTTCACCACTCGCTGGTGTGCCTCTTGGAGCTGGTTACCGTTGTGGAGTAGCTTTGACCGCAGTGGCTTCAGCCCTGCCGAGCAATGTGTATTCACGCTCGATCGCTTGCGCTGTTCCAACCTACTCACTCCGCAACTACGCCACGGCAACGAACCGTTTGCAGTGGCCGATTGAGTTGAATGGTCAGTTGGCTTCGTGCGGTGGTTCAGTCTGCCCTGCAGACCAGAACAACGACGGCGTTGTCAACGGTGCTGACCTTGGTCTGCTGCTTGGCGCTTGGGGCCCATGCCCAAACTGCCGTGCCGACATCAACATCGATGGTGTTGTGAACGGTGCTGACCTTGGTCTCCTCTTGGGCGCTTGGGGCCCATGCATCTGACCGTGAGTTTCACCCCGCTGGGTGGGGTGAGTAAAGTTTGAAGTACGCGGCCCCCGGACTTGTTCCGGGGGCCGCTTTCATTTTCAATGATGTTTATCTCGAGGGGTCATGTGCTCGGGTGACCAGTACACTTGCGGTCAAGTATGTCGTTGCAAACAGGTCATGCGCGGAGCCGCCGGGTAGCTGAAATCCAAGCCCTGGTGAGCCGTGGCGAACGGGTGGCAGCCATGGCTGTTCTGGAGCCTCTTCTTCGCGTTGATGGACGCGATCCACAGTTGCTCTCGCTGGCGGCCCGCATCCACCACGAAAGTGGAAACGAGCTTCAGGCGGTTGCTTTGGGTACGCGGGCGATCGCTATCCGTGAGCACCCGGAGCCGTACTTCATTCGCGGGGATGCGCTGCGGGCGCTTGGGCGCACTGAGGAAGCAGTGGCAGATCTCTTGCATGCCGTCAAGCTTGAACCCAATGTGGAAGCGATTCGGCTTGCGTTGGTTGCGGCGCTTGAAGAATCAAATCGGCCAGAGGAAGCGCGCGTAGCGTTGGCCCCCATTGTTGATCGCGCAAACGGCGGGGCGCTTTCGGAGCGGGCGGCGTACGAGCATGGCAAACTTCTTGTGCGCGCGGGAGAACTTGAAACAGCAGTGCAAGTGATTGATGGTGCGGTAGCTCACGCAAGTCCGGGGTCGTTGCCTTTCATCATGTTGCTTCATCTGCGCGCCAAGGCACTGGATCGTGCCGGTCGGTTTGATGAAGCATGGGAGAGCGTCAATCGTGCGCATGATTCGCGCGGCGTGGTGTTTGACCCCGCAGAGCTGAAGAGGAGAACCGATACGCTCATTGGATACTGGAATCGGGCAAAGCTCTTAGAGGCTGGACGAAACAGCAACGCAAATCACACGCCAGTATTTGTTGCTGGAATGCCCCGCAGTGGTACCAGTTTGGTTGACCAAGTGATCCATGCGCATCCGTTGGCGGCTGGAGTTGGTGAACTGAATTCAGTAGAGACATGGGCGGAGGCGGTGGATGACGCCGTGCTGCGCGGTCGTCCCGAATTGGCGTCGACGGAGTTTGCTTCGGTTGCACGCCGCTACCTTGCAGATGTGCGCAACGCTGCACCGCGCGCCGAGCGAATTGTGAATAAGGCGCTTGGTAACACGCGCATTCTTGGGCACCTTGGGCGCCTGTTTCCAGGAAGTTGCATCATTCACATTCAGCGTGATCCGCGCGATGTGGCGGTGTCATGCGTCATGGGAGCCTTTGGATCACAGCGGTACCCATGGACTGCACGCCCGGAGTGGGTGGCAGCCGCATGGCGTGATTCGCAGCGTCTCATGGAGCACTGGTCCAGAGAGTTGGATCTGCCGATTCTGGAAGTGCGCTACGAAAGCCTGGTGCAGCGTGGCGAGCCAGAACTTCGCAGGATCATCGATTTCATCGGGCTTCCGTGGGACGAAGCGGTCAAAGACTTTCATCGGGCCGGACGCACGGTGCGCACTCTGAGTTATGACCAAGTCAGTCGACCGCTGTACGCCGACTCGATCGGTCGTTGGAAGAACTATGAACGCCATCTTGAGGGCATTGATTGGGGCACTCCGAGCGGCGCTATTGGGTGAGCGCCACGTTGGCTCACGACTCTTCGCGCCAGCGTCGACCCTCTTTGCGCTGGCCGTCCTTCTTCTTGCCTTCGAGTCGGCGCTGCACGCTTCCCCACGTGGGCTTGGTCTTCTTGCGGACTTTCGGACGGACGGCTGCCTGGGAAACCATGGTGCGCAGCCTGCCTTCGCACGCATCCTTGTTCTGCAGTTGACTGCGGTGCAGGTCGCAGCGGTACAGCAGTTCGCCGTCACCCACAAGGACACTGATGGCGATGGCGCGTAGGCGTTCAAGGGCGGCATCGTCAAGACCGCCGATGTCCACCGCGCGGACGCGGAGAATGGCGGCGGTGCTGGCCTTGTTGACATGCTGACCGCCTGGGCCACGAGCGGTGGTGAAGCTCCATTCCATGTCTTGCGGACGAATCCACGTGCCACGACCCAGATCGACGGCCCCGGGTGGACGCCGAGGCTTGGGCGGTGGCGGTGGAGGGCTTGATGGGTAGGCTTCTGTCATGGTGACGCTCATTGTCGCAGGTTGGTTGATGGTGCAGGCTGCCGAGCCTTCATCGGCTTCATTGCCGTCCGCGGTCTCATCTGCTGCGTCGGCATCATCGATGCCGGGCGCGATTCCTCCCGGTTCATCGGCCGCTCGGATTCTTGGCGTGGCAGAGGCGCCGGCCGTGACGGCGGATGTGGGGGTGTGGGTGCCCCGGCTGACGGGAACGGCGCAAGTTGGCAGCGGTGGGACATCGTTCGATCTGAATGATGACTTGGCGGTGGAAGGCAGCAGCGCTGGGGTTGCTGGCGAGTTTGCCGTGACGATTGGGCGTTGGCGGGTTGGAGGTATGGGATTTTCAGCGTCCACTTCAGGCAATGAGAACGCCGTCAAGGGCGGGACCTTTGGCGATACAAACATTTCGGTGGGCGATCAAATCAAGGGCAGCTACAGCGCATGGATGGCAGGGGCAGAAGTGGGGTACGTGGTGTACCGCCCCAGTGCGGATGAGCCGTGGGCGTGGAGTGATGAGGGTGACAACCGCGACGCGGCATCCAAGGCGTTTGGTGCCAACGGCCGACCGCTCTTTGACCCGCAATTCCTGCTGCTTGGTGGAGCACTGCTGTTTCACTACGACCAGACGGTGGAGAACGTCACCGTGCCCAGTTCGTCAAGTTTTGATCGCACCGTTGGATGTCTGTACGGCGGAGCAGGTCTTGATGTGCGCATTGGATTTGATGGTCGAGTGCCGCTCGTGCAGGATTTGCGGATCTATGCAAACGCGGGCGTCGGTCCTTCGATTCCGGACGCAGACATCATTTGGCTGCTGCGTGCTGGCATTGCATTCATGATCAATGAGAACATTGGCGTGGAGTTTGGGTATCGACTGTTTGACTTTGATATGCAGGACGGTCCATCCACGGTGGATGCTGGCTTGCGCGGGTTGTTTGGTGGCGTTTCGGTTCGCTTCTGAGGAGGAAGCATGGCGCGGAGCAAACTATTTCTGCGCGCAAAGATCCGGCACATTGTCCTGACGCGGACGGCGGACCGTCTGACATTGGGGATATTGGGGCGGCGTCATCGTGCACAACCGATTGAGGTGCGCACTGTGGAACTGTGCATCCCGCAGTGGCCGCAGGCATATGACGGCGTGCGGATTGCGCACCTGACGGACTTTCATCTTGGTGAATTGATGCCCGTTGGGCAAGCGCTTGATGCCGTGGAACGCGTGGCACGCCTGAAGCCAGACATGGTTGCATGCACGGGCGATGTAGTGGATTTAGATTTGCATCACACGGGGGCAGAGGAAGTGCTGTCTGCCATGGGATCAATGGAGTCACCGCTGGGTCGGTTCTTGGTGCTTGGCAATCACGATCATCTTGATGATGGACACATGCTTGCCGCCATGGCTTCCATGCGCGGCCTGCAGGTGTTGCATGGCGCTGTGGTGCCGGTGGGTGATGCGAGTGATCCGCTGTTGGTTGGCGGTGTTGATTGGGCCAGCACGGTGCGCGCGCTTGACCAGCGCGTGGCGGAGTTGCCGCAGACGCCGCATCTCTTGTTGGCGCACAATCCGAAGGCGTTTCATGCTGCCGCGCGCCGTGACATTCCGCTGACACTGAGTGGGCATACGCACGGCGGGCAAGTGGCGTGGAAGGGCAAGCCGCGCGCGAATGTTTCGTTTGCGCATCGATTGAGCGCGGGGCTTTATCAGCGCAACGGATGCTCGCTGTTTGTAAGCGTGGGTGCGGGTGCGTGGTTTCCGCTGCGGGTGCATTGCGCGCCGGAGGTGGTGGTGATCACGGTGCGGCGTGGCGCGTTGCAGTGATTTGTGTTGCTGCGGCGCATGGATAGATTGGGTCGAAGGTTGCTGCTTCCGGAAATAGGCGCGCTGGGAGGCTGTGCGTGATGATTCAGGCCACCGCCGGGGGAGATCCGCGTCATGGGAGGCGGGCGCTCGCCTGAAGAATCATGTCCCGCGTGAGGAATTTGTGGCAAACTGATGTCACAAGGAGTCACTACTCATGACTGACACTGCCGCTACCACGAATGCCGCCTGCTCTTCATCCGCCTCTTGCTGCTGCCCGTGCGAAGGTCGTATCAAGAAGCTGGAGAAGACCGTTTGCCGAATTCGCTTCTGGCTATTCATCTCGTTGGGTGTGCTGGTCTTCTTGATCGGCGTTGCGATTGGTAAGGGGAACGGTGACGACCGCGATGGCCGCGAAGGTCGTCGTGAAGAGATCCGCCGCGTAGAGATCATGGGCGGACCGATGATGGGTGGAAATATGCAGGGCGGAAACATGCAGGGTGGCCCTGGTCCACAACATGGCCCGATGATGGGCGGCCCCGGCCCGCGTGATGATGGCATGCGTGGCGGTCCTGATCGTCGCCCCAATATGGGTGGCGAAGGACGCGGCAAGGATGCTCCCAAGCAGAAGAAGAGCGGCAAAGACAAGGACTGACGTTCGCGCGTGGGGCGAACGCCTCACGGCACATTACGCGTAGTGCTTGCCGAAGCGATTCGCGATGAAGTCGCTGAACGCTACGTCTTCGTTGCGCACAAATCCGTGTGATGGAAGTTTGCCCTCGCGCAGAAGATCAAGCACGGCGGTGATGCCGCATGCGGTGGTGATCTGGATGGCCGTCCAATGATGGCCGCCGATCTCTTTGTGCCGAACGATCTTGGCGTACGTGCGTTCGGTGTGCCGACCCCCAATGTCGCCAGTGGCGCTCACAAAGATGGCCACGATGTCTTGCGCGGTGGTGGGTAGGGCGCGTTCGAATGCGGCCTTCAATTCTTCGCGATGCTCGCGGAATCCCAGATCCCACAAGAGGAGCTTGAGAATGGCGTTATGTCCGGGGTAGCGCATGGTCTTGTAGGACAGGTGTTTCACCTTGCCCTCCAGGGTGGACGCAAAGGTTCCAAGTCCGCCGGAAGTGTTGAAGGCTTCAAACTCAATGCCGTCAATCATCATGTGTTCGAGGCCTTCGAGCGCAGGAACGACGGTGACTTGGCCATCAACCACAGCCTCGCATGGTTGGATGTACTCATTGATGAGACCATCGGTGGACCAGGTGAGGTTGTACTTCAGTGCGTTGGACGGGAACTCTGGAAGTGCGCCGACGCGCATCTTCACTTCGTGCATGGCACCCATGCCTTGAATGACATGATTGGCAGCAATAGTGATGAAGCCGGGTGCAAGTCCACATTGTGGAACAAACGCAGTCTTTGCGCCCTTGGCGAGTTCCATGACTTTCTTTGTCACGGCAACGTCTTCGGTCAGGTCAAGATAGTGAACGCCAGCAGCCTTGGCGTGCTCGGCGATCATTGGGTTGCAGAAGAACGGCGCACAACTCACCACGGCCCACTGTCCGGCGAGCGCCTTATCAACGGCGGCGGTGTCATCGAAGCGACCGTGCATGCCTTGAGCGCCCGGTGCTAACGCCAGCGTTTCTGCGATGGATTTCTCATGCGAGTCCATCACTCGGACCTGGTAGTCACCCGAGCACTGCAGAAGACTTGCGACCATGCGACCAATTTTTCCAGCGCCGAGTACGAGGACATTCTTCATAGGGGGACCGTGTATCTATCGAGTGACCAGTGAGAGTGTGAACGAACAGTGAAGGATCATGATGACGTCAGCGATTATGCCGGCGAGGCAGCGATGGTTTCGCCCACCTCATGCATCAATTCACCCATGGTTTCGGGACCAAAGGAGAAGTTCAGGCCCGCAGCCTTGAACAAGGTTGGGAGTGGCTGACTGGAGCCCAGTGCCAAGCCCTTTTTGTAGTTGCCGAGTGCATCGCTTGGGTTCCGCTTTGCCTGCATCCACATCTGCAGCGCGCCGAGTTGCGCGATGCCGTACTCGATGTAGTAGAAGGGAAGGCCGAAGATATGCAGTTGACGGTGCCACATGGTCCGCAGCGAGTCCTCATGCCCCGTCCAGTCGATGGCAGATCCAAAGCGGTTATTGAGGTGCAACCAGTACTGCTCGCGATCTTTGCGCGTGTGCGTGGGGTTCAGATAGACCCAGTGCTGGAACGCGTCGATGGTTGCGACCCATGGCAGCATGGTGCTGAGCGACTCAAGGTGATCGCGCCGGGCGCGGGATGCGTCGTCTGCGGAGTAGAACTCTTCAAGGTAGGGGAAGGTGAGCAGTTCCATGCTCATGCTGGCAACTTCCGCAAACTCCATCGGGCTGCTTCGGTAGGCAACCAAGGGATCGTGCGCAGCAAGCAGGCTGTGGAATGCGTGGCCGGCTTCGTGCACCATGGTGATGACGTCGCGGTGCAGTCCGGCTGCATTCATGAAGATGAATGGTGATCGGGTGCGCTGCCGCTGGTATTGGTAACCGCCCGGCGCTTTGCCCTTGCGGCTTTCAAGATCCAGGCAATCTCCGCGGCGCATGCTGTCAAACATGGTCCCGAGTTCAGGATCCATGCGGTGGAAGATGGCGCTGGAACGATCGACAAGTTCTTCTGCACCTTCGAACGGCTTGAGCGGCGCGCGGCCGTGCAGATCAACCTTGATGTCCCACGGCTTCAGCGCAGGAATTCCAAGGACTTTTGCCCGCTCGGCGTTGAGTTTGCGCAGCAGTGGCACGCAAACTTTCTCTGCACCTTCGTGGAAGGTTGCGCAGTCGGCGGGCGTGTAATCAAAGCGTTGCAGGCGAGCGTGCTGGAAGTCTCGGAAGT
>Ga0114978_10001655_pt1 | contig 18709 bp, 16 predicted proteins | sample S_140212_EF_Meta_FD_87027 | JGI IMG/M metagenome (GOLD analysis project Ga0114978, IMG submission 87027) | Freshwater microbial communities from Lake Simoncouche, Canada to study carbon cycling - S_140212_EF_MetaG | ecosystem: Environmental > Aquatic > Freshwater > Lake | place: Lake... | reverse complement strand
CCAGAAGACTTGATCAGGGAAGCCCGAGAAGCTAAAGAGAAGGAAGAGCGACTTAGTGCAGAGGCAGAAGCTGCTAAGCAGAGAGAAATAAAGATTGCTCAAGATAGAGAAGCTGAAAGACTCAGACTAATAGAAGCTCAAAGAATTCAGGAACAGCAGACAAGAGAAAAAGCTGAAGCTGAAAGTAGAGAAAGAGAACGGAAGTTGGCATTAGCGGCTGAGGCTGAGAGAAAGAAAGCTCTTGAAGCTACCAAAGCCCTGGAGCGAGCCAAGCTAGCTGAAGTACAAAGACTAAAAGACCTAGAGCAAGCTAGGGCACAAGTTGAATTAGAAGTCCGACTCAGAAAAGAATCAGCAGAAAAACAATTTGAGAAGCAAAAGGCTGATTGGGACAAGATCAAAGACAGCAAGAATGTAGATGACTTTTACGCATTCCTAAACAAGTATCCAAGTGGCTATATAACGGAACAAGCTCAATTTGCCGTTGAGCAATTACAGAAATCTAAAATAACCACTCAGATGGATAAAGATGGAGTTATTCAGTTTCCTGGAGCAAAGCGTTTTAGAGTTGGTGATAAAGTTGAATATAACGTATTAGATTTGAAAACTGGATTAATCAAGATTAAATCCTTTTCAAGAGAAATAAAAAAAATAGAAAATGATAAAGTTTATGAAGGAGTTGTTGGAAAGGATAAAATAACTTCAATCTATACATTAGATGGAGCTTTAGTCCAGCTAGAGGATTTTGCTACTTATTATTACGATCCACCTCGAGTTGATCAACCCGGTGATATATTTGAAACAGGAAAAGAATGGACGAATAAAACTATTGAAAGAAGTACTTCGTATGGTGGTGGGTATAGATACTATCAAACAAAAGTTAAAGTTTTGGGAACTGAAAAAATTAAACTTCCTGCCGGTGAATTTGTTGCCTTCAAAGTTGAATATATGGGCAATTCTGGTGATGCACTAATTCATTCGTATAAATGGTTTGTGCCAGGTTTTGGGAGGTGGGTGAAAAATGATTTAGAAGTTAAAAATCCCAAAAATGGTTTCTATAGGCATGAACTATATGAGTTGCTGTCATTTCAAAAGGGGCAAGATTAATTTAATCTATATTTGAAAAACAGAGTGAAATACTATTTGGCGGTGTTACTTGCGTAGCACTTAGAAAATAGACTGAGAAATGTAAGAAATTGATACATTAACCAAAGTACTCATTGCAGCTTAGAGTCGTTTAAACGCTCACCAATAACCGCAGTCGATTTATACAGAAAAATTTACGCCCTCAGCCTCTTCAGTCTAGTCTAGCTCCTTAAAATCCGCCGCTTCGTTAATAGCGGGCGTACCGGTTCGATTCCGGTTTCGGGCACCAATATCCATGCGCCTTCCAGAGGTATAACTCTTCTGGAAGGCTTTTTTTGTGTCTGTTTTCACGTTGCACAGTCGTTGCACAAAATATCTATCGCTTAGCCAGATTTTTGCTTTAAATTAAGTAAATAAAAAGATTACACAGTATGCAACTTCGTGATCTCGCCTTCCAACGGCAATCATTAGGATAACAACTCATTGATCGATCCCTTCATCAACCAAGCGATCAACAAATTAATGAAGTTTGGTTTTGTAATATTTATTATTCAGCCCAGTTCTCAATTTTTAATTTTGGTACTCTGGAAAATTCGCGGGTATTATTGGTGACGACTGTTAGTTCCAAATCAAGAGCGTGGGATGCGATCCAAAGATCATTTACTCCAATAATCTTTCCTTTCAACTCCAAGTGAGTTTTGATCTGCCCAAAAATATTGGCAACGCTTGTTTTCATGTCGAGGATTTCAATTGAATTTTTTAGTAATTCAATGGTTGAAAGAGCATCTTTTCTTCGTTTGCTTTTCTGTGCGCCTGCTGATAATTCTCCTAAAGTGATGACCGACATTCCAATAGAGCCGTAAGTTAATTTTTTTAGCTTTTCAGCTATTTCTGGAGGTCTATTGTTCATGATGTATATACAAATATCTGTATCGACCAAATATTTAAGCATTATTCAATGTCCTCACGTTCTTGTGGTGGGGGGTTGTATCTACCTTCAGCCATCATATCCTCAGGCATAGAAGTTAGAACCTCAAACAATATTGACATATTCTTGTGCTTCTTTCGTAGGACTACTTCGTCCCCACGTTTGAAAATCTCAACTTCCTTGACGTCAAATTGAAAATCCTTAGGAAGCCTAACTGCTTGGGAGTTGCCTGACATAAACACAGATGCTGTTCTCATATTGAAGCCTTTATGTATATACAAGAAGTATATTGTAAAATCAAATCAAATCAAATGAAATGATTAGCAAGCTTGTGAGTTGAAACCGGTCTGGTTCTATTGTCTAAGCTGTCTTTTTTTGCAGCATCACTTTAAAATCCGCCGCTTCGTTAATAGCGGGCGTATCGGTTCGATTCCAGTTTCAGGCACCAAGTATCCATGGGCCTACTAGGGTTAGCCCTTAATGGGTTGATTTAGAAATCAAGCTTGAGATTAGAGTATTCATCCTTTAAACTGAATTGATATGGGATTGATTCTTTGCCGTTTGATGAATCAACCATAGAAGACTGATTGTTTTAGTCTTGGGCAAATTATTTTTCTCAAAATCCAGCGTTTTCGTTTTTTTGGAGCCTTCATGACCGCTAAAGATCAGCCTCTGGCTGCCATTCATCACGACACACCCGTTCCAAGTCAGGAGCAAACGGATATTTGGGGGAGCGACGCCATTGCGGCCATGCTTCGTGAATTGGATATTCCCTATCTTGCGCTCAATCCGGGTGCGAGTTACCGTGGTCTTCATGACAGTATCGTCAATTACTTGGGCAATAAAAGCCCGCAAATGCTCCTATGCTTACACGAAGAGTCTGCTGTATCCATTGCTCAAGGGTATGCTAAAACTGCTGACAAAATGATGGGGTGCGTGCTCCATTCCAATGTGGGATTGATGCATGCCACCATGTCAATTTTCAACGCATGGTGTGACCGCATTCCCATGCTACTCTTGGGAGCAACAGGTCCTTGGGATGCGGCCAAGCGTCGTCCTTGGATCGACTGGATTCACACCACGAGCGATCAAGGTGCCCTGATCAGGGACTACACCAAATGGGACAACCAGCCTGCGTCCGTGGCGGCAACGTTTGAGGCCTTGCTCAGAGCGGTTCAAATTGCCGACACCGCACCACGTGGGCCCACTTATGTCAATTTGGATGCAGCCATCCAGGAAGCCAAAATTGGTCCATTGCCAACACTGCCCGATCCGGCCCGCTTTCGTGCGCCTCAAGCCGTGTTGCCTTCAGCTGCAGCGTTGCAAGATGCAGCCAAGTTACTTTCTGAAGCGAAAAATCCGGTGATTTTGATGGGCCGCGCATCGCGTAGCCTCAAGGGGTGGCAAGAGCGCATTGAATTGGCTGAAAAACTCCAAGCTCAGGTCCTGACTGATTTGAAGATGTCTGCTGTGTTTCCAACCGATCACCCACTCCACCCTGTTGCCCCTGGGGTGTTTTTCTCTCCCGCGACGTGTCAACTTTTGCGCTCGGCTGATGTGGTGTTGGCGCTCGATTGGTATGACTTGGCTGGCGCCCTCAAGCAAGCTTGGGGGGCAGAGGCCATTGGTTCTAAAGTCATCCAAGTCTCGCCTGACCAACTCTCGCATCGCGGCTGGAGCATGGACTATCAAGGCTTGCCGCCAGTTGACGTCTACATGTTGTGTGAAACAGACCCAGTGGTTCCTTTGCTGATTCAGCATGTTTCAGCAAGGGCTAAAGTTCAACCCTTGCCCAGACAAACCTTGCCAGAGGCTGACCCCGAAGTAGTCTCCATCAGAGCTTTGGCAGATGCCGTGAACTTTGCGACCGAAGGTCTCGATGTTTGTTTCTCAGGCGTTCCTTTGGGCTGGAATGGACAGTATCGTCACTTTAACCATCCGATGGAATACATTGGTTTGAACGGCGGGGGAGGAATTGGGGCTGGACCCGGTATCTCCATTGGTTCTGCCTTGGCACTGAAAGGTACTGGGCGAATTCCGATTGGTATCTTAGGGGACGGAGACTTCATGATGGGTGTGAGCGCCATTTGGACCGCTGCACACTATCATATTCCTTGTCTAATCATCGTGGCAAACAATCGTTCTTACTTCAATGATGAAGTTCACCAAGAACGTGTGGCAAAAGAGCGGTTACGCCCCATTGAGAACAAGTGGGTTGGACAACGAATCGATGATCCTGATATTGATCTGGCCATGATTTCTCGAGCACAAGGTGCTCTAGGTTTGGGGCCTGTGAAAGACCCTCAACAGCTCAATGCAGTAATCCAAGAAGGTATCCAAGCCGTTCAAGCGGGCAAAGTGTGCGTGATCGATGTTCGCGTGCTCCCCGGATATGACACCAATATGAGTGGATCCCAAGCCAGTCAAAAACGCTGATCAGACAAGTTAGGTTAACCATGAGTATCAAGCACGAAGACAATTACCACCATCTTTTGCCCACGCATAGAGATCTTTACTATGGGGGCGCTTGGCATCAGCCCCAAGGTGGTTATTTGGAAACCTTCAATCCAGCAACGGGCGAGAGCTTAGGTGCCTGCGCGGATGGCAACACCAGTGATGTTGACTCGATGGTGCAAGCGGCGCAGGAGGGTTTTAAAACCTGGCGAAAAATAAAGCCCCTTGAAAGAGCGGGTTTGATGAAGAAGGTTGCAACGGTTCTTAGAGACAATGCGGATGACTTGGCCATGATCGATGCAGCCAATTGTGGTAACCCGATTCGGGAAATGAAAAACGATGCCCGTGTTGCGGCGGCGATGATTGATTATTGTGCGGGTTTGGTCACTGAAGTGAAAGGTGAAACCATTCCGATGGGGCCTGATGTGGTCAATATGACCGTTCGTGAGCCCTATGGTGTGGTGGGTCGTATCGTGGCCTATAACCATCCCATCATGTTCACAGCGGGCAAAATGGGCCCCCCCTTGGCCGCAGGGAATGTCGTCATCATGAAACCCCCCCATCAAGCGCCATTGTCGTCTTATCGGATGATGGAGTTGATTCACGGCATCATGCCTCCTGGTGTGATCAACCTCTTGACCGCAGACCGTGAGGGCAGCAGCGCCTTGGTGACTCACCCCAAGGTGCCCCGTATTTCTCTCATTGGTAGTGTACCCACGGGGCGCGCCATTGCCAAAGCCGCCGCCGATCGCTTGAAACATGTTACCCTCGAGTTGGGTGGTAAAAATGCTTGTGTCATTTACCCTGATGCGGATTTGGAGAAAGCGGCCCAAGCGGCCATTGACGGGATGAACTTTACATGGTGTGGGCAGTCTTGCGGATCTACTTCTCGACTGTTTATCCACTCTTCTGTCTATGACCAAGTCATGAAGATGGCGTTAAAGCGAGTCGAGTTCTATCGACCAGGTTTGCCAACTGACATGGCGACCACCATGGGATGTATCGTGTCGAAGCCTCAACTCGATAAAATCATGTCCTACATCGATATTGCCAAAAGCGAAGGCGCGACACTGGTCTTTGGAGGCTCCCGTCCAAGTTCTCCCGAGTTAAGCCGTGGGTTATTTGTTGAGCCTACAATCTTTACCGATGTCAAGCAATCCATGCGCATTGCCAACGAAGAGGTCTTTGGGCCGGTGCTCGCGGTGCTCAAGTGGGAAGACGAGGAGGATCTCTTTGATCAAATCAATTCGGTTGAATACGGGTTAACAGGCTCGATTTGGACCACCAATTTGGCCAATGCGCATCGAGCCGCCTCTCGCATTGAATCGGGCTACATTTGGATCAATAGCGTGAGCTCGCATTTCTTGGGCGCTTCCTTTGGCGGATACAAACAATCAGGCATTGGTCGCGAGGAGGGCGCTGATGAGCTGCTGAGTTTCTCGCAGGTTAAAAATATCAATATCACGCTCTCAACTTAATGATCATCTAGGGGACAAAACAATGATGAACCGCAAGACTTTCATGGCCGCTGGTTTGGCGTCTTTAATCACCCCTTTTGAGATGGCTCAAGCCCAACAAAGTTGGCCGACAAAGAGCATCAAGTTCATTGTTCCTCTCACACCTGGCGGGTCCAATGACTTACTGGCGAGATTACTGGCCGAGAAAATGCAGATCGATTTTGGACAATCCGTGGTCGTTGACAATAAGCCGGGAGCTGGCGGAAATATTGGCACAGAATATGTTGCCAAGCAGCCGCCCGATGGTTACACCATTTTATTGTCGGCCAACACGCATGTGATGAATGTTAATTTTTTCAAGCAGCTTCCTTATGACCCTGTCAAGGACTTTCAACCTATCTCGATGGTGGGTCTCATACCCTTTGTATTGACCGTCAATGCCCAAACACCCGTTAACAATTTAAATGAGTTTTTAGCTTTGGCCAAAGCGAAAAGCAACTTTTCGTATGGCACAGCAGGTATCGGTACTCCACACCATTTGGCAGCGGAGATGCTCAAATCCATGACCGGCGTTGAGATGATTCATGTGCCCTATAAAGGGGCTGCTGGAATCGTTCAAGCCTTGTTGTCCAATGAAATCACTTGCACCATTGGTGCGATCAATTCATTGATTCCGCATATCAACAGTGGTAAATTGAGAGCCATTGCCACGGCTACAAACAACAGAACCAGTTTATTACCGGACGTGCCCACCATTGCAGAGGCGGGACCATTGCCTGGATATGGATTTGATGTGTGGGCTGCGGTGTTGGCGCCAGCAGGTACACCTCGATTCATTGTGGATCGTTTGAATAGTGCAATTGTCAAAATCATCAATGATCCACAAATCATCAAAGAGCGTCTCTTTGTGGCTGGTATTGAGCCCATGACCAGCACACCAGAGCGAGCCATGGAGATCATTAAAGCTGATTTGATCAGGTATTCAAAAATTGCAAAAACGATCAATATTAAACCTGAATAAGGTGTCCGATTTCAAGCGATACGCTTGAGTCTTTGTCGCCAAGCGTTTTCAATTTCTGGGTTTTTGCAGTGCAGTGGCAGCTCACCACTTAAGATACGGGTGATATTTTCCTCTCCCGCTTTACCAAAGGAGAGAAACACGTCCTTGGTGTGACCCACCATGTGGGGTGTCAATATCACATTGTCCAGAGTTCTCAGTGGGCTATCATTGGGAAGGGGCTCAATGACAAAGGTGTCTAGAGCAGCGCCAGCAATTTTTTTGTTTTTAAGGGCCTGGTATAAAGCGCTCTCATCAATGGCTTCGCCTCTAGACGTATTGACCAAATAAGCTGTGGGCTTCATCAGTGAGAGAGCGCGTTCATTGATCATCCCCTTGGTCTCGGCGGTGATGCTCACAAACAGACCCACGATATCGCTTTGGCTGAGCACTGCATCTAAATCTGCCATCTGCACTCCTTTGGGCGCATCTTTTTGACTGACATAGGGATCATAAGCCAGTAAGTGAACACCAAAGCCCGCCAGTCGTTCACAAACGCCTCTGGCAATTCGACCCAAACCCACCAAGCCCACCGTTCGTCCAAGCATCATGCGCGCCCAGATGTCAGTGGGATTGGGCCTTGGTCTTACCCGCTCACCACGCAACACCGCCTGGGTGGCCTGGGGGTTGTACATGAGCATGAGCATGAGCATCACCGTCGCCTCTGCCATTCCAAGAAAGTTCTCTGGCGTGGCACCATGTCCAACAATGATCCCCAAGTCGTTGGCAGCATCTACATCGACCGTCTCCAAGCCAATGGTCGGGTTCACAATGCCGCGCAATTTGGGCGCATACGTCATCATTTCTCGCGTACAAATATTTCTGGTCGAAAACATGGCCACTTCTGCACGCGAGAACCATTGATCCCAATGCTCTTTAGGGAAGGAGACTTTCTCGCCAGGTCTGGACTCAGGTCCTCGAATGACTTCGATCCCCCGTGCTTGTAGACGTTGAGTGATTTCATTGAAGACATCAACCAACATGAAATCTTGTGCAATGAAAACGGTGCGTCCTTTAAAATCCATGCTGATCACTCCGGTTTGATATTGGTTGACTTCACCACCATCGACCATTTTTCATACTCTGCGCCCATGAGTTTACGCATCTCTTTGGGAGAGGTTGGGTTGATGTCAAAACCTGCAACCGCCAAGCGCTCACGCACTTCGGGTGTGTTCACAATGAGTCGTTGTTCTTCCGATAGTTTATTCAATATGGCCTCGGGTGTACCGCCAGTGGCCATTAAACCAAACCAATACACGCCTTCATACCCTGGCACTGTTTCGTTGACAGTCGGCATATCTTTCAAAATGGGGTTTCTTTGATGTTCACCTAAGGCAATGATACGAATTTTGCCGCTTGTATGATGCGGTAGCATGGAGTTCAAGGCACCAAAGACCACTTGAACTTGATTGGAGATGAGATCAGTCAACATGCCCGCAGCCCCTTTGTAGGGGATGTGGACCATTTGTGTGTTCGTTGTGCTCAAAAAGAGTTCTGTGAAAAGATGATGCGGCGTTCCAATACCTGGCGTTGCATAGGACAATTTACCCGTATTCTTTTTGGCGTAAGCAATCAAATCGGCCACATTTTTGATGGGCAAACTTGTTGCTACAGCGATCCCTAGCGGTAGGGTTGCACCAAATCCGATGGGAGAAAGGTCTTTGTTGAAGTCATAGGTGATATTTTTAGAAACCAATGGCGCCATGGTCAATCCATTTTGAGCCAGTAAAAGGGTGTAGCCATCGGCTGGTGCCTTGGCAACCAAATCTGCGCCGATGTTGCCTCCAGCACCGGGTCGGTTGTCCACGATGACAGTTTGGCCCAAACGTTCCGTGAGCTTTTGAGCAATTTCTCTCGCATAGACATCATTACCCCCGCCAGGTGTGAAAGGAACGATGATTTTGATGGAGCGGGTGGGGTAATCTTGGGCGATGACACTCAATAGAAATGAACTCAGTATCAAGAGTAAGCCAATGATTAAAAATGGAGATGGCTTGCGATCTCTGTTTGAGTATGGTGTCATGTCCTCTCCTTTTTTATTTTTTAGGGGTTGATCAAATCATCAGATGCAATAAATATCCACCATGGAGGGTAAATAGTCATTTTGAATGATTGTTTTCTTCTTTGTGATTTGCCAATTGTCTTTGTGTTGACGCCAGGTGTATTGCGAAGAGCCAAATAGCATGAATGTTTTTTTACTGCGCGGATCAAAGACGTGGCATGTCCAAGAGTTTTTGGCTTGAATTTCACCTTGCTTTGATACTTCCTCGATCACGATGTTTGCACTCATATGAGTGGTTCTTCTGAGTGGTACAGAGGCGGGTGATTTGCGTGAAAGAATCCTCGCAACTCGGTCTTCGAGTCCAGCACGGGAGTTGTAATAAATATGGGACAACTGTGTCTGATGATCGGTGACTAACTCCTCCTCACTGATCCAAGCAGGAACCCAATACTCACAATCGCTGTGAAAGAGATCGAGCCATTCTTGCCAGCGTTTTTCATCCAAATAATTGTGGTCTTTTGAAATCAAATGGTGGGCGCTCACAAGTGCTGATTGAGATTGCTCATTCATAGGTTTTACTCCCATGCATTCCAGCCTTCATCATTCTGGCCCACTCTCGATAAAGCGGGTGAAAACTCGTTTCGGATTGCACCATGAATCCACCATCAAGACTGGCTTTGGGTGAAAAGCCAAGTACCTTAGCGGTTTCACTTGCACCCTCTTGAACGCTCATCATGCCTCTGGCGTGGCCTTGCAACCAGTCAAGCTTGGAGGACTCAAATCCACTTTGGCAGGTCTCATACGTGACCGTGTCGTCCGGTGTCGCCAAGCCGCTGACATTAAAAAAATCTTCGAATTGTCTCAGTCGCCACGCCCTTTGATCGGCAGGCTCACCAATGGGTGCCAAGCACCAATAGCGCAGCTCGGTGAGATTGACCGACAAGGGTCTGAATGTGCGCATGAGTAAAGAGGTGGAGTCTGCAATTTGTAAATTCGGAAAGATGGACATATTGCGCATCTTTAGCATCCATTCGGCTCGATCTTTTCCCAATCGTTGCGCAATCGCCTCAATGCTGGGATAGATGGGGCGTTTTTTGACTTCCGCTTGATTGAGCCAAATCAAGGTGTGCCCATGATCAAAATGAAAATCGCCACCATGTTGAGAAAAACGCTTTTGCCAATCAAATTGTCTGGCCTCGATGTTGCCTTGTCCCACGGCTCTTTTGGCCATTAAATCTAAAAACCCAACATGGGTGGATGTCAAGTGGTAGGCATCCGTGCCGTTTTCAAGTTGTAACTTCCAGTTTCCTTCGTAGGCAAACTCAATGTTTCCCGGGATGAATTCCATTCCCTGCTCACCTTGGTCCATGGCCAAATCAATGAAGTATTTGAGTTCTCCCAAAAAATCCTCTAACGCCGGGACATTGGGATTCAGACTGCCAAAAATGAGTCCTTTGTAAACTGCTATTTTGCCAATGGGCAACAAGTCATGTGAATCAAAATCAAATGCCTCAGCGTATTGCGCGTGCTCTTTGTCTTTGATATCGGCCAATTTCCCATTGGAAGAATACACCCAGCCATGGTATGGACAACTGTGGTACTTGTTGTTCCCTTTTTCAGTGCGTGTGAGCTTGGAGCCTTTGTGGCGACAAGCGTTGACAAATGCCCTGATTTCATCCGAGCCGTCACGGGTGATCAATATCGGAGAGCGCGCTATATAGGTTGAAATCCAATCATGGGCCTTTGGTATTTGGCTCGTGAGTCCTAAAAAGGACCAAGTCTTGTTGAAAATATGCTCTATTTCTAATTCAAATACCTTGGGGTCTGAGTACGCATTTTTATGGATTCGGAAAATACCCTCTTGTGGCCTGTCATCAACATATTGATATGGATGGATCGGTTCAACTGAATTCATGGCGATCCTTAATTCAATAAGTCGGGTTGTTCGATCAGGACTTTTTCCATTAAAGGCGTCAAGCTATACCACCCAGATAGATGGGAGCCAACTTGTCGGCAAGCCAGGCTTGCAGTTTCATGGTCAATCTCAATGGGGACACCAACGGAGCTGGCCAAAAAGAATTGTTCAAAGGCTCTCTCCATTCGAATAAACCAAAATACGGATTCTTCTAAACTGTGGCCAACCGTAAAAACACCGTGGTTGCGGCAAATGACCGCTTTTTTTGAACCCAATGCATTGGCAATTCGACTGGCCTCCGAATCACTGGCTGCCACTCCATCATAACCATCGTACAGTGCGTGGTCTTCATAAAAAGAACAGGCTTCTTGACTAATGGGCGGCAGAGTACGACCAAGCGTTGCAAAAGCGGTTGAGAATCGCGAATGAGAGTGAGCCGCAGCAATGACATCAGGACGCAATTGATGAACACTTGAATGAATCGCATAAGCGGCCGCATTGATGGTGTGTTTGCCTTCCTTGATATGACCGTCGTGATCAACGAGCACCAAATCCGAAACCGTGATTCGACCAAAGTGAACACCCAGTGGGTTGACCCAAAAATGATCCTTGAGGATGGGATCACGAACGGTGATGTGCCCGCCGATCCCCGACTCCAATCCATGAAGGGCGAAAATTCGATAGGCTGCGGCTAAACGTTGTTTTCGGTGAAGTCGCTCTTCTTCCAGTGAGGAGAACACGGGCATGGGTGGCCACTTCAAGCCTTCTTTGGCAAGAGTTAATCCCAATTCTTTGTCGCTATTGCCCATATGGGTAGTCCTCGCTCATTTACAACTCAATCAGCAAGATTTCAGTTTAGAAGTTTCTGGTTGCTTCATCAAGCTTGATTGATCAATCAACCATGGTGGTTAATCCCCTCATAGGGGTCAGTGAATTGCGCTCGCGGCCTGATTTCAAAACCAGCGAGTCGTTGCTCCAAGATGTGTGCGACCCATCCTGCACTCCTACCCAATGCAAAGAGAGCGCCCGCAGCTTGAGGCGCCAAATTCAAAGAGCGGCTAATCAAGACCAATCCCGTTTCAATATTAGGGTAAATACTGCACTTGTTTTCCAGAGCTTGCAAAGCCTTCAAAATCGATTGAGTCGGTAAGTGATACGGCCCATTTTCATGCGCTAACTTCATCAACACTTTGGATCTTGGATCCCCTAAAGGATAAAGTCGGTGGCTAAAGCCTTCAAGTCGTTGACCTTGTTCAATCTTTCCCAATACTTTGGCGACGACATCTTCGGGCTGGGGTGATGATGAAAACAGGGCCTCTACACGATCGCAGCCTTTTCCAATACCGTAATGCACGTCCAGGGCCGCGCTGATGCAGGAATGAAATTGAGCACCCCAAGAGGCTGCAATCCGGGCTGCAAATGTTGCTGGGTTGAGCTCGTGATCAGCCACCAAGACCAAGGCGCTATTGAGTGCACAAATGACAACAGGGTCTGCTGATAACCCGAGGGACCTGGCCAAGGTATCGGCAATGGATTCACCTGCCAGGGGCATCACATACGATTTTGTGGGGCCCAAGAAGCCAAAAACACCGGTCATCGCACTGATCAAGCGCCTTGCGGACAACACATCGGTTCGGGACAACTCATTGCGATCAAGCAGGCTGCTCTCCGATATCCCAATACTCATGGTCGCTTGTGCCAATAATTGCAAGATGTGAATATTGGGGTGCAGTTGAAAGACGGCTTCCAATGATTGCGGCACAGTGCTGGGAATATCTTCGTTTTGCCAAACGACAGGCCCATCGTTCCAGTGACCCGTCCATAAATATTCAGTCACGACTTCGAATGGCACGTTTGAGCGAACAATGTCTGTGGCCAAGCGCCTTCTGTAGCGCGGGCCATCGGGCGTAATGGCCGTGATTGACGTTAAGATAACAGGATCACCCCAGCGCATGGCCCCCGCGGCAACTGGGCCGTGTCCAGCTCGAGCTGAGCTCTTAGCCTTTAAACGTTTGATGTCTTCAAGCGAGTAATGGCTTAGAGCGTTGCCATTGAGCTTGATGCATCGGATCAATCCTCGACTCACATAAGAGTAGAGGGTTGAGCGCTTGACTTGCAAAATATCAAGCGCCTCCTCGCGCGTCAAATAGTCCACTGTCAGGTTCTTGGCTGGGCTTTGCGTCAAAACAGAGAAAGTTTGCTTTTCATTAATTGGCATGTGAATCCAAATTGAGCATCAACTTGCTGAGTTGCGATGGAAAAATCACTTTTTACACTTTATGAGCAATGGATTGACTAAATAATAGGTCAATACCCTAGTGTCTTGGGTTCGACTCCATCATCATTCCTCAAAAGGAAAAGGTCCATACCGGACACATGGTTTAGAGATCGTACCGATCACATACTTAACAGTTTTGGCCCAAGCGGGTTCTTCACGGGGTCTAATCCACAGTTTTCTAATGGAGCACTATTTTATGTCTTCAAAAGGGATTCGAGGTAATAAGCAATATTGAATAATGCCGAGTCATTACCTGGACACGCCATGACTTGAAGGCCAAGAGGCAGGCCATCAACGTGCATCACAGGTAATGACACTACGGGGGCACTCAGATAAGAAGCCGCCACGTTTTGTCGCGGATTGCCTGTCGAAGTAATTCCAATCGGGGCGACACCGGTTGCAGCCAGCGAAATCACCGCGTCATATGCGCCCAGCACTTCGTTTGACAGTGTCCGCACTGAATTACGCTGTGTCAGCGCCGCAACATAATCGGCTGGCGTCATGCTTCGACCTTCCTGAACGCGAGCCAGTGTGTCAGCGCTAAGCCGGGGGTTGGGTGATCCAGCGTACTCGCGCAGTGGCCATACTGATTCCCAGGTCACGATGCGACGTGTCTCGGTAAAGACATTTAGGAGTGCCTGCTCTAATCGCTCCAGATCGGGAGCACTATCGCGATCAATCACTCGAAGGCCGCAATCTTGGAGTCGTTTGCACAGCACGGCAAATGCCGCTCGCTCGGCATGTCCGACATCTGCGGGTGCAGCAAAATTCAGCACCGCCAAAGTCGTTGGCCGCACATTCGCTTCCTTGGTTAGGTTCAGCGCCGGATGTCCGGGATCTCCCCCGACTCTTAGAGCTATCTCTGCCGCCACTGCACATATGTCGTCAAGTGACGCGCCGAGTACACCAAGACAGCTTTGACTGAGCTGGTCGTTGCTACCTCCCCGATTGAGGGAGCCGAAACTTGGCTTGTAGCCGTAAACTCCGCAATAAGAAGCTGGGCGGATAATTGAGCCCACTACTTGGGTACCCAGCGCTGCGGGCAGCATTCCAGCACTTACCGCGGCAGCGGAGCCGCTGCTTGAGCCGCCAGGCGTTCGCTCTAAATCGCAGGGATTACGCGTTTCTCCAGGATGGGTAGCTGCAAATTCAGTGGTTACTGTTTTACCGAGAATGATGGCGCCCGCTTCACGCAAAGCTAACACTGCAGCTGCGTCGCGCCCCGTTCGAGTGCCGGAAAACTGAGCGGAACCTTGCCCTGTGGGCATGTTGGCTGTCTCAATTACATCCTTGATTCCGACTGGCATGCCATCCACAGGGGACAGTGGTGAGCCGGATTTCCATCGCGCACTGGAAGCGACTGCAGCCAACTCAGCGCCTTCACGATCAAGCGCAACAAATGCGTGAATATGACCCTCCCGCTGATCAATCACTTCCAAACAGCGGTGGAGAAAAGCCGTTGGCGTATCCGCATGTCGCAAAAAAGCTTGCTGCTGATGAATATAAGAGGTAAGTTTAGTTGGTATCATTTCACTTAATACTGAAGCTTGAGCACAAGCTTACTGACGTTCCACGTTCATTTTGCTAATGAGAATCGCCCACTTGTCGATTTCGCTAAACAGCTTGGTGCGCAGCTCCGCAGGTGTTCCGCCAAGCGGGTCGAGGCCCAATTCCTGGAAGCGTTTTTGAACGTCAGGCAAGGCCAGCACAGCATTAACCTCTTTGTTCAGTTTGTCGATGATGGCCTTGGGTGTTTTAGCCGGTGCAGCCATGCCGTTCCAAGCCTTAACGTCAAAATCCTTGACGCCACTTTCTATCATGGTGGGCACGTCCGGCAATCCGGCAAAGCGTTTTCCAGACAACACGGCAATGGCGCGCAGTTCACCACCCCGAATCAGACTCATAGAAGGCGAGACCATTTCAAAGGCAGCGTCAATATCTTTAGCCTTCAGGGCGGCGAAAAGTGCCGGTGTCGTTTTGTAAGGCACGACAGGCGTATCCACGCCAGTGGAGCTCTTGAACAACGTGGCCGACATGTGCTGCGTGCTACCTATGCTGACAGTGCCGATATTGGTTTTGTCTGGATTGGCGCGAGCCTTGATCAAAAAGTCAGTTATAGTTTTGACGCTGGAACTTTTGTCCACCAACACGACGGCGTCGAATTCACCCATGTTGACAATCGGGTCAAAGTCTTTCTTCACGTCAAACGGCAACTTTCGATACAGCGCCGCGCTGATCGCGTTGCCAGAGTGCAAGTGCAGCAAGGTGTAGCCATCAGGATCGGCATTGGCCACCAATTCGCCAGCCATGATGCCACCCGCACTGGGCTTGTTATCCACAATCACTGGCTGCCCCAAGGACTCCGATAACTTTTGCGCAACCAGTCTAGCCGTGATATCGGCGACACCACCAGCTCCGTAACCAACGATCAGGCGAATCGGTTTGCTGGGGTAGGTTTGTGCCGCAACCGAACCGAGATTCATGGCAATGCAAAGCAACAGAAGAAAGCGAATCATGATGTTGTTATAAAAAGTTAGATTGGTGAGAAGTATTGTGAATTCAATTGCACGGCAAATTGTGAACGACTAGATATTTCAATTGCATGAAGCAAACTATCTCACCTTGGATGATCCATCGACCAGAGAGGAAACCCTTGTCTTGGCTCGAAGCAAAGTCCGGTAATCCTCCCCGTTTGCACAGGCATTAAAAGAAGAGACTTTATGCAGCTATGGCTAGGTGCTGCTTGGATGTGAAGCCTCCTAACGCAATATTGGGACATTCGTAATTGTAAGACTACATCTATTTGGTGGAGGGTGTAAATTTATCTGTGTAAATTCAACTTTTATTTGTCATTTCAAATCGACCATCGAGTAATACAAAACAAATTACACAAGGCTCTTTTGATCTATTGCTCCACGCATGATTAGTACCTCTTTGAACTGCAACATCACCTGCCTTTAATAAAACTTCGGATTTATCTAGCACCATATATATTTCACCGTTAAGTACAATTACATAATCAATTGTTTCAGTCTGGTGCATCATGGGGTGTGAGCCAGGTTTAAAAGTTGAGGAGCTAATATTGCCTAGATTTTGAAACTCACGCCTGATTGCTTCTGAATCGAGCAAACCTGATTCAGGTGGAATTTGATTTATTCGAAATACTGTTCCGTTTGTTGTTGGCAACTGTCTTCTAGGGCCTAAAGTTGGTTCCTCTTCGTTTTCAGAGATTGGCACAGGAAAAGCAGCCGTTCGCCAAATATCATTTGACCAAAACCCTGGTCTTCCAGGGGATGTATGTAAAAAAGGTGCCTTGTCGTCGGATAGGACAATGGCCTCTCCCAAATCATTGTGTCCTGTGACTACTCTTCTTACTCCATTCATACCAAATCCTAATCAAACTTTAGTGATTTCTCTTGAGCAACTCGCTTCCATTTTTGAGTGCTTTTATATATGTAGTCCCCCATCTCTTTGGGCGAACCAACCCAGACCTCTCCACCTAATTCATAAAACTTTTGCTTTAAGTCAGTTTTACTTGCTACCGAGCGTATAGATCCATTAAGTTTTGAGATTACATCTTGATTCAGCCCGCGAGGACCTGCAATTCCCAAAAAGGATCCTGCTTCAAATCCGGGCATCAATTCAGCAGCAGCAGGTACATTTGGCAATTGACTCATTCTTTTTTCTGAAGTAACTGCTATTGCGCGAAGCTTTCCAGAATTTAAATGAGGCAGAACCACAGCCAGTGTGTCGAACATAACATCTAATCTTCCGGCTAATAACTCATTTAGCTGAGGGCTACCACCTTTAAAAGGTATATGTGTCAACTCTATACCTGCACTACTTGAAAAATACTCCGTCGCAAGGTGAAATAATGAACCATTTCCTGGGGATGGGTAGTTAAGTTTTCTGGGGTTATCTTTTGCATACTTTATTAAATCCTGTAAATTCATAAAGGGTGATTCGGAATTTACAACCACGACCATAGGGTATGAAATTACTGTTGAAATCCAAGAAAAATCATTCATTGGATCAAATGACAACTTACTGATCACGGCTGCTTGAGTTGGAAAAGCACCACTCACCAAGCTGAGCCGATATCCATCTGGTGTTGCTTTAGCAACCAACTCACTTGCTAGAAGTCCTCCGGCCCCGCCTTTGTTCTCAACTAAGACAGGTTGACCCAAATTCTCGGACATTTTCTGAGCTAGTAGTCTTGCGACGATATCTGCATTACCACCCGGTCCAAAACCAACAACCAAATTGATAGGTTTAGTTGGAAAGTCTTGTGCATTTAAATTGGTAATGCTTAAACTTATCAGAAAGATAAATATTAAATAACGATACAGAGAGGGGTTGGTGTTGATTGACATCATCAGAATCTATAAAGTTGAGCTGGGTTATCGACTAAAATTTTATTTCTAATTGCTTCATCAGGTACCCAAACTTTAAGGGCATCTAATATATCACCATCATTTTGCATTTTGTCGAATTGATTGACGTGCGGCCAATCAGTTCCCCATAGGATTCTGTTTGGAGCCACATTCAGCAATTGATCAATGAATGGTTTCATATCAGTACAAGGATACTCCTCATTTGAGCACCTATGTAATGCAGATAATTTAACCCAGCAGCGTCCAGTCTCTAGCATTTTCAACAAAGAAATGAAGCCCGGACACTTCACTCCCTCAAAACTTCTGACCCTGGCAATATGATCAATCACAACTGCCATTCCAAGTTTTAATAAACGAGGTGCAAGTTCTGAAAGTTCAATAGATTGATTTACGTGAACTGCTATATGCCAATCAAAGGGTTTGATTTTTGTAGCAATGGCTTCTAAAGCTTCAAATCCTGGAGTGCCTTTTACGACAGTACTAAGCCTGGACCCGCTGAAACCATTATTATCCAACTCCTTAATTTCCGCAGTTGGTGTGTCAGGACCTGTAACTGCAACACCCCTAAGACGTTTGGGATCTGACCTAACTGCTGCAAGTGTTGCACTTGTATTGGTTCCGTATGCACTGGAATGAACAATCACTGCTCGATCTACAGTTAAAACATCCAACATTTCTCTTAGTTTTTCGACTGGAGCTTTTGGCGGTGTAAATGAGCGATTTTGAGAAAGCGGGAATTTTAAAAAGTCATCAAATATGTGGGTATGTGAGTCACACGCTAAAGCTGGGATGGCAAAAGTTGGCTTTTTAGTGGGGTAAGCTGGAGGTAGGCAGGGTGTAGTCACAGATGTAAAATTAAGGTTAGAGAGTTTGAATATTGTTCGGGTTGGTTTTTAGATGAGATGCATCACCCACACCTCGTTGGATACAAGCACTAACAAAAACTCATCATCTGAAAAAATTAAAGAATTGCATCTTAGCAAATAACTTAACTCATTACGTGCATAGCCTCATAGGTGATTACGCCATGTATTCAAATATTTATAAATTCAACTGGCCTAAAATTTAACAAATAACATTTCATCTAAAGCCATACACTGGCTTGCTCTTTCACCCAAGGCGTAAGCGTGTTGGCGTT
>Ga0114978_10001654_pt1 | contig 18711 bp, 18 predicted proteins | sample S_140212_EF_Meta_FD_87027 | JGI IMG/M metagenome (GOLD analysis project Ga0114978, IMG submission 87027) | Freshwater microbial communities from Lake Simoncouche, Canada to study carbon cycling - S_140212_EF_MetaG | ecosystem: Environmental > Aquatic > Freshwater > Lake | place: Lake... | reverse complement strand
TGGCGGGCGGCGTCGCAGCAGCGCCGGTTTGCAGCACAAAAATCGGTGCCGCTACCGTTGCGCTGGTGGAGCTCTACACCTCCGAGGGCTGTGACAGCTGCCCCCCGGCCGACCGCTGGCTGCGCGCGCTGCCGGCCGCCGGTATCACCGACGACAAGGCGGTGGCTTTGTCGCTGCACGTCGATTACTGGGATTACATCGGCTGGAAAGACCCTTATGCCAAGCCGCAGTTCACGGAGCGGCAAAAGGAAACCGGCACCATTAACAAGTCCACGGTCATCTATACGCCGCAGGTCGTGCTGGGCGGCCGCGATTTTCGCCGTTGGTCCGGCGGCATAGCCGATGAGGTAAAGCGCATCAACGCACAACCGGCGAAGGCCAGCATCGAACTGGAGTTTCGCGACGCCGGTGCCGGGCGCCTTGAGCTCAGGGGCAGCGCGGTTGCCGCAAAGCCCGAGGATCGGGCCGACACCGCCTTGTACCTCGCCTTTTACCAGAGCGAACTAAAAAGCGAAGTGCGCGCCGGAGAGAACAAGGGCGCAAGCTTGCTGCACGACTACGTCGCGCGTGAGTGGAGCGGCCCGGTGGCGCTCAATGCCCAAGGGCGTGCCACGGCGAGCCTTGGTACCGCGCTTGGCGCGGCCGAGCGTGGCAAGGCCGGTGCGGTTGCCTTTGTGCAAAACCGCAAGACCGGCGAGGTGCTGCAGACGCTTGCCCTGCCTTACTGCCGCAGTTGACCGGTCGCGGTAATGTTTGCGGCGCATTGCGCGCCGATAAAAAGCCACTGGCGTGGCGCTTCACTGAAGCCCTGCGATGCACTCGCGGGGCTGCGCATTTGCGGCGCCGCAAATGCCCCGGTCGTATCCGTGTATGGCCCCGCCGCGGCGGTCACCGTTCGGGACGGTTTCCAGTGTAATCCCAGAAGGCGGGCCCAGCGGTGCTCGGTTCGTGTGCCGGCCGGAGAAGTGGGGCGGAACCTTAGCCCGCATATAGGCTGAAAAGCCGCGCCTGGCGCGGCTTTTCAGCCGTCTGTCTGTGAAAAAGGGATAAAAAAAGCCCTGCACCGCAATCACGGTGCAGGGCTTTTGAGCGGCTGAGGACTGATCAGGCCTTGATCAGGTTGGCATCAAAGGGCAGGGTGCGGATGCGCTTGCCGGTCAGTTTGGTGATGGCGTTGCCCACCGCCGCGCCGATTGGCGCAAGGCCGGCTTCGCCGACGCCGCCGGGGTGGTTGTCGGTGGAGATCACCTTCACTGTCACCTTGGGCGCCTCGTTCATGCGCAGGATCGGGTAGTCGTGGAAGTTCGACTGTTGCACCACGCCCTCGCGTATGGTGATGCGCTCGTTGAGGTGGCTGATGCCGAACATGATCGAGCCTTCGATCTGCGCGGCGACGTTGGCCGGCTGCACCGCGATGCCGCAATCGACGGCACTCCACACCTCGTGCACGCGGAACTTGCCGGTCTTTTTGTTGACCGACACTTCGGCGACCTGGGCACAGTGCGTGCTCCATGCATCCGAGTAGGCGAAGCCCAATGCGCGGCCCGCGGCGCGCGGTTTTTTCCAGTCGGCCATTTTTGCCGCCTCTTCGATGACGGCGCGCGCACGCGGGGATTTTTCCAGCATGGCGATGCGGTATTCCACCGGGTCGCGACCGGCGCCCGTGGCGATTTCATCGATCAGCGTTTCGATGGCGAACTTGGTGTAGCCGGGCCCCACCGCGCGCCAGAAGCCAACGTCCACGCCGCGCTGTTCGCGCAGGTATTCAACCAGGTGATTGCCCACGTGGTAGTTGACCTCGGCGCCCTCGCACACCGGCTGGTCCTTGCCGCCGGCCTGCTGGAACAGCGGCGGCGCGGCGCGCGCGTAAATCGATTCGGCGACGATGCGGTGGCGGAAAGCGACGATATTGCCCTTGGCATCAAGGCCGGCCGACAGGTGCTGTGCCACCAAGGGGCGGAACTTGTCGTTCTGGACATCGTCCTCCCGCGTCCACACCACCTTGACCGGCGTACCTTCCATCGCCTTGGCGAGAATGCCCGCGTCGATGACATAGTCGGCTTCGACGCGGCGACCAAAGCCCCCGCCCAGCATGGTGATGTTGGTGGTGATGTTCTCGGGCCGGAAACCGAGCACGCGTGTCAGGCCGCCGGCGATGAAAAACGGCGACTGGCTCGGCGCCCAGATTTCGATCTTATCCCCGGTCACGAGCGCGGTGGCGTTCATCGGTTCCATGCAGACGTGGGCGACGTGCTCGGAACTGAACTCGGCGCTGACGGTCTTGACCGCGTTGGCCATGGCGCCCTTGGCATCGCCCTCGCTGAGGAATGTCACGCCGCCATCGGCGAGGTCGCGCGAGCGGGCCTGGTAGGCCGCGCCCACCGCCCCGGAACTGTAGCTGCGCGCTTTCGCCGCTTTGCTCCACTCGACCTTGAGTGCGGCCCTGGCCTTTCTTGCCGCCGGATAGGTTTGGGCGATAACACCCACGCCGTAGGGCATGGGGACGATCTTCATCACGCCGGGAATCTGCTTCGCGGCGGTGTCGTCTATCTTTTCCGGCTTTTCGCCCTGCACCGGCGCGCGCAGCACCGTGGCGTAGAGCATGCCCGGCAGGCGCACGTCAATGCCGTAAGCGGCTTTTCCGGTGGTCTTGGCGGGCACGTCCACGCGCGGCTGGTCGCGGCCTATCAAGCGGAATTGGCTCACCGGCTTCAGATCGGCCTTGGTCACCGCGGGCGGCGTCGCCGGCACCTTGGCGAAGGCGGCGATCTCGCCGTAGCCAAGCTTGCGCCCCGAGGCCTTGTGCACGACGGTGTGCGGCTCTGTCGACAGCTCGGCTGCCGGCACGCCGAGCTTTTCGGCGGCGGCAAGAATCATGATCTGTCGCGCCTGCAGTCCGGCAAGACGCAGAATTTCGTAATAGCCCTGGGTGGTGCGGCTTGCGCCGGTGACCATACCCCCGCCAAAGCGCGGGTTGCCGAAGGCGCGCGGATTGGTCGGTGCCTGTTCGACTTTTACCCTGGCCCAGTCAAGGTCCATATCCTCGGCAAGGATCAGTGGCATGGCCGTCATGGTGCCCTGGCCCATTTCCGAGGCGGGCGAATAAATGGTCACCGTGCCGCTGGTGGCCACGTGCATCCAGGCATTGGGCGAGAACGAGGCGGCTTGGGCGAAGGCTTCCCCGACGGCGATGCCGGCGAGCGGCGCGCCGAACATCACGCCGAAGGTGGCCCCGGCGGCGGCGCCGGCACCCGAGAGAAGGAATGCCCGGCGCGAAACGCCCTGGTAGGCGATGCCCTCGAAACCGGTTGCGGCGGTGTTGGCTTTGTCATTGCGTTTATTCATGGTCATGACGCGCTCCTCAGCCTTCTTTCGCAGCGCGTTCCACCGCTGCGATGATCTTGTTGTAGGTGCCGCAGCGGCAAAGGTTGCCCGACATGTGCTGCACGATCTGTTCGCGCGAGGGCTTTTTGTTTTTTGCCAGCAGCGCGGCGGCGGTCATGATCTGGCCCGACTGGCAATAGCCGCACTGGGGCGCCTGCTCGGCCACCCAGGCTTTTTGCAGCGCGTGGTCGCCGAAGGCCGAGAGGCCTTCGATGGTGGTGATTTTCTTGCCCGCGACCGCCGAGATGGGTGTGACGCAGGAACGCGTCGCCGCGCCGTTGACATGCACGGTGCAGGCGCCGCATTGCGCCATGCCGCAGCCGAACTTGGTGCCGGTGAGTCCGAGGTGATCGCGCAATGCCCACAACAGGGGCGTATCGGCCGGCATGTCGACTTCTTCAGCCTTGCCGTTGACGGTGAGTTTTACCATGTCATCCTCCGAAAAAAATTGGGGTCGGCCGTGCCGCTGCCGCTCAGGGGGTGGTTCGTGGTGATTTTCTGTGCCGCTAGTCTGCCATGATTTTGCTGTTTCAACATCGCGCGGCCGCGACCGCGAACGCTGCCGGGTGCGCCCTCTGCCCGAGCCCGTCTGCACCGCCACGGCGCAGATGGGCTCGGGCAGACACTGGTAACATGGGTCCTGAATAAGGCTCTTTCCGTACAAGAGCCATAGCGCGCGAGGACTGCCATGCCGATGGAAAGTTATCTGATCTGGCTTGTTGCCGGTTTTGTGCTGGTTATCGCCGAACTGGCCACCACCACCTTTTACCTGCTGGTGCTGGGCATCGCCGCCTTCGCCGGATCCGGTGCGGCCTGGCTTGGCGCGCCCTTCTGGGCGCAGACCCTGGTTGCCGCGGGTGTCGCGCTTGGGGGCGTCTGGTGGGTTCGTCAGCATCGCGATGCGGGCAACACCGCCTCGATGCCCGCACTAGACATCGGCCAGGCGGTGTATTTTGAATCCTGGATCGACCAGCAGAACGCCAGCGCGCGCGTCAAGTATCGCGGCGCGCAATGGGATGCGCAGTTGCCCGCCGGCGAGACGCCCGCTGCCGGGGAGGTGTATTACATTAGCGCAGTCGAGGGTTCCAGTCTGCGCGTAGCCAAGGCGCGGCCATGATGGTGCCAAAGGTGCCCGACCCGCACGAGTGGGGCGGCGCCTTGATGTCAAAATTCCCCCTAAAACCCCCGCAGGAGATAGGCATGTTCCCGAAACTGATCGGTGTGTTCGTCACGACCTTTGCCATTGCGAGCATGGAGCAGACGCGCGGTTTTGCCATCCCATTTTTTATCATTGCACTGGTGGTGGTGTTTGTCATCGAGGGCGTGCGCGTGGTGCCGCAGCAAAACGCCTGGGTGGTGGAGCGCCTCGGCAAGTTCCACGCCATTCTGGAACCCGGTCTCAATGTGATCGTGCCCTTCTTTGACCAGGTGCAGTACCGTCATTCACTCAAGGAAGTGCCGCTAGACGTGTCCGAGCAGATCTGCATCACGCGCGATAACACGCAGCTTTCGGTGGACGGCATCATCTACTTCCAGGTCGTCGATCCACGCCTGGCATCCTACGGCTCGTCCAATTACATCGCCGCCATCACGCAGCTGGCACAGACCGCGTTGCGTTCGGAGATCGGCAAGATGGAGTTGGACAAGACCTTCGAGTCGCGCGACGAAATGAACAAGCAGGTGGTGTCGGTGCTTGACGAGGCGGGACGAAACTGGGGCGTCAAGGTGTTGCGCTACGAGATCAAGAACATCACCCCGCCTGAGACCATCCTGCGCGCGATGCAGGCGCAGATCACCGCTGAGCGCGAAAAACGCGCCCTTATCGCCAAATCCGAGGGGCAGCGCCAGCAGGAGATCAACATCGCCGAGGGCGAAAAGCAGGCCGCAGTGCTCAAGTCCGAGGGTGACAAGACCTCGGCCATTAACAAGGCGCAGGGCCAGGCCACCGCCATCCGTGTGGTTGCCGAGGCGACCTCGTTTGCGGTTGAGGCGGTGGCCGCATCCATGGCGAAAGAGGGCGGGCAACAGGCGGCCAACCTGAAAATCGCCGAGGCCTACATCAACGCCTTCGCGCAACTGGCGCGTACCAACAACACCATGATTGTGCCCTCCAACCTCGCCGATGTGTCGTCAATGATGGCGACGGCGATGACGGTGCTGGACAAAAGCAGGCCCGCCCAATCGGTGAAACCGGCCTGAGCGCGAATGTGACGGTTTTCAATCCGACACGGCTTTGATCCATATCAATAGCGCCTGACGGGGCGCGCTTAAAGTGGGGCTGTCCCCTGTTTTAAGGAAGCCCCGATGGATTCGGAAAACCGGAACACCCAGAACAGCCAACATAGCCAGCTCAGCCGGAGCGTCCGGGAGGAACTGCCCGACGCGGCGGCCTTGCGCGCCACTCTGGCGCAGCGGCAGACGGAGCTGGAGGCGGAGATCAATCGCAAGCGCGGGGAAGTCCGCCGCGACCGCATCGGTTTTGACTCAAGCACCAGCACCGATGGTGGTGACGGCGCGCAGCTTGACGCCATCGGCAGCGTGCACCATGCCGAGATTGAGCGCGACATGGCCGAGTTGCGCGACATCAGCGCGGCGCTGGCACGCGTTGACACGGGCGAATACGGCATTTGCGCCGATTGCGGCGAACAGATCGTCGCAGCGCGCCTTGCCATATGGCCCACGGCCAAGCGCTGCACACCGTGCCAGCGACGGCTTGAACGCGGTCGCTTCAGCACATCATCAATCTGACGCGGCGCTGCAAGCGGCGTATTGCTCAATCAACCACCAGACGAAAGACATGCTATGGCTTATCTACACGCGGTAATCTGGCTCGATCACAAACGTGCGCAGGTGGTTTCCTTCGGACGCGACAGCAGCGAATCGGCCACGGTGCAGCACGAAGGCGGGGAGCGCCACCTGCACCATCGCCGCGGGTCTATCGGCAGCGGACATGCCGCCGAGGATCCGAAGTACTACGAAAAAATCCTTGTCGCCGTTGGTGATGCGCAGGAGTTGCTGGTCACGGGCCCCGCCAACGCCAAGCTCGAATTCGTCAAGCACATCCACAAGCGCCATCCGGTGCTGGTCGAGCGCTTGGTCGGGGTCGAAACGCTGGATCATCCCAGTGAGGGTGAGTTGCTCAAGTTTGCACGCGCTTACTTTCTCGCTGCCGATGCGATGCTGCCGGGCGGAGGGCAGAACTTGTCGCGTTGAGCGCGTCCGGGTGGTCTATCCGGCGGCGGCAAATTTGCATGTTGATTATTACGGCAACAGGCATGAGGTCCTCGCCTTGCGTCTGATGCACCAACATCTTGGCCTGCGGCCGATCCGCTTCTAGGTGTGCGCCAATGCTGCGGTGCTGCCGGGCCTAGAAGTGCCCAAGCGCCCAAGCGCCCAAGTGCCCGTGCCTCTGCCGGATGTCGTTTCGCCGTCCGGATAAGGTGGCGTCCTTCCCGTGCTTTTATCGCATAGCGCAAATCCCCGAAATCAGGCGGTGTGAGCCTGCGATTACACGCAACAAGCGCCCGGGGTTCGGCTGAGTGGGCTGTTAGATGTGGCGGCGGGCCGATCCGGCTCGTTTCATGCTGGTGACAATGCTAAGCTTCGCTTACTACCGCGAGGGGCGCATTGCCTGCATGTGCGCATTGAGTTGCGGATAAAGAACCAGGAGAGCGCATCATGATGAGTCCCGGGCAGAATGACCTCGTGACCCGTGTCGGGCCGGATCAGCCGGCCGGGCAGTTGCTGCGCCACTATTGGCAGCCGGCGGCTCTGCTGGATGAATTCGCCGCCGATGAGCGCCCGGTCAAGGCGGTGCGCTTGCTGGGCCAGGACTTCGTGCTGTTCCGCGACGAGGCCGGCCGCTATGGCATGCTTGATCGCGATTGCCCGCACCGCGGCGCCGACCTGTCCTACGGTCGCAACGAAAATGGCGGTCTGCGTTGCCTCTTTCACGGCTGGCTGTTCGATGTCAAGGGCAAGTGCCTGGAGACGCCGGCCGAAGCGGCCGGTAGCAAGCTGTGCGAGCGTGTTTCACAGCGCGCCTATGCGGTGGTGGCCAAGGCGGGCATCTTGTGGGCCTATCTTGGCGCGGGCGAGCCGCCGGCCTTTCCCGACTTCGACTGCTTTGTCGCACCGGACAGCCACGTCTTCGCCTTCAAGGGCCTGTGGGAATGCAACTGGCTGCAGGCGCTGGAGGTTGGCATCGATCCGGCGCATGCGTCCTTCCTGCATGTCTACTACGAAGACGAGGATCCGGGCGACAGCTACGGCCGCCAGTTCAGGAGCGCCTCCAGCGATACTGGAATGCCGATGACCAAGGTGCTGCGCGAATACAATCAGCCAGAAATCCGCATCGAAAAAGCCGATTGGGGCCAGCGCCTGATCACCCTGCGCAAGATCGACGGGGAAAAGACCCATGTGCGCGTCACCAACACCCTTTTTCCGCAGGCCTTTCTCATCCCGATGTCCGATGAGATCACCATCTCGCAATGGCACGTGCCGGTGGACGACACCAATACCTACTGGTTCACCATGTTCACCAGTTTTGGCAAGCCCATAGACAAAAAACATTTTCGCGACATGCGCCTCAAGACTTATCCAGCGCCCGATTACCGGCCGATTTTCAACCGCAGCAACCGTTACGGCTACAACGCCCAAGAGCAAAAGACCCAGACCTATACGGGCATGGGCATGGACATCAACATTCACGATCAATGGGCCTGCGAGACGCAGGGTCCGATTCAGGACCGCACGCGCGAGCACCTTGGCACCAGCGACCGTGGCATCATCGCCTACCGGCGCATGCTGCTCGATGCGATAGCCGCAGTGCAAAAGGGCGAGCGTCCGCTGATGTGTCTTGATGCCGCTGCGGCGCGCACGCTGCACGGACCGGACACTGTGGACGGGGTCGGGCCGACGCAGGACTGGGAGGCCTACTGGAAGGGCCTCGCAGAGCGGCGCCGCGCCAATGCGCCTTGGGTCGCGCCCAAGGCACCCAAGGCGGCCTGAGTGGCCGGGCGCGAAGAAAACCTTTTATGAGCTTTATCGAACAGCACGGCCTGTGGACCGACGCGCAAGCGCGGCGCGCACGCGAGGTGCTGGCGCGTATCGACAAGGACGGCATCGAGACCGTGCGTTTTGTTTTCGCCGACCAGCACGGCATTCCGCACGGCAAGGCACTGGTTGGCGGCGCGGCTGTGGCGGCGATGCGCGAAGGCGTGCGACTGGTGGGAACTATCCTGCTCAAGGACACCTCCGGCCGCACGGCATGGCCGGTTTTTGGCGGCAGCGCGCCCTTCGGCGGGCGTGATTTTCACAGCGCCTCCGACGTTGTGCTGGTGCCCGACCCGGCGACCTTTTGCCTGCTGCCCTGGGTGGAAAAAACCGCGTGGATGCAGTGCAACGCTTTTTTCCCCGACGGCCGTCCGGTGCCATACGACACGCGCGCCGTATGCACGCGCGCGCTCGACGGCCTGGCTCAATCGGGTTTCGAATACGTCGCCGGCTTGGAAGTCGAGTTCTACGTTTTTCGCGTCGACAATCCGCGTCTTGCCAGCGCCGACGCGGGCTGGCCAGCACCGCCGCCCGAGGTCAGCCTGTTGCACAGCAAGGCCAGCCTGCTGCACGGCGGCTTCCAGGTGCTGGCCGAGCAGCGCTACGACCAGATCGAACCGGTGCTGTCCGAATTGCAGCGTGTGGTGCTGGCGATGGGCATGCCACTTCGCTCGGTCGAGGTGGAACTGGGACCAAGCCAGTGCGAGTTTGTGTTCGCGCCGATGTCCGGACTCTCTCCGGCCGACACCATGGTGTTGTTCCGCAGCGCCGCCAAGCAGGTGATGCGCCGCCTGGGCTGCCACGTCACCTTCATGTGCCGGCCGAAAATTCCCGAGGTCATGTCGTCGGGCTGGCATTTGCACCAGTCTCTGCGCGACCCGGCGAGCGGGCGCAACCTGTTCATTCCCGATGGCGCGGCAAAGGCGCCCACAGACATCGGCCATTACCTGTCCGGGCTGGGCGGCTATTTTGTCGGCGGCCTGCTCGCGCATGCGGCGGGCGCGGCGGCCTTCACCACCCCGACCATTAACGGCTATCGCCGCTACCGGCCCAACTCACTCGCGCCCGATCGCGCCATCTGGGGTTGTGATAATCGAGGTGCCATGCTGCGCGTCATGGGCGCAGCCGGTGACCCCGCCTCGCGTGTCGAGAACCGCGTGGGCGAGCCGGCGGCCAATCCTTATCTGTACATGGCCTCGCAGATTTTTTCCGGCCTCGATGGCATCGCCAACCGGCTTGACCCCGGGCCCTCCGCTGACACGCCCTACGAGACCGTGGCGCCGGCCCTTCCGGCCAATCTGCCCGATGCGCTCGCGGCGCTGCACGCGAGCGCCTGCATGCGCGAGGGCTTTGGCGCCGATTTTGTCGATTACTTCATTCATCTCAAACACGCCGAACTTGCCCGCTTCAACGCCGAGGTGAGCGACTGGGAACAGCGCGAATATTTTGATATCTACTGATCATCTGTTGACCCTCTACTGAATAGTTACTGAGACAAACCGCAGTAACAAACGCGCAGGAATCATCCTGCAGAAAGCCAGCCGCAGCGCATGCCCAAGGTAATTGCAGTAAATTTTATCGCCGCCGATGGCAGCAAAACTGCGCTTGAGGTGGCTGTCGGTGAAACGCTGATGCTGGCGGCCACGCAGAACGGCCTCGCCGGCATTGCCGGCGATTGCGGCGGCGTCATGAGCTGCGCCACCTGCCACGTTTATGTTGATGAACCTTATCTGTCACGCCTGCCCGCCCCAGACGGCGACGAGTTGGCGATGCTCGATTTCACCGCGGCCGAACGCCTGCCTGGCAGCCGCTTGAGCTGCCAGATAAAAATCATCCCGGAACTTGACGGCCTTGTCGTGCGTCTGCCGGCATCGCAGTACTGAACGCTAAGGGGTGAATGAGGGGCGCGTCCGCCCTTGTTCTGGCGTGGCCTGGTGTGGCTTGGCGTGGTTTAACGCGGCTTAGCGCGCCTGTTCTTCAAGCGAGGCGAGAATATTTTCTGCGGTGCGTTCGATATGCCTTGTCATCAGCCGGCAGGCTTCCCTGGTTTTTCGAGCTAGCACGGCCTGCATGATGGCGCTGTGCTCGTCGGGTACGACGGCGTCAAATTCGTGTGAAGCGAGGAACAGCCGGCGGTAGCGGGCGCTGAAATCGTGCAGCGAGGCGCACATCGATTGCAGCAGCGGCATGCCGCAGGCGGCGATCAGTGCGCCGTGAAAGCGCCGGTGTTGTTGTTCCCAGACATCAATATCCGCGCCATCCCTGCGTGCCGGGCGCCGGCCGCGCCCGGCCTCGCTGCGTTCAAGGCGCGACAGTCCGTGTGAGGCGGCGACGATCTCCTCCTCCCAGGCGGCGTCGCCGCGGGCGATGGCTGCGGTGAGGGCCTGGTTTTCCAAAAGCTTTTGCAGTTGCGCTACTTCGAGGCAGTTCTCGCGCGACACCGGTGCGACGCGAAAGCCTTTTTTGTCCTCAAGTACGACAAAACCCTCTGCGGTGAGATGTGAAAGGGCTTCGCGCACTGGAGACAGGCTGACGCCGTAACGTGCGCGCAGTTCGTCTATCGACAGCTTGGTTCCCGGAGTCAAGGTGCCCGAAACGATGTCGTTGCGCAGGCGCGTCGCCACACTGCCGGCAAGATTGCGGCCGGCCTCGACGATGTCAATCGCCGCTGGTGCTGCTACCGCGCTTGACGCTGATTTGCCGTTCATGTAATGATAATAATCGATTATCAGTTTATTATCGATTATATTGCAGCCGTCGTGCAACCGTCGCTCCGTCATTTTCCTGGCCGACTGACTAACCAACCAACCGGCTAGGCAACTCGATTCAGAGCGCGCCTTCCCGGCGTGTCGGGACGCAGTTGCTGCGACGGGTGCAAACGCATTCCACGGGGGAGATCATGGGCATCATGCAGACCGACCGGACACTTCCGGCCAACAAGCTTATTTTCGAGGTGCGGCGCGATGCCGCGCTGCGTGCGCGCTTTCGCGACGACCTTGACGGCCTGATGCGTGATTACGGCTTGTCGGCGGAGGAGCAACAGGCCCTGCGCGAGATCAACCTGCAAAAGCTGTCCGACCTTGGCATGCATCCGTATTTTTTGCCGCAGGTGGCGCGGCTGTTCAAGGGCGCGGGCTACAACCACAACGATAGTGAAGCGGCACGCCTGTACGCCGACAGGATGTTGAAATGATCCCGGATCGGTGCGCCATTTCTGCCCTCTTCCCGTTTGCGCGGAGCGCATCACCTGCGGCGCAGCGGTACGCCATAAAAATGTTTAAGGGGAAATAGCCGTGGCTGAAATCGTATCCGTTATCGCGCTGGCGCATGCGCCGGGCGCAACCGGCTGGCTGGACAAGGCGCCGGCGCACGAGCAGGAGGCCATCAAAGTGGGTTACGGCCGCATGGCCGGGCGTCTGCGCGCGGCCCGGCCGGACGTCATTGTCGGCATCGCCAACGATCACATGCTCAATTTCAGCGTCGAGAACGTGCCCGACTGGTGTGTCGGCATCGCCGACCGCTGGCACGGACCTTCCGAGTGGTTTCGCGACTGGATCAACGTGCCCGATTACGCCGTGGCGGGCAACCGCGACCTTGGCCGCACCATCGTGCGCGAGTGCGCGAAGCGCGGCATCAATCTGGCCTTTTCCGAAAAGCTCGAGTTCGATGACAACTGGTCGGTGCCACTCAACTTTCTCACGCCCGATCATGATGTCGCGCTGGTGCCCATACACATGAACTGTGTGTTGCCGCCCATGCCCCAACCCGAGCGCTGCGTGGCCTTCGGGCGCGCGCTGGCCGAGGTGATCAAGGCCTGGCCACAGAAGCTGCGTGTCGCTGTCATGGCCACCGGCGGCCTGTCGCACGACCCGGGCGGGCAGAAATATTTCGACGTTGATGAAAAATTCGACCGCTGGTTTCTCGAGCTGCTGGAAGCGGGCGATGAGGCGCGCGTGCTGCGCGAGTTGAGCATAGAAAAAATGCTGGGCGCGGGTGACGGTGGCACCGTTGAGCTGCTGGCCTGGCTGGTGGCCATGGGTGCGGCGCAGACGCTCGCCCCCGGGCGCGGCAGTGAAACCATGTTCTATGTGCCCTCGGTGCCACTGCGCTGCGGCATGGGTGGCGTTGAATGGGCGGTCTGCGCATGAGTAACGAACAGGGATTGTTGCTTGACCTGCCCGCACGCATGGCGCCGGGTCACACCGCGTTGCTGGTCGTTGACATGCAGAATGATTTTTGCGGCGCCGGCGGTTACATCGACAAAGTCATAGGCAAGGATCCGGCGGCGTGCAGCGCCGTTGCCGTCCAGGTCAACCGGTTGGTGGACGCCGCGCGCGCGCGCGGCGTGCCCGTGGTGTGGCTGCGCGCCAATTACGCCAACGCCAGTCTGCCCGAGTCGATGCGCGCCAAGCTCGCAGAACGCAAGATCAACGACGTTTGCTGTGCGCCCGGCACCTGGGGTTATGAATGGCACGGCGTGCAACCGGCGCCGGATGAGCCGGTGGTTGACAAGACCTGCTACGACGGCTTTGTCGCCACGCCGCTCGAGTCCGAACTGCGCAAGAAAGGCATACGCAGCATCGTGTTCGCCGGCGTGCAGACCAATGTCTGTGTCGAGGCGACGCTGCGCCATGCCCACGCGCTCGGCTTTTACTGTGTCGTGCCGCAGGACTGCGTAGCTTCGCACACGCCGCCGGCGCACGAGGCGACACTGAACAATGTGCGCTTTTTGTTTGGCGATGTGACAACGCTGGACGATGTAATAAAGGCATGGGCACCGGCAAAGTGAGGGCCCCGCCGCCGGCTGCCCGCTAGCCGCTAGCCGCTAGTCTGAGGGCATTGAAAATATGGGTAGGCGCAGCCGAGAGGCTGCGCAGATCGGTAATCACAGCCGTTTAAAACGGTTTCATTTATAAAAGTCCAGGAGAATTGCATGCTTGACGGATTCAAGATTTACGACGCCGACGCCCACGTCATGATGACCCCCGAAATGTGGCGTGACCTGCCAAAAGAATACGCGCTGCGCCGTCCGCGACCGGTCGCCATTGGCGACTCGGCTGACCTCGCGCACTGGCGCACGGCATGGCTGCTTGATGGCCGTATCGAGCCGCATCCCTACGGGCCGGGCACGCATGCCGCCAACACGCCGGGCATGACCATGGTCGAATACGGCGCCAAGCCGGACAACGCCGGCGATTTCAACGCAAAGGGGCTGTCCATCGGCACCGTCACCGGCGCCGATGTGCCGGCGCGCCTCAAGGCAATGGACGCCATGGGCCATGACGTGCAGATGATTTTCCCGAGCACGCTCTACGCCACCATGTCCATAGACCCGGGCTTTGAAGCAGCGTTGTTCCGCTGCTACAACCGCTATATGGCGGGGCAGTGCAAACAGGCACCGAAGCGGCTCAAATGGGCCGGCCTGCTGCCCATGCGTGACCCGCGGCTCGCCATCGAGGCGCTCGAGGAAATGGTCAAGTTGGGTGCAAGCTCGGTGGTGGTGTTCGGCACCGTGGGCGAGCGCATGCACTCGAACGCGAGCTTTCGCGCCATCTGGGACGCCGTTGCCGCATCAAAACTGCCCGTGTGTGTGCACATGGCCATGAGCTTCACGCCTTTTGACCAGATCAGCCAGTCCATCCAGGACGCCAACATGATCGGTAAGGCGATGCCGGCCCAGCTGGCTTTTGTCGCGTTGGTCGGTCACGGCATGATGGAGCGCTACGCCGACATGAAGGTGGCCTTCCTTGAGTTCGGTGGCGAGTGGATTTTTTACTCTGTCGGACGCATGACGCACTACATGGAAATCAACAAGCTGCGCATGGCCGATCCGTCGATGCTGCCCAAGCACACCGCCGAGGAGATTTGCAGTTCGGGGCGTTTTTTCCTCGCGGTCGAGTCAAGCGACAAGATGATGCCGCACGAATTGGCGCTGCTCGGCGACGGGCAGATCCTCTATTCGTCCGACTTCCCGCACGGTGAGGGTCGCGACAGTGCCGCGCGCGAGATCATCGAGCGCACCGACATCACCGAGGTGCAAAAGCCAAAAATACTCTACGATAATGCCGTCAGCTTTTTCGGCGAACCCTAAGCGCGGCATCGCGACTAAGGAAAAGGGCGGGGCGATGCAACAGGGCCCCGCCCGATTTAAACGAGACAAGGCGCGTGTTTAGGCACTTGTACTCATGGTCTATGCTTGATTTCCTGTTTTCGATAGTCGATGACCGATTCCCCGGTTTCGATTCTCGATTTGATGATTTAATTTTTTGGACAGACACGCACCATGCCTGACATCTGCCTGCGTCTTGCCCGTTTATTTCTTGTCTTGCTGCTCTGTCCGGTCGTCGCGGCCCTGGCCCAGGATTACCCGTCCAAACCGATACGGTTGGTGGTTCCTTACGCAGCGGGGGGCGCGGGTGACATCGCGTTCCGCCTGATCTCCGCTGCGGTGGAAGAAAAACTGGGCCAGCGTTTTGTCATCGAGAACAAACCGGGGGCCTCGGGCAACATCGGTGCCGCCGAGGTCGCGCGCGCAGTGCCGGATGGCTACACCCTGTTGCTTGGCGGGGGTAACAACTACACCTCCAACCAGTTTTTGTATAAGAACATGGGTTTTGATCCGCTCGTCGCCTTCGAGCAGATCGCGCTCATTTCCAATTCGCCGACCGTGGTCGCGGTGACCGGCAGCGTTCCGGTCAATTCACTGCGCGAACTGGCGGGCTACGCCAAGGCCAATCCGGGCAAACTTAACTTCGGTTCGCCCGGCGTGGGCACGCCGCCGCAGTTGTCGGCCGAATTTTTTGCCGCACTCGCCGAGGTGAAGATGGTGCACGTCCCGTTCAACGGTTCGCCGCCGGTGATGATCGCGTTGCAACAAGACTCGGTTCAACTGGCCTTCTACACCATGGGCCCGGTGCTGTCGCTCATTCGCGGCGGCAAGCTCAAGCCCCTGGCCGTCGCCGCAACATCGCGGCTCGATGCGCTGCCGGCGGTGCCGACCAGCCAGGAGGCCGGGTTCGCGGACTTGCTGACCGGTAGCTGGCAGGGCCTGGCCGCGCCGCGCGGCACTGATCCGCGCATACTCGACAAGATCAACGTCGCCGTTCGCGCAGCGCTGACCGACCCTGCGGTGCGCAAGCGTTTTGCCGACATGGGCGCGCTGACCGGCGACATGAGTCGCGCCGAACTGACCGCCTTTGTAAAAAACGAGGCGGCGCGCTGGAAAAAAGTTATAGACGCCGCGGGCATACAACCCGAATAAGGGCGGCCAGTCTGCCGTGGTCAGGCACCACGCCCGATCGCCTGCAGCGGCTTGCCCGGACACGCGATTGACGCATGCAAGGTGGCGACCAAGCTTGGTTCCGCAACGCTCCACCAGCGGCTTCGCGGCAAGCCCATCTATTCAAAGGCCGACTTCAGCCGCCGAGCACGCCCTTTACCGCCGCGAGTATGGCCTCGACTTTTGCCGGTTTGGACAGGTAGGCATCGGCGCCCAGGGCGATGGCCATCTGCAAATCCTCGGGATCGGCATGGCCGGAAAAAATGATCACCGGCATGCTGCGAATTGTCGGATGGGCGCGAATCTTGGTCAGGATCTTGAAGCCGCTGAGATTGCCCGGCAGTTCAAGGTCGAGGATGACGGCATCGGGTAGAGGATGCTTTTGCAGCGCCGCGATAAAGCTGCCCAAGTCGCCGGCCTGGCGGATCTGGTAGCCCGCGCTGCGTTGCAGAATGAGGCCGAGGACGTTGCGTGTCGCGGCGTCATCTTCGACCACCAGAATGGTGGTCTTGCTGGCATCAACCGTGCGGGGTGGACGCGGACGCAGCATGTTGACAAAGAAATTGTCCTTGGCCAGTGACCTGGCGCCGACAAGAAACTCCGGTGGAATCGGACGCGGCTTGGGCGCGGGCGGTGGAGGCGGCTCGCGTTTGAGTTCCTTCAGATTAAACACCCCGGTGAAATCGAGGTTGAGGGCTTCTGGCGCCGGTGCGGGTTTTTCTGGCATGTCAGGTGTCTGCGGGTTCTTTTTGCTGCGGGATGCGTTGACTTGGCGCTGATCGTCTGGATGGTGTGCTGGTTTGCTGCGACCAATGTCTGTCAAACACCGTCACGATACAGGATGTCGGCGTCGTTCGTCGTTCGTCAGTCGGGGGGCACGATGTGCGCGCCGGTTTTTGCCCTCTTCGCAGCTACCACCAGTTGGCGCGTTTGCGCACCCCGGCCAGCGCGCCCGCCGATTGGTCGAGCAGCTGCCCCACATTGACGGCGGTGAGCCTGCCGTCACGCTTGAGGATGCGTCCGTCCACCACCACCGTGTCGACGTTCGAAGGTTGTGCCGCCTCGACCAGCATGTGCGATGGTTCGGTGAATACACCCATGTTGACTGCGCGTGTGTTGACCATGATGAGGTCGGCGCGCTTGCCCGGCACCAGCGAGCCGGTGCGGTCGGCGATGCCCATGCTGCGGGCTCCCTCTATCGTCGCCAGTTCCAGCACGCGGCGCGCCGGCAGGGTGAATTCTTTTTCGGCGCGGGAGTTTTCGACGTTCTGGATGGCCTTCATGATGGCGAACATGTCGGCGTTGCCCGAAAGTGCGGTCGTGTCGACGGAAAGGCCGACGGGGATTTTTGCATTGAGGAATACGCCGGTCTGCGGAAAGCCGAAGCCGATGCGCATTTCGGTGTAGGGCGAGAGGCTCACCGATGCGCCCGATTCGGCAAGGGCGCGCACCTCCTCCGGCGACACCCAGTTGGCATGTATCACCTGCACGTCCTTGCCGAGGAACTTGCCCTGCGCCAGGCGGACAATGGTGCCGGCGCTGGCACGCGAGTTGTTGGCGTGCACGGAAATGGGGATGCCCATGCGCCGCGCCGCGTCAAAGTCCTGCTGGTAGGCGGCTGCGGCGACCGTGCCGGTGCCACCCGTGGACATGCCGCGCCAGGCCAGCCCCAGTTGCAGCAGGTTGCCGTTGGAATAATTCTGCCAGTCGCGTTGCAGTCGCGCGATATCGGCGCTGTCTATGGGCTTGTCGTTGGCATAGCCTTGCGCCGAGCCGTAGGAGAATCGCGCGCGTATGCCCGCCTCGCGCAGTGCGCGCAGGTTGGCCTCGGCATATTCGGGGCCGCGGATGTTGTGGCACCAGTCGTGCACGAAGGTGATGCCCGAGTTGATGGCCTCTGCCGCCGCAAGGCGCGTGCCCTGGTACATATCGTCGGCAACATAGGCGATGCCCAGGTTGCGCGCCGTCGGGAAGTAGCCGTGCTCGGGCTTGTCACCGGACATGCTGCGCATGAGCGTGTTCCACATATGCCAGTGCGTCTCAATGAGGCCAGGCAGCACGATCATGCCGCGCCCGTCGATGCTGTGCGCACCGGGCGCATCGATGCCGCGGCCCACCGCGACGATCGCGCCCTTGCGCACATGCACATCGGCGCCGGGCAGGTCGCCGGCCGCGTCCATGGTCATGACGAAGGCGTTTTTTATGATGAACTCGTCTTGCGCCGGCAGTCGCCCGCCGGTGGCGGTGCCCGAAAGGCTGGCACAACCGGAAACGCCCAGCGCACCGAACGCGGCCCCGCCGAGCATGAATTTACGTCGTCCCGATGCGATCGATTCCATGTTTCTTCTCCTTGTGGGCGCATGCTTGCGCTCGTTGGTGTTGTGCGCGCAAAAAAGAGTGTGCCGCCGCCGTCAATTAACGGTAGCGCGCAGGCTAGCATATTCGCCGCATGGCACTCGCCGGTCTTGTGGCATACGCTGGAAAGCCCCGACTGGCGGGCGTTTTCGGCGCATCGCCCGGCGAGACCGGGGTGGTCTGCGGTATGGAGAGGGGCGCGGCGCTAGAACATCGACAGGCTGCCGACAGATTACAGACAGATCAAAGACAGCTTGGCCTGCCATATTGGTGGCGTGTCCTACGCGCCCGGGACGTGACGATCGGGAGGTTATTTCGACCGTGCCGCAGCAAACAGAGCGCCGTTTCCGCAAAGGAGCCAGCATGAACCTCAAACGCCATGTCGCCGCCGCATCGAATCTCGTCGCCGTCGCATCCTTGTCACTGCTTGCCGCGCAGGCTCATGCGATCACACCGGAGCCGGAGAACCTGCAATCGGTGGGGCCTATCGGTGGGATCATTTTCGGTGTGCTGTTCCTCGGCTTTTGCATCGGTGTGGTGTGGATGATGAAAAAGCAGAAGGATCCGGGAGAAAAACAAGACGGGCAGTAAGCCTCCTACCGGGTTTTTGTGCCACCAGGCGCGCACCGGTGTCGGTG
>Ga0114978_10001653_pt1 | contig 18720 bp, 25 predicted proteins | sample S_140212_EF_Meta_FD_87027 | JGI IMG/M metagenome (GOLD analysis project Ga0114978, IMG submission 87027) | Freshwater microbial communities from Lake Simoncouche, Canada to study carbon cycling - S_140212_EF_MetaG | ecosystem: Environmental > Aquatic > Freshwater > Lake | place: Lake... | reverse complement strand
GCTTTATTATTTTCTTATATATTATTAATAAATATAGTAGATAATTTATTTTTAATTTCAATATTAATTGAACCTGGAAATAATATATTGATATTGTATAAATTATCATAATTGTTAATTATATGATGTAAATATGTATGTCCTTCTCTACCTACATTATCTAGTTTTACTATTTTTATTAAATTATCTGGTTTATAAAAATCATCATTTGGCCCTTTATTATAAATAATAACTGGGTATTTATTAAAAGGTTCTTCTTTTAACCATTCTAAATTTTCATTATATCTTGAAATTATTATTACGATATTATTATTCTCAAAATTTTCCTTATTATAATTAAAATACATTATGCTAATTAATAATAATATTACAGCTATATATACATATATATACATATATATATGAATTATATTAAATTTGATAAATCAGTATCTTTATAATTCATGTTTTCATTATATTTATTAAAATAACTCATATCGCGCACATTTTCGGAAATAGGACTATTTACATCACCTCTTGTCATTTTTACTTTTGTAAAAAACTCAAGTGATTGTATTGGATAATGATTTAATCTTATTTTATCATTTACTATAATTTTATTATTCATATTATTAATTTTATGTATATCTATGTCATTTAAATTTTTAATTTTATTTGGTTTAAATATATATTTAGTTGGTTTATGAAAGTTTTTATCCCTCCATATAATTGATTTTCTTATATCAGTCGGATGTTCTATAAGTCCATCTGACCCAAACATTAACCAATTTGAATAAATTATATCATACTCTTTATAGTAATGAATAGTATCTATTAACTTATTTGGATAACCATAAAAAAATTCATCCAAATCGCATATAATTAACCATTCTGTTTTATTAATTATATTTTCATCATTTATTACTTTTTTATAATGTTCTACTTGTTTATGTTTTTCTGGTAAACTAATATAAACTACTATACCATTATCAATATAAGGTTTCAATATATTTAATGGTTCATCAGTTGAACCATTGTCTATTAAATAAATTTTTTCTACTCCTTGCCATAAATAATGGTCTATCCATACTTTTAAATTCATAGTTTCATTTTTCATTTGAGCCAATATAGACAATTGAACTTTATTATCAAACCCTTCTTTAAAATTATATATAATATAAATTGTTATTGATACTAATATAATTATACAAATTAAGTATTTATTCATATATAATTATGTATTATAAAAAATACTTTCTTTGTCATTACATCTCCAATCTAATGATGTATTTTCACACGGACTTTCATTAAATATATATATATCATCAGTATAAAGTTGTTTTACAAAAAAAAATGATATTTGGTCTTGTATACCACATTCTTGTATATGAGAATACCAACTATTATTAATATCAATTATTTTTGGGTGTCTCATATTACGTATTAATAAACTACATGTTGCGTGTTTTTTAGTTGATTTTTTTAATCCATTATCAATTTGTTTATTTATATATGTAAGATATTGTTCTTTTTGATTAAGATAACGTGGTTGATTCATACTTTCATTAAATTCATCAAAAATATTATTTTTTATAGCAGGGTGTTCGCGTAATAATAACGCATAATTCTCTTTTATACAATATGTTTCAATCATCATTTCTATAAAAGATTCACTTATCAAACCAAATTTACTATCGTAAAAACAAGAATAATCGAAATTATTTAATTCTTTGTATGTATTAGGTAATACTTTGGGTTTTTTACCAGCCATACAACTTTCTATAAAATCATCTGTTGTGATTACATTATCATAAATTCCTATCCATTTCGTTTGTTTTATTTTTTCTAATAATAATTTATTATTTGTATAATAAAAGCATTTATATTTACTAGATGGTATAGGGGGGATATGAAACGCTTTATTATCATCTGACCCATAAAAACACGTATAAAAACATAGATTTATTTTTTCATCAAATCCTTCTTTTTTATTATAATTTATATAAATTGTTATTAATATAAATAATATTAATGAAAACCATAAATATATTATACCCATTATAATACAATGTTATTTTAAATTTCATAATAACATTATAATATAAATCAATATTATATGACAAAAATATTAATAATGATAATTTTTATTATTTTAATTTGTATTATATATCTTTTAACTATACGAAACAAAGAAGGGTTTTCTAACAATGATGTTGAAATTGTTATAGCAAGATATAATGAAGATTTAAAATGGTTAAATAATAGTAAATTTAATAAGTATAAGTGTATTATATACAATAAAGGTATTAATGATTCCTTTTACAAACCACCAAAAGCAAAGGTAATTAAATTAAAAAATGTAGGTATGTGCGACCATACGTATTTATACCATATTGTTACAAATTACGATATTTTAAGTAAGATTACTATATTTTTACCGGGTTCGTCAGATTTAGATTATAAATTGACGCGTATTCATAAACTTTTTAAAGAAATAGAAAATAGAAATAAAGCAGTATTTTTATTTAATGATTCATATAATAACGTTCAGGAAGACCTATATACATTTACTATAGATAGTCATATACCTGCTCATAATAAAAATAATAAATTAAACACAAATAATAAATTAGTGCCCGCAACAATAAGACCATTCTGTAAATGGTTTGAAAATAAATTTGGAGATACTATTATAACTCATATATCCTATTATGGTATTTTTTCGGCATCCAATAAAGATATTAAAAATAAACCCAAATCTTTTTATGATGATTTATTGAACGAAGTAAATAAATTTACAAATCACGAAACTGCCCATTATTTTGAAAGAAGTTGGGAGGCAGTATTATATCCATTAAAAAACACCGACATCGTTGAAGGGTTTACTTCATTTATTTAACTCCTCCAATACTTTCAATTCGGGGAACCAATCTAATTTTACACATTTATATGCCTTATGAACGCCAAATGATTTATCGTTATAGAGCATTTCTATCGAAAAGTTTTTTGCTTCTTCTAAACTAGGTTTATTTGTTGTATGTATAGAAAAAAATACATCCTCGTTTATAAGCCACCCCTCTTTATGACGGGTTGAATGATTATTTAATATTTCTAACATTTTACTTTTTTTTCTTATAGATAACCCCCCATTACCAACTGGGTCTTTTCCACCATATACATTTATTATATGTTTCGTCATATTTTCATCCCACGGCGCACCAACATAATCATATTTTAAAAAATCATTAATAAGATGTTTATACTGGGGGCAAATTAAAGTATCTACTTGAAATACTAAAAATGTTTCAGTTGGAATATTATTATACAACCAGTTACTATAAAACAATTTATTATATTCAATTATAGATAAGTTTTCTACTTTAAGATTAATTAATTTAATACGGGATTTATCAAATTTTGTTATTATATTTTTTATGAATTCTATATTGTTTTTTCCGTGAAAAATAATAATTTGCCAATCCTCTGATAAATTATTATAAAAATTCGTTAATACATAATCTAATGCTTTGTGTTCTCTCGGTTCAACAATAATGGCTGTATATTTTTTTGAAACTGTATAGATTTTATAGATAAAATATAATATTAATAAAGTGAACAATATAATAATCAGTATCATATAATAATAAATGGAAAAATAATTGTATAAATAATATATATAAATAATATATATAATGTTCAAATTATATGTGATAACATTAAAACAACCCAATAGATTATTAAATATACATACACAACAACAAAAAATAAATAATACTATTGAAGTATTTGATGCTGTAAATGGCGATTTATTGAATGAGATTGACCCCCGCATAATATTACATACTCCCATTACCGAAATGGATAAAATACATAAGAGAGTGATTGGTTGTTATTTAAGCCATTATAACTTATATAATACAATAGTAAAGGATGATAATTATACTATTATATTTGAAGATGATTTTGTTATACGAGAATCCGATTTAATAAAAAAATGTAATAATATATTGGTTACTTTAAAAGAATTAAACTTAGAATTTGATGTTATATTTTTGGGAAATCACGATTATAATCATAATCATGGAACATTAATTAAAAATAATATATATAAAATTGGACGAAATGAAGGATTACACGGAACACAAGGATATATAGTAAATAATAAAAACATTCATAAGATAATCGAAAATACAAATGATATTACCGATGGAATAGATATTAAAATACAACGATTAGCCAATGAAAAAAAACTAAATGTATTCTCAATATATCCATATTATGTAGGCGAAGGAAACCTACCTAGTATTATAAATGGTTAAATCATATCCGCAATATTCATCGGCATTTCATTAATCTCAGTGCAATAAAATGTCTCAATCTCCTTCATCGCGCCAATGTCGTGCTTCGTTACGAAATTAATAGCAACACCCTTGCGCCCAAATCGCCCCGACCTTCCAATACGATGAATATAATTCTCTCGGTTAGTAGGAATATCAAAATTAATTACAAGAGATATTTGCTGAATATCAATGCCGCGTGCCAACAAGTCGGTTGTAATCAACACTCGATTCACGCCCGCCCTAAACTCCTTCATAATATGGTCGCGCTCCTTTTGGTCCATATCGCCGTGAATATAGGCAACTGTAAAATCCTTTTTCGTCATTTCATTTGATAGCCAATCCACCTTATGCTTTGTATTACAATAAATAATGGACTGATTAATAGTGAGCGTTTCATAGAGGTCGCACAAAGTATCTAACTTCCATTTTTCCTCTTCAATCGCAATGTAAAACTGTTTAATTCCTGCCAAAGTTAGTTCCTCCTTTTTAATAAGAATTTGTGTTGGGTTCTCAACAAACTTTTCTGTAATTTCCAAAATATCCGTAGGAACAGTTGCGGAAAATAAACACGTCTGTATCTTCGGCAAACTATAAAAAATATTATAAATTTGTTCTTTGAATCCGCGTGATAGCATTTCGTCAGCCTCATCCAATACACACACCTTGAGATGTTGAAGCTTCAATTGCTTTCGCTGAATTAGGTCAAAAATACGGCCGGGCGTGCCAATAACGACTTGCGCCGTTTGTAGTGCGCGTATATCCGATTGTAGTGATGTTCCGCCAATACATGCCGTTGCGTCAATCTCCATAAACTCGGACAAGGCGACAATAACCTTGTGCGTTTGAACACATAACTCTCGCGTTGGCGAAAGAAGAAGTGCCTGAACGGATTTTACGGTTGGGTCTAATTGCTGTAAAACGCCAATACTAAATGTTGCAGTTTTACCAGTGCCGGATTGCGCCTGAACGATTAAATTATTCTTATTAATCATTGGCAAAATTGCGCGTTGTTGAACTTCGCTCGGTTTTTCAAACCCATAAGAATAAATACCGCGTAGCAAATTGTCAGATAGGTTGAAGTCGTCAAAACTCATTATATGTGTATGTCGCGATTACCTTAAATTGTTTTTACCCAAACATAAATATATTCTATATAAGCATTTCGTTTGGATTTAGATAATAGCATTTTGGTTTGGCATTCTCCTAATAGCGGGATTAAAATACTCTTATAAATCTTTTCATTAATATTAATAATAAATGTCCCTTTTTTTAAATTATCCCATAATAGTTTGAAAATCTTCTTATAAAACTCGCGCCATTCTTTGGGATTCAATTTCGGATTATTGGGGTATACTTCTATATTTTCATATGGAGGCGATGTGAATACCATATCATAGGACAATTTGCTATAATCTACTGTTAAACAGTCTTGAAAATATAAATTGTTTGATGAGTCAAAATCTTTAAGCATTCTCTCATAGTCCGGTTTTAAATCTATATTTAAATCAACCCCAACATAAGGTATATCAAGCATCATTGCCGCGGCAAGTCGCCCACCAAATCCGCAAAAGGGGTCTACTATTGATGTCGGTTTATAGGTATGATATACTTTGAGAGCATTTGTAATTTTAAAGGCGTTTATACGTCCAAACGAAAGACCATAAATATAATAATATCTTTTTAAAAGAGAATCCTTATACCTATTATTTTTTTCACAGTAAGAGAGAAGAGTCTGAATATATTTTTTTGTTTTATATAATTCTATATCCTCCACAAACTCATAAAAATTGATGCCCTTGTTTCCCTTGGTTTTGAGACGATGATCGAAAAAATAATAATCTACAATGTCACATCCTATATGGTTTCTCTCATTGATATCATTTAATTCTTGGAGAGATAATATTTTTATTTTGTCCCAATCCCCTTTTACCTTTTCAAAGGTGATTTCTTTTATGTTCATTAAAAATTGAATTATTTTAATATTTATATTTCACACTTAAACATTATAAATAACTAATATCTTGATAATTAATTGATTTTTCTGTAATATCATTATGAACATAATTGGGTATATTTTTTTTTATTAATGTATTAACATATTCCATATCAACCAAATCGGGATGAACATACCAATCTTCAAATACACGGTCTGGTCTATGGTCGCATACATCTTGAAATATACATATATAACCTCTTTTATTAAAAATATGTCTTGATTTATTTCGCGTATCAAAGTGGTCGCCAGTATATATATCGTGCTCAAATGTTATTGTTGCAAATTTATATGTATTAAATATATCACTATCTAATATTTGCAATGTAGTCAACGTAGACCTATTATTTACCTCTAAATCTATTTGTAAATAATCCATTTCAAGGGGCATATTATTTATTTCAAACACATTTTTATAATTTATTTTTGTGGCATCATTTATTATATGAATGCTATTTGGTCGATGCTCCTTGTATAAATCTAAAAAAGAATTTTCAATCTCAACCATAATACCCTTCCAGTTATAGTTTTTTTCTAAGGTATATGTATTATTAATATCAATTGGGTCATAAGAACCTATCTCTAAAAAATATCCATTTTTTTTATATTTAAGAATATTTAATATAAATTTATCTTGCCCTGCTTGACTAAAATATGATATATCCATTATTATATAAAATTGAATTATTTTAATATTTATATTTCACCTTAAAAAATGTATGGCGTTTTGTTGTCCCGTTTTACTGACGAAACATTGGCGGAAAACCGGCGATGGAAACAAACCTATAATAAAGCGTGTGTATATGGTAGCACGCGCGCCATCAGCGAATACTTGCCTCTAATAGAATATTTCGTCATTGAAATGAATATAACCACAAATAAAATCGTCGGCATTGGTCTTATTGAAAACAAGACCGCGCCCAAAACACATATCTATTCAAATCGGTATTTCAATAGATATATTTATATTGGTAAGTATTTTATCCCCATTGAAAATGTAGAATATAAAGAAATGCTGGAAGAAATAGAACAACTCATCTTTTATGGCAAGGGGCATTTAAAGCGCGGCGGATTAACTTTATTTCCTCCCAAACTACTAAAAAAAATATATTTAGAATGGTTCAAATTTCTTCTTAAAAAGGAAATAATGTATAAAAAGGAACTAATAGATAAGAAGGAACTATTAAGGATTCCCTGATAGAGCATACATAAATAACTTGCCCTCCTGCGATGTTCTCGTAGATTCCTCAATTGTAAAACGCAATCCAGTTTCTTTAAACAGTTTTGTCTTTTTTTCTTGAAGCGAATTAAAATATTCTATAATTGCGTGAAATTCACGGATTACTTCGTGCGTTTTTTCTAAAAGAACCGAATGTAATGTTGTCGTATCAAATAGTTTCATATATTTCTGTAAAATATCCATGCCGACCGTTTGGACCAATTCTAACAGGCGAATATTTACATTCTTTTTATTCTTTTTTGCGTATACATCATAAATCATTCCTTTAAATCTTTCGTCTGTGATTCTATTTAATATATAATCAATCCTTACGCGTTCAAGGTTTGTTTCGAACGCACCCTGATTAACCGGCATTGCCGTGTGCTGTATATGACCAATTAGTCGGTGAATATTAAATATATTTGTTCGAATATATACTATACTTTGGTGTTCCATTCCAATAAATCCAACATTTAAATTATCTAGACGAGGAAGACCGCCGCACAATACATCGCCGGGATTTCGGGGCATAACTCCTCCGCCCGTCGTTTTAAGATAATCGTAATAATGCGGGTTATGAATATTATGACCTTTCACTTCCTGCCCCGTAATCCAGTCAAACGCAGTGTGGCAATTTGTGCACCACATTTGATTACATCCATCAATTTTACTAATACGCGTGGCGCATTTAGGACACGGGCGCGAATCCTTTTTAATGAGTTCCGCAGTTTGGACGTTTTCAGGGATACACTCGTGACCTTCATTCACGATTTCAAAACATTTCGAACACGTCGTTTTTTCACACAACTCACATTTATAACTTTTTGAAACAAACCCATTACAGTTTTGCGCCTGACATCGCATAATAAATGCCTTCGCTTCCTTTTTAATTGTATGTGTCGCAGAATATGTAATTTCAGCAATCAATATTTCATTTTGATGAATTAGTTTTTTATATTCTCTATTTTTTACTCGTATTTCTTCAATTTGCTTTTTTGATTCTTCTTCAATAAGCAAATTTTTTGCGGCAATTTGAGATTCTGCCAATTTGCTTTTTTCAATTTCATAATATTTTTGTTTTCTCTTTTCCTTCAAGTCGCTGTGAAAATATGTTTTATTTACAGATATTAAAACAAATTCGTCGTCCCAAGCAAATTTACAAGACATACAGTGAGATTCGTCGGGGGTGGATTCTAAATAGGTTCTTATACACGTTTTACATGCCGTAAATTCGCATTTAGGGCACACGCACGGATTGTGGGTTGAACGGTTTAAATCCTCACAACAGACAGGACACGCCATTTTATTAGTAATATATTAATAATATTTTCAATTCAATTTTTTTATATATGTAATATTAATGAGTTTAACATCAGCGGAAAGAACTATTTATAAACGACTATATACTATATTATGTGATGAACTTGGACCGAATAATATGCCAGGCCCTATTGGTCCTATAGGTGAAACTGGCGAAACTGGTGTAACAGGACCTATCGGAGTAACAGGACCTATTGGAGTAACTGGACCGATTGGTGAAACTGGTCCGATAGGTTCTACTGGATTAACAGGAGATCCTGGAGGTGCAACAGGACCCATTGGCGAAACAGGACCTATCGGAGTAACTGGTCCGATTGGCGAAACAGGACCTATCGGAGTAACAGGACCTATCGGAGTAACAGGACCCATTGGCGAAACAGGACCTATCGGAGTAACTGGTCCGATTGGCGAAACAGGACCTATCGGAGTAACAGGACCCATTGGAGTAACTGGTTTAACTGGTGTAACAGGACCATCTGGATTAACATATCATAGTAGTAATGTGGTCTATGTAGATAGTATATATGGCAATGATTCGTCGGGTAATGTATCACTAGGATACCCTTACGCAACAGTTAATGCAGGCTTAACCGCCATAAGTGGCGGGCAAACTATGTTAATATCACCTGGAACATATACTATTAATTCACTTGTTTTAAAAGATAATATATCCATTAAAGGACTAAACTTACAAACAGTTAAATTAATATATACAACTGATATATCAAGTTCAATGGTTATAATGGCAAATAATACCAGTTTGGATGAAATACACTTTACGTGTAATATTACTGGTTCAACTCCAGGTATAACCGTAACAGGCATTTTATTTGGAGGAACTACTGGTAATACATCAAGAATGTTAAATTGTATTGTGGATGTGAGTAATTCATCCATGTCAAAAACTTTGACAAATAATATATACGCGATTCAATATACAGGAATATCTAGTATTATTAATCCATTAACGCGATTCAGTAGTATGGAATTGTGTTTAATTAATACATATTCAAATGGTAATGGAAAAAAACGAGGCATTTTAGTAAATGGTGGTGTTCACGTATATATAAAAAATTCAACACTTTATATAGAAAATCCAAGAGAGACAGACTCATCTGGTTCGTATGTTGGAATTGAAACAAATGACCCAAGCGGAAATGGGTCTATATCATTACACACTACGATTGTATCGTGTATAGTTCCAACTACAGGGCAACTATATACTGCGTCCGATATTTTACAAACAACTCCACTTAGTCAGGATGACCCATCCTTTCTTTTAACATCTGGCATTCAAATTGGACCTGGCACAGATTTAATAACTAAAACCGCCGGAGGAAAAGGATTTTCAACATATGTGTATCCAAATATTATATATTTTGGACTCAAGGGAAATATAAATAGTGGCAGTGGATATATATGGCCTGGAACAATGTCGACAGGAGGTTCTGTTCCAGATAATACTTCCCCACCTGCATTTTTTAGAATTCAACAACCTTGTCTTATATGCGGTATATCTGCCTCATTAAATATTGCGCCGGGTGCAAGTGACCAAATTGTTTTAAATATTCGTTATACATCAATATTAACAGGGTTAATAATTAATACACCATTTACATTGTCATTTATTGGAATTGTTAAAAGTTTAACTTTTTATGATTCAAGCGTTACATTAATAACCGGTGATTTATTACATTTATATATAACATCAACTAATTCAGCCGCGCACGATTTATCTGCTCAAATAGATTTATATTAAATACGTTTTTTTCGTTTAATCGTATTTCGTTTATTAATAATATTTGTAATTTTTGAAGTAAGCGCCCGTTTTAAAGGAACGAGCGGTTTATTATAATTCATTTCTATTTTGCCGGCATTGTTGGATTGATTATACATTTGCATACGTTTTTTTTTGGGGTCCGTGGGAACACACATATAACCGCAAAAGTCCGAATAATTTAAAGTGCCGCCATAATTACGGTCTGCTAATTCTGGATTAGTAATAATTTTGCCTTTAGAATCATACATTGTGCTGGGTTTATATCCGGGTTTATGCGACCATATTTTTTCCTTATTTAAACGATAATAATGATAATCGCGTTTTGGTGCGACGACTAATGCCCCTTTATAATATTCAGGTCCGCATTGAAAATCCTTTGTTACTTGAAAAATAGTTTTATTATCATCTAAGGTGCGTTTCATAATAGTAGGACAATTAAAGTCTTCAGTCTGCAATGATGGATAATTTGACGCATAACCAGGTTGAGAACGACGACAAATATTTTGTTTAGCAAAATTTTTTTTACATAATTTATACGCTGCCTTGCTTTTTAAGTTTAAAAAATAGGAATAACAATTATGACTTTCTCTCAGATGTGGATTATCATTAAATGAACTATTTTCCGCTGATATACTCATATACTATAAATAGATTATAAAGATTGTAAAAATAATGTTTTAATCCGTTTAATATTTTTATTAAAGTTTAATCCATACATAATTTTATTTTTTTCAAAAAACTCTTCCGGTCCGAATGTGTGAATGCGTAATTTATAAAGGGTGATTAATTGATATTCAATGTATCCAAACATATATTTATAATCATCGTCAGACATTTTAATCCAATCTTTATCAAACTTATAAAGTGTTTTTTTTAATTTTAAAAAGGGAGTTTTATTATTTGTTTGAATCAATAATTGTATAATAAGTTCTTCTACGGTTGATTGTAGCGCGCTACTTACATCCTCTTCTGTTATTTGAACGCTTATAATGGTCTCTTTAAAATTATTTTCTTGGGTTTGTTTTTGTTTTTCTAATATCTCTACCCGTTTTTCAAGAAATGCGAGTCGTTCAAGTATTTCATCCATTTTAAGTTATATAATTTAAATGTTTTATTTTCAATTTTAAAATATCTATAATACTCAATGGAAAACGCATCATTAATAGATATTAAAAAATTATTTACTAAACACGGAGGCGTTAATTTTTTCAACGAGTTTACATTATTAGATGTAGAAGATGCCAAAAAAAAAGTGTATTTTCAATTAATTAAAGATAAACCCAATGACATAGAAAATATTAAATCGTTTTTAGAAAACGCATCCAAACAAATTATGGAGGAAAAATTTATGATGGGGTTTGAAAAACCGGTTGGCGCTTTAATAAAAAATACAGTAAGAGATAATTTAAACCCCGACTATAAGAATACTCTAAAACGTCTTATATGCATTGACTCGCAATATAGACCCAATTTATACCCATACAATGACCCCGATACTAACGAATGCGATTTTATAGTTAATTTAAGTGAAAAACTTATAAATGTAGTAAATATCCAGATTGAAAATGTCCAAATACCTTACACGTTTTATAATATAGAATATCGCAAAGGAAATAATTATTTTTTTATCAATGACAATTTAATAGATATGTATGACGGTCACTATACATTAAAGACTTTGATAGACGCAATAAATATTAAATCTGCTACATATGATGTGTTATTTAACCTCGACATTTCTTTACAAAAAGTTTCTATAAATAACACTGGTGAATCGCCTGTATCTATTGTTTTTTTTGATTCATTAGATATTCAAGATGCAAATGAGGCAAACACAAAAAATACGACATATTTAACATCAAAGGGAAATCATAATTTGGGGTGGATGTTGGGATTTAGAAATATATTAGCAGATTTGCAGCATATTGAACTATCTTATACTATTCCGGTTAGCACAATTATAACGGCCGAAGCAATCGCAAATATAACAACTACGAAATATTTTAGCATTGTTGTAGATGATTATAACCAAAATCAGGCAAATGGAACTGTCGTGCAAACTAAATTAGAAACAAATTATATAAAACCTACTACTTATTTTAATTTCCAAAATACACCCTCTAATAAAACGTTGGATTGTTTAAACTGTACTAATATGTCAGAATATATCAGCGCCGAAAATAGAACTTTAACGAAAGCGCAATTATATACGAGGGCCGAAGTAAATAAAAATAAATCCATAATGAACCTGCAGACCAATTATCGCCTTGATTGTAAAACACAAAATCAAGTATTGGCAGTTATACCATTCGAACCATCCTTCGAATTTGGTAAATTATATTTTAATGATAAAATAGATTTCAAGAGAGAGTATCACGGACCGGTTGATATTGAAAAACTACATATTCAACTGTTCGACGATAAAGGGTTATTGATGGATTTAAACGGAAATGATTGGTATATTACTTTATATACCGAACATTTATATAAATATTAAAAAATTGAAATGTTTTTATTTCTTATAAAAATCTATTAACACCGCGTTATGTATGTCCGTCTTGAAATCGGCAAAACCACTATTAAAGTATTTCAAGATGGGTCCATTCACAGAAAAAAAGGCGACGATACTTGGAAATTGATTGAGGATAACTGTAATCATAATAAAGGTTACAATGTGATTCTCCTTTCAAAAGAGCAATATATGCGTTCCAAAATAATTGCCGCTGCATATTTGAATCACGACCTTTATGACAACTCAGTGTTTATTTGTCATAAAGATAATAATAAAATGAACTGTAGTCCAGATAATTTATATATTAAATCAAAAATAGATTCAAATTCTAAGAAAGAGCACTCTTGAATGCTTCCTTGGTTCTATTACCTTCATAGGGCGACGCAACACCATTATCAAACACAATAATAGTAGGGTAACCATCAATGTTATATTTAGACATTATATCTTTTTCTTCTTCTGTTCCACCGCCGCAATTTATTTTAAGCATTTTATTATCTTTTTCATTTACTTCTTTGGCGGTCTCATCCCATTCAGGTTTTAATTTTTTACAATGTCCGCACCAATCCGCATAAAACAATACAAGTTTTTTACCCTCTGCGACTTCAGTTTCAAACTTGCTTGGTTCTAATTCAAACCCTTCCTTTAAGTAATTAACATATATGTAATACAATGCCAATAAAACTGCCAACATAAGCGCTAATCTTGGAAGATTATTCGGTTTTAATATATTTTTTAATGTTTTTAATTTATTCATTATAACTTTTTGTAAATTATTCATTATATAATTACATAATATAAAATTAATTTGCGGAACAATATTCTCCATTTTCATCTTCATCCTTTTCTGGTTTAGCCACTTCCTGTGGAGGAATTCCCAATGCATTAAAAATAATTTCTTCTGGTTTAGTTGGTATTTTTGGAATTTTAAAATTGCTACTACTAGATGATGATGAAGACCTATATTTTTTCCCTTTAAACAATGCTGCAATTTTTCCGAAAAAATCCATAACACCCTTAAACGCCTTAGTAATTCCACTATATATTGGGTTAATTACACTGGTAATTCCGCCTGTCACAATATTGATTACTTCTAATGTTTTTTGTAAAAATATGTATACGCCAATTATAACTGATATTAATGCGAGTGCTAATGCCATAAATAGCAATACACATATTATTAATATAGTATATATAACAAATTTTATAATACCCCATATAATATTTACTACAATATTGCCTCCTCTAAGTTTTTTCATTATATATGATAAATACTTTTTAAAATCTTTGGCGGGACTCGAACCCGCAACCTTCTGATTAGAAGTCAGACGCTCTATCCAATTGAGCCACAAAGACATTGTTTCGCCAAACATATTAATATGTGAACCGTCTTTAAACCCCTTTTATAATGGTTGAATAATATTCAGGCGTAATTTTTAAGTCATAATATACACTAAAAAATTGGTTTATTTTACTAACTGTGGGTTCTACTTTTGTAACGGAAATTAATGGTTTTATTATAGTTGGTTTAACTATAATATTTTTATTCATACTATAATATATATGAATATAAATGGAGGAGAACGTGAATTAAAGGGGGACCTTATTTATAGTAATGGACATTCTATACGATATAAAAAATTAAGCGATGAAGAAGTAAAAATATTATTTCAAAATATAAAATTAAATACTGGGTTTTCTTTGCCCGAATCAATGGTGCAGGATTTTATACAGGATGGGTCTATTGAACCTACCTTTAAAAAATGCACTCATTTTAATAAACACGATTTACACACGATGGTTCAACCATTGATAAAACATAAAAAACATAGAAAAATTGTCCCTAAACTTAAAACAAACAAAAGGAAAGCTAAACAAAATCCCAAGAAAACTCATATAAAAAAATAAACATATTCTGTATAAATGTATATTTTATCTCTCCTATTACATTTATTAAGTATAGTTGGTGGATTTTATCTTGCTGCAATAGTTTTACCCAATTACAATAAATTAAATATGGACGAAGAAGAACTGCTAGAAAAGGAAATGATAGAGTATTGTAAACGGCATATGTTTACTCATATGTATTTGGATGAACTAGAAGTATTAGATATAGATTCATCAATGTGTCTTAATAAAAATGATGTTATTACTCTTGATATTCCATTCTTAAATAATACAATTATAATGTTTTATGATAGCGATAAAGAGGCGTTTTGTTATTATACTAAGGGGGATGTCATTTATAAATATTTAAATGTAGCATGCCGTAAATATGTTATTGAATATAATTGTAAGCATCTTTATTCGTCGGGGGAAAGTCAACTGGTTCAAACTATAGTAACTAGTGAAAATAAAATGTTTGTTAAAAAAATAGAGAGACCCCTATTACATAAAAATATAAACAAATTTATATTATGCGGCAGTCTAGACGATTATTACAAATCATTAATAGTAAATGAAGACAATGATATTGATATTATTGATTTCCTTTCGATGAAAGATTCTTAACCTTTAATGCTTTTTAAATATTCTAAAAAACCAATGCTTTTTTCAATTGAGAATGATGTTTCTAATTGTTTGCGCGCAATATCATATACAATTTTTTCAGAGGGCGTTAATTGCGCGATGTATTGTTCTACGAGTTCCAGTTCCAGTTCCTTGTCCATTTTAATTATTATAGTGTGTATTTTATTTATGTCAATTTTATTTAAATAAAATATTTTTAATACATAAATGGATTTAAAAGAATTATATGATTTAGTAAATGAAAAAAATATACTTGACACATATAATTTACCTTATAATTTTTTTACTAAACCCAAAAAGGCATTGGACCAAGATACTTGCCTAAATGAAATATTATATATTTTAACTACTGCTTCGTTTTCATTTCCACATAATGATAGTTCGGACGTTATTGAATTAATAGAAAATAAAGATTATATTTTGATGAAAGACCGATATAAAATGGTTGAAATTGATGAGACCCGTAAATATATAAAACCGCCGTATATTAAAGATACCAAGGACGCATTTGTTATATTATTGTGTTTCATAAGAGCATATGCGAGTCATACTTATACTCATCGGGGGTCATTTAAAGAATACTTAAAGGACGTATTTAATATATTTTATAATCTGTAATTTTCTTCATTCAAAAATTCATCCAATGTAATTACTCCATCCTCTATTAATGTATTTACTATATCAGCTAATAAAGTTAAATTAAATACACCGTTTGTGGGAGGTCCGTGTATTTGTAAATATGCTGTATACCATGGTTTTAATTCCAAATTGACCTGGAACATCTGAACGTCTGTAAATGGTATTAAATCCAAATTTTTCTTTTTTATATAATCTAAAATAATTAAATAATCTCCATCTAATATTTTTGTTTTTTCCTTTAGTGCAACATTTTCGGTATACAGGTCTATATTATGTTGATATTGCTCTATAGATACCATTAATCCATTCAATGTATTAATTGTCTCTTTTTTGTATAATTCAAATATGGTTGAATCATACATAAAGTTTTCCAAATTTGTAATAGAGTCGCTATAATAATTGGTTGTAGTAGTTATACTAGTTAATAACATATTTTTTTTTGCCTCTGTTAATAATATGTTTAAGTTATTAAAATCACCTATGCTATAATATCCCAATAACACGTTCAATGTATTAATCACCTTTGTATATAATAACTGAAATCTGTAGAAGTCTCGGACTGCTTCTATATTTACACCCCCCGTTCCGATATTATTTACGCCGTGAATATTTCTGACTACTGATAATGAAGATACGCCTACTATTTTAGACATTATATAACCTTTAAAAAGATTTTATAAAACCGAGTTGAAAATTTAGTATTATCTACACCGACTACCTTCATATTGGGTGCGTATCCAATTCTTACGGCGACTGTATCACCTGGATGAAATATAAACTTATAGGGCATTTGTGTTTGATCTGATACATCTTCTAAAAATTGGATAATTCTAGCATCTGGCACAAATGATAATAAACCAGTTATTAATTGACGACAACACGTCGCATATGCATTTGTTATGGGAGTTTGATTATTTAGAGTCGGCGGTAAAGCATTTAAACTTGGGTCTTTATTCGAAGATACGTCTTGATTAAAAGTATAATTAAATTTGGAATCTAGAGACTCTACGCCTTTTATTAATTGTGTTGTATTTTGAAATAATGATTGTTGAATAGAATAACTCCCAGTTAGAGTGTGCGCTAAACTATTTATATAGTCGGTTGCAAGTGTTATCTCTTTTGTTTGGTCTGCCTTTGTCACTATATGTGTAATAGTTCCATTATTTAATAATTTAGTCACAGTCGCAGATGAATAATTAAATTTAAAATTTGCAACATTTACACTATATATCATTTCATTCATATTTTCAATAGTAACTGGCACTTTGGATATACCTGTTACAACTTTGGGTTGAAATACAAATAAATTATTTAAATCGGCGGGGTATACGTTTAATGTTGCTGTTTCATCTACATTTGAAAACCCTATACCTGCTGTATCATAATAATTTATAAATGCGGGAGTTACCGGCATTTTAGCGTTAACGTCCAATGTAGTACATTCAAACACAAAATTATAATTTGAATTATTTAATAAATAAAAATTATATGGTTGTTGTACTGGTCCTATTCCATATAATACGGATACATTGTTGTTACAAGCATCCATTACAATATTCATTAATTCTGACATTATAAATTATAATTTTAATATAATAATGGATGCATTACAAATTACATATAACACATATATTACAAAACACCATTATACATTAAAAAATGGCATTGAAATATGTTCTAAATTATTGCAAAATGTTGATATATCCGATACTGATTATACACAATTAAAAAAGGATATAAGTAATACTATAGTGGATATTTCATTTAATGATTCAAAATTATCTAAATTAATTACATTGACTCATTTAAACTTAAATTTTGGTTTAATTAATAGAGATAAATACAAGTTAATATGTAAATTATTTATAACGTGCACTACTTATGAAGGAATGCCGCAAAGCATAGTGCAACCATCAGGAACAGCCTTATTACCATTAAGGCAACATCAAGTAGGACAAGTAGATAATAGTGCGATAATTAATACTGCGTCTGCCGCTGCTAATTTTGCAGCATTAGGAAATGCGCCAGTTGCTGGACAAGGGGCACCAGGAGGACAAGTAGGACAAGGGGCACCAGCAGGACAAGTAGATAATAGTTCAATAATTAATACCGCATCTGCCGCTGCTAATTTCGCAGCATTAGGAAGTGTACCAGTTGCCGGACAAGTAGGACAAGTTGCACCAGGATTATTGGCAGCACAACAAGCAGCACTTTTAGCACAAGGACAAATTCCACTTGGATTAGCACAAGCGCAACTGGCACAATTACCAGGACAAGTAGATAATAGCGCAATAATTAATACCGCATCTGCCGCTGCTAATTTTGCAGCATTAGGAAGTGTACCAGTTGCCGGACAAGTAGGACAAGTTGCACCAGGATTATTGGCAGCACAACAAGCAGCGGCAGCAG